>Ga0172380_10001726_pt1 | contig 37048 bp, 43 predicted proteins | sample Leawe162metaG_FD_119747 | JGI IMG/M metagenome (GOLD analysis project Ga0172380, IMG submission 119747) | Leachate microbial communities from a municipal landfill in Southern Ontario, Canada - Leachate well 162 metaG | ecosystem: Engineered > Solid waste > Landfill > Unclassified | place...
CCCAACCCAACCCAACCCAACCCAACCCAACCCAACCCAACCCAACCCAACCCAACCCAACCCAACCCAACCCAACGGCGGAAAGCTGCACGCGCGGAGGCGGAGGCGCTGACAACGGCGCGGGAGGCGTACAACGCCGCCTGCGTTATCCACGCACAAAACCTGACAGGAGAGTGAAATGTTCACCATCGAAAATGTTGGCAAAGCTGAACGTGCGGAGTTGCCTGAAGGCGCGACCGGTGCGGATTTGCGCTGGCGGCGCAAAAGCCAGCGTGGCGTCAGCCAGCATCTTCTGGCTGACGCCTGCGGTGTCAGCCAGGAAACGATAAGCCGGTGGGAACGCCAGACGACGCCGTTTTCCCGGCGGATCAGGCAAACGCTGACAACCGGCCTGGCGGTTGTCAGCGTGAGGTAAGCAACTGGTATTTTTCGGGCAGCACGGGAAAACTGAACACTCGTTTCAAGCGCTGTCCACCGGCAAGCTGAACTTGCTCACGACGGACTACGCCGCGATCCTTCAGATTGCGGCGTAGCGTTTTAAACGTCATGCGTGACGGGCGCAACGCCAGTAGTTCAGCGATAGCGCTGATATTGAGCCAGCGCTCTGTGTGTGACGCGGTTACGCCGTTATAATAGGCGTCCAGCGTATCGGCCTCGACCTCATCCATCTGCATGTCCACGGACGCTATTTCCGTCGCCCTCAACGTCTCGTTATCCGGCCACCACGGCTCCCCGTTTACGACCACGCGGGCGTACGCTTCGGCGTAAACCTGTTGCAAATCGATAGACGCCAGCCTCTGCATATCCACGGCGGTTATCTGAAGGGGCAGGTAGCGGCTCGATCCCGTGTGATCGTCCAGCACAAACTCGTTGGATGTGCCTACGAATACCGTCATCCGGGGTTTGGATATCGGGTAGCGCGCGAAGGCCGGGCGGAACTCATCGAACCGTTCAGAGAGAAAATTCTTCAGCGCCTCGCGCTCCGATTTATTTTGTGTCGCGCCGAATTCGTCGACGATGCACACGAGGCCCGAGAGGCAGGCACGCTTGCTATCTTCCTCGCGGTTGCCTCCGATATTCATGACAGTACCCTTGGACTGCATCCCGGGCGGCGCTACCGCTTGCCAGAACCGCGTCTTGCCGATACGCTGTGGCCCCTCCAGGATGACCACGCTGGCGATTTGCTCGCCCGTGCCGTGACGTTTAAACGTCTCCAGCGATTTTATAACGGCGGCGCACTGGAGGAAATATATTTCCAGATAGCGGTTTACGAGGGGGTTGTCCGTCGTGAGGCAGTCCGCCACGTCGCTCATTCGGGGAACGCCGTCCCATGGCGTACGGCGGCAATAAATTTCCAACGGGTGCAAATGGTTGTCCATCGCGATAGCTTCGATGTGCGAGTTGACCGCATCGCGCGCCAGCATGCCGTAACCGCTCACCGCGTCGATAACCAGCGCCATTTCCGCTCGGGCGCGATTGCTGGGGTGTGTGTGGCAAAGCGCGCGCTCGAAATTGCGCGCGAGCAGATCGCCCTCGTTCGGATCGAGCGCTATGGAAAACGTCACGCTGTCCCGCATCACGTCCAGATGGGGCACGATACCACTACGCCGGAGTATCTCGCGCAGGTTACTCTCCGTTACGGATTGATTGGGCGACGGCACATCGCGCCCGGCATATCTGACATTGGGCAGATCACAAGACGGCGTGTGGCTTTGTACGAGGTCGATAAACAGCTTGCGCGCCTCATGCGGCGCTACGTCGGCCATAGGCCGCGAGGCTACGTTGTGGTTAGCGGCCTTTTGTGTGGCGCGGGTGTGCGAGGCGGGGGAGTATCCCGCTTTGGCGTCTATAAGATCAGCCATGACCCGCTGGAGGTCGTAACCCATCATGGCCGCGCCGTAGGGACTATCGTCGTAATGGCCCAGCATCGCGTTGCAATCCACGTAGTACTCGCCGCTTTGCCATGCCAGTTCTGAAATATTCTTGAGAACATCGCGGTCGTCGGCCAGTTCAGCTACGGCGCATTTTAACTCGTGTGCGATAAACAGAGCCGTTTCACGCAGGAATACGTAGCACGCGGCGCTGCGGTCACCACTGTTTTTAAGCTTGAGAGATATTTGCCCGGGTAGTTGCGGCGCGTAGTCTTCCAGGTCTTTGAACAAGAACGGTGAGTAATCGACGTACTCATGCACCGTGTAATCCACACGGCGAGCGGATTTTCTGGCCTTCGCCGCAGGCGCCACGCTGCTGCACGCCAGCGCCCGGAAATCATCCACAATAAACCCGTCCGGGCTGGCGTGCAGCAGCGTGGCGTCTACCGGCGTCCAGCCTTTAGCAATCTTGACCGCGTTAGGATAGTTGCGCGTGCCGGGAACGCGCAGCACACGGTCGCAGTTATGTGTGCCCGGCGGCGCGTCGAACCGCGCCGCCAGTTTGAGGTTCAACGCCTCCACGCTGGCTATCGTGGCCGGTGTGGCTTTCAAGGGCTTTTCGAACAGCCATATCGCCTGAACGCCGTTGCCGCTCATAATGACCGTAGGCGTGCCGTCTATGGCGGGACACGATTTTACACGCGCCGCCGCATCGGCGATCCACTGCGAGCGATCCGCGCCAGCGGGGAGGTCAAGGTCTACCGCGCAGCCGTGCAGCCATTTAAGTTCCTTTTTCGTGGCTTTTTTGGCCTGCGTGTCGGCGGGAGTGTTTAGCTGGTAATAGATATTGCGCCGCCGCGACTGCTCGCGATCGATCCATTCCAGCGTCAGATCGATATCGGCATGCGTCCATCCGTGCATGCCCACACCGCTTTTGGCGAGCGGATCGGATGATAGCAGGTGGTACACGCCGCGATCCAGTACGCCTTCCAGAAAATCGATAATCGTGGCGTGGTCAGGTTTCAGCATCGCGCTCTCGTGATAGCAGCAAGGGTTTAAACGGACGGCTGCGGACATGCCGCGGCTAGAGTAGCCCTCGCATGACGCGGTTGTGTGTGTTGGCGCGCTCACCGACACGCGAGTACACGTCCTCATCGATAGTCTCGGCCACGATCAGATAGTAGCACATGACTTTGTGCTTCTGCCCTTGCCGCCATAGCCGGGCTGTACCCTGGTTCAGCATTTCGAACGACCAGGGTATTGTGTACCACACGATCACGTTGCCGCTGTCCTGGAGGTTCAGGCCGTAGGCCGCGCTGCGCGGATGCAGGGCGAGCACGGGCAGGCGTCCGGCGTTCCAGTCTCTCACGATTTTCGCGCCGTCTGCGGCGCGTGTAGCGCCGTGTAGCGCGGGTACGTCGTATTTCAGGACGTTGCATAGGCTCGCGTAGTCCGCTTTGAATTCAAAAAACACCATGACGGGCCGACCGTCGTGATCGTCCAGTATCTGTTTGAGATACTCCGCCTTGGCCGTGTGCAGATAGCGCCTGTCCAGGTTGCTGTCAATCACGCCGCCGCTCGCCATCTGGCGCAGCTTACCTGACTTTACCGCCGCATTGACAGCATAAAGATTGAGGTCTTCCACGGCGCTTTCTTCGTGCATCAGTACGTACTGCTCGCGCACGTTATCCGGCATGGTCAGCCGGTGCGGAATGTGTGTGATCGGCGGCAACGACAAGTCGTTGATATCGAACGAAATCGCCCGGTCGGCGATGGCGTCCAGGATGACCTGCTCGCTATCGTGATATGGCTCAAGCCGCCGCGTGTACGGGTCTTCGAAAAAGTGTTTGCGAATGAATTGCTCGCGGCTGGCGCCAAGACTCTCGCCCCCGTCCACGGCCAGCATTTCACCAAACAGGTCTGAAAGATGCGCGCCAACCGGCGTTCCCGTGCCGCCGGAGCGGTAATCGAACCGGTTGGCGATGATCTGCCAAGCCTTGCCGCGCACGGAACCAGAGTTCTTCATCTTCGACACTTCGTCGAAAATAACCTGATCGTAGGGCATCACGCGCTGCTCCTGGAGCTTGTCCACAAGCCAGGGCAGTGCTTCGTAGTTGATCAGGCTGATCTGCTCCCGGCCTCGCAGGTGGCGTTGCGGGCCGTGCAGAAAGCGCGTTGTGAAATTATATCCCCACTTTTTATTCTCCCGGGGCCACGTGTCGAGGCATACGAGTTTGGGCGCGATTACGAGCGCCCGCCCGCCGGTGTGCCGGATCGTTTCCAGCCAGCTTCTGGTCTTGCCAAAGCCGGGCGGCATGAACCAGTTCGAGCTATCGCGATCGAGCGCGAAATCGATGGCGCGGTTCTGGTGAGGTAGTAAAGGCTCCATCGGCTTCGCGCTTTGTGCTTGAGTGTTTAAACGTGTCGGGGTCTATCTTACGCGCGGATATTTGCCGACGCGCCAGTTTTTGCAATCGGCGCACCCGCAGCGTGTCTTGACGTGATTAGCGTTGTCCGGCCCGCGTGGTGGCTCTACGTGAACGGATACGAGGTCACGCAACACGGCGGTGTAGCACTCCATTTCGGCGATGTCCCCGTCAATAAATTGATTTACCGCCTCGGGGGGCGCGAAGGGAGGCGGTAGCTCGCGGGTCATCGATCCGATAACGGCGCGTATCCACGCCTCCAGGGTGTCAAATTGCGCGGGCGTGAACATGGCGCGAACGTCGCTCATTTATTTTCTCCGTGGTTGACGGGGTTGACGGGGTTGACGGGGTTGACGGGGTTGTGTACACGCCGCGCGGACATGGCGTAGAAGCCGCGCGGGCTATCGGATACAATAAACTCCATACTGTGATGCGCAACGATATCGTTGCGCGTGATGTACGCGCCGCACAACTCCAGCATGTCGGCGTGCACAAAAATGTCGAAGTATTTGATCCACTCCCGGGCTATGTCACGTTGATCGTCGCGGCGGTAGAAACCGTAACCCTTAGACCAACTGAACCACATAACGTGAGCGGAAATCCAGGGGCCAAGGCCGCGCGCGTCGGCAATTTCCGGCGTAACGAACTCGCCCTGGAAATCGGAACGCGGCACGGGCGATGTAACGGTGCTCCCGTCGGTCGCCAGTATTCGCGTGGCTGTCCAGCCCTTTTCCGTGCATACAGCTTCCAGCGTTATTGTCATGCCGTAGAGTAGCGGCTTGCCGTAAACGCTGGCGACTGTTCCGAGCAGGAATATATCGGGATGGTTGTCTACTTCGACAAAGCCGAAATGTTTTTTCGGCGAGAAAAACTTTAGCTTACCAGTCAGCGTTTTTAACATTATGACGTTTCCTTACATGGGGAGAAGGGGGCTTGTTTCCAGGAAGCGGTCTACCGCGTCCCGGGAGTTGATAGTGTGATACTCGACGGACAGGTCTGTCAACCATTTTTTCCACAAATTTTGTGTGACACTCAATCGTCCGCCGCGCGGGCGTTTGAGTTCGACAAACGCGACGCGATTGTGCAGGACGCACAAACGATCGGGAATTCCCTTATACCACAACGGGTTAAGTTTTATGCACAACCCTCCACGCAATTTAATCTGGTCGGCCAGATATTTTTCTATTGACGTTTCCCGGATTTTGGACATACGGTTGTGTCACACATTATTGCGTGACAGTCAACACCGGGAGAATTCACATGCTATTGCTGCTCATCATCGTTACACTGCTATTTATCGGGGCGAACTCGGAAAAACCCGCAACGCATTCCTATCCACCGGTCACGCCGCCCGAACCGCTCGACGATTACGACGATTACGACCTTTACGACGCTCCCGTAACGCCATTTAATGTATTCGACAATGCATTCGACGATTACGCGGAGACGTGGAACGCTCATCAAGACAGACTTCGCAACGAAGCCTGCGTCCAGACACGTCTGTACAGTGGCCCGCGCGCTCGCGGCTATGTCGGCGACGCGCGCTTTAAACACTAGGGGCGCGTAACTTGGATACCGAAAGAGAGAAGCGTAGCCTGGGGCCATTCATGAGCGCGGCGGAAACCCGCGAGGTAGCGCTGTACGATAACGACATAACGGCGATGAAGGCGCGTATCCACCGTCTGCAACGTCTCCGGATAACCGTTTTGAACCGTGTGCGCAAGCGCGCTAATCGTGAAAAGGAAACGTCATAATGTACGTCGCTATCGTTAAAGACAACGGCTTCGCGCCGTCGAATGAGGTGTCTCCGGACGGCAAAGCCGTGTATGTCATGCCGTCCAGGGAGGCGCGTGAACTGGTAGGCTACGTAGCCAATCAACCGGTTGACGTTCGTGTGGCCTCCACGCTGCGCATGCTGGCCGCCGCGTTTATCGAGCAGTGTGATTACGTCTTATCGTGCGCGCCAGAGCAGCGCCTGAATATATCCGTCGCGAAGCAGTCGGCCAAGCTGGCGTGCGACTTCGCGGTAAAAGCCGCGATCAACGATACCCACAAGGATTGACCAACCGTGCGAGTAATATCTCCCGCTCCGTCCGCCGGACAACCCGCGCACTCCAATGTGGTAGGCGGTTCCACCGCTAAACTGCGGCGTTTGTGCAGCGCCTCGCGCGTCGAGGAAAGCAAGCGCGTCGAGGCGGACGACTGGAACGTCTACGCCGCGACCGGAACGGCGCTCCACAAAATCGTGGAGATAGCGGTAGATGAGGGACTGTCAGATCAACAGCTATTCGACGAATTTACCGGCGTCATTATGGAACGTGTGGAAATAACGCGCGAACACATCGCGGGGAAAATCATTCCCGCGCTTGACTATCTGGAAATGTCGGGTATCGTGGACTGCACGCTGCGGCTGGAAAGCCGCGTGGAGTTCGCGCCAGAAGGCCACAAGCTTTTCCCACACATCCCCGGTGCGTTTGGCGGTACTGACGTAGCGTTTAAACAGCCGGTCACTAACGGTCGGGCTGGCGTGCTGGACTATAAATTCGGCGACGGGGACATTATATCGCCGTCTGACAACGATCAGTGCCGTTTTTATCTTGTCAGCCAGATCGCATGCGGCTACTTGCCCGTGCAGGAGACTTACGAGGCTCATATTTTCCAGCCCTCGACGAAGTTACGGGTTGAGGAATACGGCTCGGTCGCCCATTACACGCTGGACGATCTGGTATACTTCGCGGAGGATTTAGCCGACGCCTTGAGTTCCGCGCCGGAGTACGTAACTGGCGAGCACTGTTATCGTTGCAAGGGCAAGCTCACCTGCGCCGCCTACAAGTCCATGCTGACAACAATAAACGACACGGACGTGCGAGGGTTGTCCGCCAGTCAACTGGCGAGCTATCGCAACCTCGTGCCCGCCCTGGAGGCTTTTATACGCGACGTTAAAGATGCGTGCCTTCGTAACGCCCAGGCAGGCATAGCCATTCCCGGCTGGAAGCTGGAAGCGTCGCTTGGCGATAGGACGTGGAAGGACGAAGGAACCGCTCTCGCGGCGCTGGGGCGGCTTGGCGTACCCGCCGATGTGCGCGTCATCAAAACGGCCATGTCCGCTCCGAAGGCGCTGGACTATATGCGGGGTACGCTTCTCACACCGCCCAAAGAATTGAGCGCTTTCGAAAAGCGGCATATCGTGCGGCGCGAGAACGGTGAGAAACTGGTCAAGGCCCGGCCCGGGGAGGATACCGCGACGGCGCTTAACAAGCTCAGCGTGGCGATGCGCGCTCGCGGTTATTGAGGTGTGGACGATTACCGGGAGGTGTTGTGGCGTAAATTTTTGTACGACGGGCTGGACTTCGGCGCTGACCCGGTAATGCTGGATTATATCGTGCGGCGGTGTCATGACGAACGCATACCATACACACTTGACGCGGAACCGGGATACCGTTACCGGATCACGTCGAAAATAAACTTCCAGGCAATATTGGCGGCACTACCCGCCAAGATTGTGAAGACAAAAAAACTACGCGAATTCACCGTTTAAACGTCTATCAACAAAGGGTATCCCATATGACTACGACTGGAACCGCGCTCGCCCGGTTTGGCGGCAAAGACGTGCTCGCGCAATACGCAACGCAACTCATGGGCGTCAGCCTGACGGTGGGCGACGGCGACGGGAAGCCGATTTTGAAATTGTCCGAAAGCGGCGAGTGGTCGTTCGGCGCGGATAGCGAACCGCTAGGTCATCACATGGTCGCCGTGCATCCGTTTTCAGCGCGGCACGGCTACATCGCGTTCGAAACAAAAGGCAACGCCGTCGCGATGACGGAAGACGACCAGCTAGCGGACATTCTTGTGCCGCTATCGTCGAAGCTCATGCATCCGGACGAACTCCCCGCGCTATTGGAGCCTCGCAACAAACGCGACAAAATGGCGGAGTGGAAGCTTCAGATGAGCCTGGATATGGTTATTATTTCCGGCCCGCACGAGGGCGTCAACGTGGTGTACAAGCCGACTTCACGTGGCGGCCTGAAAATGTTTCGCAAAATCTGTGAGGAAATCGCACGGCGTATCGAAAGCGGAGAACAGGACTTGCTAGTCCCGGTTATAGAGTTGTTCGCGGACAGCTATCATAACAAGGCGTTCAACAAGACAATCGTGACGCCGGAGTTTTTTATAGACGAATGGGTGTCGCTCGATACGGCATACATCGGTCGTGCGGGAAAGCTACACGGCGAGAAGCCTGTAAAGTCCGCGAAGCCTGTAAAGTCCGCGAAGCCGCCGAAACATGATGACGTTATCGACGTCGATTACGAGGATATGAGCGATGACGCGCCGGGCGATGGCCGTGGCTCGCGTGTGAAACCGACAAAATACGGTAACGGGCCGGAGCCTGAAGCCGTTGAAGCTCCACGCCGCCGACGCTCCGAGCTGGAGCCTGAAGCCGTTGAAGCTCCACGCCGCCGACGCTCCGAGCCGGAGCCTGAAGCCGCTGAAGCTCCACGCGGACGCCGGGGCAGAGACGAAGCGCCGGAGCCTGAGGCCGCTGAAGCTCCACGCCGCCGACGCTCCGAGCCGGAGCCTGAAGCCGCTGAAGCTCCGCGCGGACGGAACGCATCTAGTGGCGCCAGGGCGCGCCGCTAGCTAGACGCGTATATCCGGGAACCGGTCTTGCGTATCCCGGATATACGCTTCCAGCGCGTATCCGCGGTTAAAAAGGAGCAGATTGTGTCACTCGCGCATATCACCGCCGCCAAGCGGCGAGAGATTATTATGCTGGCTCACAAATTGACTGGCAACTCTACACGTCGCGCCGCCGTGCAACCCAAATCCTCATCGGCAGGCTCCCCGCCATGCGCATCCACATCCACCTGGACTTTGAAACCTTCGGCGTAGCCGATTTGAAAAACGTCGGCGCGTATGCCTATGCGAGCGACGGTTATACGGACTGCCTGCTGGCTAGCTACGCCATCGCGGACAGACCCGTAAAACGCTGGCGTCCGGGCGATCCCTATCCGTTTAAACATCTGGCGAGCTACGAAATTCACGCCTGGAACAGCCAGTTTGAAAGACTGATCTGGACACATATCATGACGCCGGTCTATGGCTGGCCCGCGCTGCCCCTCACGGCGTTTATATGCACATCCGCGCAAGCGCGGCTCACCAGCGCCGCGCCTGCGAAGCTGGAAGCGGCGGCGCTCTTCCTGGATCGGCCCTTCAAAAAAGACATGCGCGGCCATCGTCACATGCTTAAAATGTGCCGCCCGGCGGACGATAAGACGCAAAACGAATGGATGCGCCGCAATCCCGGGCGCACATGGGATGACGCCAAGCGCTGCCATCACACACCGCTGGCGCTGAACACGCTGCACAACTACTGTGACCTGGACGTGGAGGCTGAACGCGATATTGCCCGCGTGCTGCCCGCATGGCGCGACGATGACTTGCTCGCCTTCTGGGAGAGTGAGCGTATAAACGACCATGGTCTGGTTGTGGACGTGGACTTCGCGAAAGTCGCGAGCGATTACGCCGACGAAGAAAAAGCGTATTTTAACTGGCGCATAGCGGAGTTGACGGATAACGTGGTCACCACGCCGCGCCAATTCCAGCGCATCAAGGAATGGGCGCTGCCACGCATGCCTGCCGCCGCCGTCAAAATAACCGAATTCTACGAGGATGGGATCAAGAAGAATTCATTCGACGCTGACACACGCTCAAATCTACTCAATGAGCTATCCGCCGACGCGGACTTCATGGACGCCGATCTTGCGGAGTTCGTTCAGCTTCTCGACTTGGCGGGTAAGTCCACAATCGCAAAATATCAGGCGATAGCGTCCCGCGCCGTTGATGGATTGACAGATAATAACCCCCGTGTACACGGCGCCTATATGTTCGCCGGGGCGGCTCAATCGGGGCGCTACTCATCGCCGGGCATACAAGTGCACAATATGGTGCGTAAGGTTCCGGAAGACGCTTCACGCATAATCGCCGCGTTTAAACACCGATGCGTAGGACGTCAATTTGGCGAACCGCTGCATCTTTTAGGCCAGCTTGTGCGCCCGACGATCACCGGCGATCCCGATGACCGCTTTGACCTCGTGTGGTGCGACTGGTCGAGTGTGGAGGCTATGGTGTTGCCGTGGCTCACACTGGACGCAGGCGCGGACGATAGGCTTGAGGCGTTCCGGCGTGGCGAGGATATCTACCTTAAAACGGCGTCCAGGATCGCCGGACGTACGATCACCAAGGCGGACGCTTTCGAACGCAACTGTTTCGGCAAGGTTCCGGAATTGTCACTAGGCTATTGTGGCGGAGCCGGAGCGTTCAAATCCATGATGAAAAACTACTCGGTACACCTGCCCGAGAAGCAGATCGTCGAGATTGTGAAGACGTGGAGGGCGCAAAATCCATGGGCTATGGCGTTTGGCGACGGCTTGGAGCAGGCCGCCATGAACGCGATACGCTATCCCGGATCGAGTTATTCACACGGGCGCATAGGTTACGTCTTTGACGAAGACGCCCTGGACGGCATCGGGGCGCTATATGCCGTATTGCCGTCCGGGCGAAAGCTCTGCTACCCGAATGCCCGCATAGACGTTGTACGGACGCCCTACGGACGCGACGGGTTGCAGATAACGGCCATGAAGGGCGCGTGGCATCCGAAGCGTGGCGAAAAGGAATGGCCGCGTGTCGGCATATGGAAGGGCTTGCTGGTTGAAAACGCCTGCCAGGCAATTGCGACCGCCGATCTGCTGAACGCCAGCCTGCTACGCGCCCGCCAGAAATACCGGCTGACCGTCGCCGGGCACACGCATGACGAAATTCTCATCGAAACGCCCGATCCGGAACGCGACGCCAAGCGTCTGCTGGAATGCATGTTGGAAAAGCCTGACTGGCCCGGTATAGACGCGCTTCCGCTTCGAGCGGAAGTAGACTGCGGCTTCAGATACAAGGTAAAATTCTGATGGACGAACTTATCGACTTGCACAACGTTATAGACCTGCGCGAGGTTTTCACACGTGAACAACGCGCGAACAAATTGCTTGAACCCCTCGATTTAGGCGAGGTGGCGGATATCGTGAACGCCCTGGACGGCATTCCTTGCGATATCGTGTGCGCAAATTGCGGGTTTCCTGAATTCAGGATTGTCCAGAAAACCCCCGAGAACAGGCTCAACGGGACAGGCGTAATTTATTGCTGGGTTTGTAAAACTATCGTGGGCACGATAAACTTGCGCGCGGGCCAGGAGGATACGCTAAAGTGACAACTATCGCATGGGATATGTACGACGTGAGCGTGGATAGTTCCGATCGAACCGCGCCGCGATCTCTGCTAGAATGGGCCTCTGTCAAGCTGTTGCTTGCAGAGGCCTTTTTCAGCGATGTTAGTCGCGGGCTGGGGCGGAGCTTTTGGGAACTACAGACCAGTTCGTTGGCGGTAGTTGGGCGCGCAAGGCGTCCAGCTTCTCCGCTTGATGCGCGATCTTAAGCTCCGTAACCCGGTCATTGACGGCGGTCAGCGTCAGGATCAACCACACGGACAGCGACGCGAGCGTGGCGAGCATAATGAATATGTCCCTCGCGGCGGAGAGTGCGCGGAAAACGTCGAACGGCTGACGGCTTTCAGACTTCGTGATGATCGCCACAAGCTGTTTGATATCTTTGCCGTACTCATCCAGCGTGTTCCTGACACCGATCAATTCTTTATTCGTCAGCTTGGCGTGCGTCTCCAGATCCTGCAACCGCCCGTGTGTGTCGGCGTAGAACTCGGTTCGGGACTTATCTGTCTGTGAGGGTGACGCCATTTTATCCACGCTTCTTACCGATCAACTCTTTCAGCGCGCCGATAATGGCCGTGCCGCCGCCGCCAGACGCCATCGCCTTGCGTTCTTCCGATTTCTGCCACGCATAGATACCCGCCAGCGCCATGATGGGGCCACCGATCATAAGCACACTGGGAGCCTGAGCCAGAAACGAGTACGACCCCTTGAACGCCTCAGCGATCACAACCGTGCAGGATGCGCCGGAGTACAACATGGCGATCCAGCCCGAAAGTGGCCGCCAGCCGGAGTAAAAACTGCCACGCTCGTAGTCCATCCTCACGAGCTCGACATGCGCGTCAATCTGTTTGCCGACTGTCACGGCCTTTTCCGCTTCAGCTTTGAATGCCGCTTCAGCCCGTGACAGACTGGCCTTGATGACTTCCGGGTCATTACTCCCCAGCGCCGCGTCCACGGCGTCCGATGTGGGAGACACGCCCAGCACTTCAGCGATGATCGATATCGCCGCGCCCGCCAGTGGGCCGCCAAGCGCCGTGGCGAGGCTCGGCGCGAGACTTTTGATCTTGTCTAGATTAACCATTTTATGACCCCTATGATTGCGAGGATGATTAGCACCGCGAACGCCACCAGCGGCGATCCCTGCGACTGTGGCGCGGGAACGGGTAGCGGCGGTTTGGATGGCCGGGGTGTGGTCACACCGCCCGCCATACGCTTACCCGCCACTCTCACATCCGCCACACGGCGCGACCAGCCCGTGCCAAATACGCTCCACGTCCGGAGCGCCCGCAAAAAACCCATGCGTTTGTCGCAGATCGCGTCGACCAGATGGGCGGCTGGCACATCGTCAGACCTATCGAGTGTGAGCGGGCCAATCACACCATCGTCATTGACGCCTAACGCTCGCTGTAGCCATTTGGCCGACTGCGCCGGGCCGCTATTCACTGCCCCGTCAAACACAACGTAGTCGATGCCGCCGGGTAGATCGTCCCCGCATATTTTATCCCAGTAAAGCGCGCGATAGATGTCCCGAAGCTCAGCGTCACCGAGCATGCGCACAGAGCGCGGAATGAGGCCGTGGCTACGCCGGTAACCGTCATACACGCGCTGGATGACGCCCTTCATCGTCGCGCCGCCGGGATCGCGGGGGTGGTTTGAGTAACCCCCCTCATGTTTCAGGACTAGCGTCAGACTGGCGTCAAAATTTTCACGGCTCACGCTGCTCGCCTCCCTATGCCGGATTGAGGGGTAGATAAACGGCGGTGTAACCCGCCGATCCGGCGCTCGCCATTGAAATCGTGAGCGCCGCGTTGACATTCCCCCATCGAATAAATCCCGCCGCGAACCGGAACGTCCCGATGTCCGTATCCGCGTATTCCGCGATGTTCGTACACGTGACCGTCGCGGTATCCGCCGAATGGGCCAGATACCCCAGCACGCTGCCTCCCTCCGCCACGGCGACGGCTGTTGATGGCCCCGAGCCCGTACTGGCTTGAGTAAACACCGTACCGATCGTGTGCGCGCCAAAAACCAACACGGTGTCTATGACGAACGTCGCCGTCGTTGACGCACCATAAGTGATTACCAGGCTGTCGTTACGGTTAGCGGTGTCAATATAAAACACCGACATTACAATATCCGGGGTAGCCGCGGTATTGATAATCGACGCAGCCAGCGTGCACGCCACACCGCCCCATGTGCAGCCGCTAATCGTGGTGTTGACTTCCAGAGCGATACAGAAATAGATGCGTGCCGTGTCCGATCCCATACCGTAGCTTACGGCTATCGCATGCGTCGATGTGGTTGACGCCGATACGCTAGCGCTCGACGTAATCGCTGGTATGACGTGCAGCGCCGTTTTTGGAGTGACCACAACCGCCTGTATACGGTTTGTTCCCGACGTGCCCGCCGCTGTTACCGTGAGATTTTTATTTGTCAGCGAGGGGGTCAGATCGGCGGCTGCGGACGTCCGGTAATCGCCCTGATCGGCGTCATTGATCTCCGTGGCGTTCGTCCAGGTAAACGTCGCCGTATCCGTCGGACTGTAACTCTGGCAACCAATAAACCCACCAACAGGCAGGCGCGCGGTTATCGCCGGACTGGACGCGGCGCTGGCGGAATATGCATCAAACCCGACTATCGGCCAGCAATCCGCACTCTCATACACATCGAAACTGGTGCCAGCGATAACCGCTCCCGCGAATACCGCGTCGACGGTGAGCGCGCCCGCCGTAGGGATGTGAGCAACTAACGTCCTGAAATTCCCCGCGTCCGCCTCAATGATCGACAATCCGGCTCCGCTTATCGTCAGACTGTTCAAGGTCACGCTATTCTCGTAGGCGGCCATAACGTATAGCGTGCGGCTATCGCCCGAATATTGCAGGTCGCCGCTCGATATGGTAAAGCTTCCCGTCGAAGAGGCGAGCAGGTTGATGGCGTAATTGCCAACATATCGAAATCGGGGGTTGATTAATGACCCCATCTGACGTCCGCCAAAACCTGTGAGTTGGTTGATCCTAAGCATCGGTGTTCGCATTCGTAGTGTAAAAGAGGGCCACGCCGTGGATGCGCGCATCGACCGCGAGAGTATCCAGCACATCCGCCGGGTTGCGGAACAGCCGGAATACGACAAGATCGCCCTCAGCGGGCGTGCCGTCCACCGTGAACGCGGCGGATGTGGGCGTCGTATATTTGAAATCGGTTGAACCGCCGGTGTCCGTGACGCTGGTTGACGCGGTATACGTGCCGTTCATCGCCTCACCGTCGCTGACCGCGAACGCCTGCAATGTGAACAACACTCCAAAATTCGTGGTGGTCGCTGGATGTGACCACAGCACGCGGTACGTCAACGTCCCCTCGTTCCAACCTTTTGGCATCTCCCACTGCCACGCGACGGTTGGAAATCCCGTGGTGCTCAGGCTCATGACCGGATAAATCCCGCCACCCGCCATTTCCAGCACGGAATACACGCCGCCGCCTGATGCGGGGGCGGCCATCGCGGACGCGGGGATATAGACCGTCTGTAGCCCGGCGCCGATATTGGCGAGCGATGCGGTTGAGACGCTCGCCTTGGCCTGACCGCCGGTCGCGAAGTCCCAGGTAATTGTCGCCGTGTCCGTCGCCACACGCTCCGCCGTCAGCGCCGCGTCCGTCGCCGCGACGATATACTGCGCGGTTTCCGGCGCGAACACATCAGGAATGCCGACGATAACGCGCCACGATCCGGATACCCTCACGATAATACACGGCTCATTCACGCCGATATCGCCCGATATCAGCGCGCCCCCGATGAAGTCCACAAGCGGCTCCGCGCCCAGTCCGTCCACGTTGACCGTCGCCGCGCCGGTATTGGCAAAGCTCGGCGTAATGCTAAGTATCTGACCTTCGGCGTAGGCGGTAATCAGCCCCGTGGTGACCGTGTAGGCGTTCGCCGAGCCGCCCGTCGGCCATGACTGTTTCAGCGTGTTAACGGCAAGCGCCTGCACCGACGCGGCGGATAGCTGACCCACAATCCTGAACGCACTCGCTGTACGCAGGACGATGTATCGCCCGTTCTGGACGATATCGCCCGCGCCCAGTTGCACGCCCCGGCTGTCATACACCGCCGACGCGCCAAGCCCGTCAACGTTCAGCGTCACGGCTCCCGTGGAGGTGGCGTGCGCGACGAAGGCAACTATCTGGCCCTGCGCGTATGCGCCGAGCGTATAACCGGAAATCAGCGTGTAGGCCGGTTGCGCGCCAGCCGTCGTATTGTTGCCGGACAAGCCGTTTATCACAAAACGGGCCAGCGTGGCCATCATTTCGCGACCGGTGTCGTTGACTTCGGAATAAGCCATGTTTTCCGGCCAGCCGTTCGGCGGCGCGCTGTTGTTATTCGCCGCAACCGGATCGTAGCTGAATATCTCTGGCATTGCGCGAGGCTCCGTTTAAACGCTTCTTACATCTGCGGCGCTATCGAGGCGGTGACACCGTACACGTTGAACGCTATCGTGTCCACGCTGGACGCGCGCACATAAAGCATATCGCCCGTCTTGAGTTGTATCCCGGAATTCGTCGTAACGGAATTAAAATCGAACGTCGCCTTGGCCGCGATGGCCATGTCGTAGAAAAGCGCATTGGTCAATGAGGGCGCGCCGCCCGCGTCAACGTGGAACACGCGAAAAGTGAGCGCTCCGGCGGACGTGTTGCACACCAGCAACCGCGTTACTTCAGTATCGAGCGACGCGGTGAACGCCAGACTGTCCGTCGTAACCGCTGGCCGTAAACTCGCCAGACGGGAACCCTGACCGGCTTCGACCGTCACTGGAAGCCTCCCATAATGCTGCGCAGCGCTTCTTCAAGCGTGCTGCCCGGCGCTTGCTGACCCGCTATGAAACCCGTCGTCGCGTTATCGGGAAGCACGTATTGAGGGATGCGCCGCGTAGCGTCGGCGATCCTCGCGCCACCGGCGCGGGCCATGGAGAACAGCGGCGGAAGCGCGCTGCTGGTCGCAATGTTCTCCGCCGTGCCGGACGATTTAGGATAGCCTTTCACAAGCACGTCATCGTAATCCTGAAGCATCTGTTTAAACTCGCCGCGCGGTGGCAGCCCCGTCCGCGTGCGGTTCGCCGCCGTGCTGATCGCGTCGGGATTTTTAGCCATGTCCTTCAATATTTTATAGCCCGCATAGTCTGCGTCGACCGCTTGCAGGAGGCGCGCCTGACGCGGTGGAGCGGACGCCCGGAAGGCCTCATCCAGAGTGTCGCGCAACTGCCTGAACACCGGCGCGAGATTGACGTCGTTCGCGCTGTTAGCGGCTTTCATGGCGTCCTTGCCAAGCTTCGAGCGTAAATTCTTGTACTGCGCGCCAGATACCACGCGACCCACGCCTATCTCTCGCATGAAATCGTTGAACACCTTGTTAAGCTTCGCCGACTTCTCGTACGGCAACCGCGCGCCATACGCCGCGCGAATGGTTTCAATGCGGGGGAGCATGTCCGGAAGCATCACGTCCACGCCGGCCAGCGCATGATCGTAGCGCCGTGTGAAGTTGTCTCGCGCGCGCCCCACAGCTTCCGTTGAAAGCTCGCCCGCCGCGATATCGGCGGGGTCAAACCCGGCGCGCTCCATAAGATAGGAATACATCTGCTGCGGACGCCTCGCGACGTCCTGACCCCCGCCCGTGTAACCCGCCGCGATACGTTCGGCCAGACGCGCCTGCGGACTGGCGATGCGCTCCGCCGGGGTCACCGGCAAGCCAGCCGCCTGCAACCTCGCGACTTTCTCCTGAAACGCCGGGCCACGCGCGGCTGGCGCGACGCGAGGCACAACCGCGCGATAAAGACTGCTCGCGCCCTTGAGAAGGCCATAACCCGCCGCGCCCGTGAGCGCGCCACGGCCAGCGCCCCTGGCACGTTCCTCCACGCCGCCTTCCGCGTTACCCGCGCCATAGGCCGCGCCCGCGCCAAGCGCCGTCCGCAAGCCGCTTCCCGTCCGTACAGCGCCCCTTATCGCTCCAAGGGGCAGCGCAAGGCCGGATAGTATCTCCGCGCCCGTGGACGTGTACGGGCGGCGCTCAGCGTACTCCTTATTACCCTGCCTCACATCGTCCCGGACAGCGCGGTAACCTTCGCCAAAACCTTTACCGGATAGCAGCGAGCCGATGCCGCCACCTACGCCAAGCGCCTCATCGCCAAAGCCGAAGGTCACACCGTTCCATAACGGATTTAGAATGGAGCCGCCTTGCGGTATGGGCGCACCTTCCGGCGTGGTCGGGGCTGCGGCCTGCGCCTCACCCCTGGCGATTTGCCGGTCGAAATACTCGACCGCTTTAGCGTCACCCGCGCCTTGCGCCCGCGTCCGCATAACCTGATATTCACTGACCGTCGGCATGCGGCCCTCCATAGAGGCTTTCATAGGAGCTTTCAGGCTCCGGCGGCACACCGATCTCATCACGGCGGTTGCCTATGACGCTTCCGAGTTCGCCAAGCGTCGTGGACAGCGTGACATAGGCGTCCATAGCCGCTTCGTCGCCCTTCTCGATAGCGGGTACGAGACGGCGCATCTGGTTCAGTATCTCACGCCCTTTCACAACTTGCCGGATATTGCTTTTCAGAACTTCCTTATCCTGCCCGATATCCAGCGAGCCTTGCGTCGCCTGAAGAAACTTGATTTCCTGCACGGTCACGTTGCCTAGAGCGCCGCCAGTCTTGCTTTCCTCACGCATTTCATTCAGGCGGTCAAAGCCCAGGATGGACTTTATCGGATCGAGCGCACGGGCAAGCCTGGATGCATCTGTCGATAGCAGGTTGACGTAGGGCAATTCAGTCAATCCCTTGGCGATTGTGCCCGTGGAGGCCAGCCCCTTGTCGATATAGGCAATCGCCAGATCGGCATTCGTCCGGAGCGTGCCCAGGTCGCGCGCGTCCGTCGCGAATTTATGCAACCGCTGCGCGACACCTTCCCGGCGTTTCAGATCGTTCGCCGTTCCGGGCGCGTCGAAGCCAAGCGCGCCGTAAAGTTCATTGGTCTTCGCGCCGGTATTGATCAGGAAGCGACCGCGTTTCGCCGTCTCCTGCGGCAAGTCCAGCGTATCCAGTTCAGCGTTTAAACGATCCCGTTCGGCCTGCTCCTTCGCCAGCTTGGCCGTTTCCGTGCGCGCGGCCTTCTCATCGTCTGTCGGCGCGTCGCTATCGGCCAACATCTGCAATCCCTGCAACCGCTGCGCCGTAGTGCCTTTCAGGATCATGGCGTTGGCGATCTGACGCATAAACGGACGGTTATCGGGTAGCGGCTCCAGACCTGTACGCGCAAGTGGCGATATCCGTGGCTGTTCGGCTACCCGCACCGGTAGCGCGGGTAGCTTGTTCGCATAGGTGACGCCGGGCGTCTCGACAAGACCGCTAAGGCGTCCCTGGAATTTAGGGGCGGGCGCTGACGCCTGACCGGGAATGGTTGCCAGCGGAGACGCCGGAGCCGATGGGGGCAGCGGGCCGGTACGTGCGTTCTTCATAACCTCGCTGACATTCGAGACTGGCGCTCCAGGCAACGTAAGGTAGCTGTCCGGCCCGGCCGGCGCAATCTGACCCGGCGGCGTAAAGTAGCTTTCATCGTCAAAAAGATCGGGCATGGCTCACCTTGTAACCGTCGCGCCCCGGTCGCTCGAACGCGACCCCGGCTTCGCCGTCTGGCTGGTATCCTGGCCGCCCGCGCGCTGCGCCATAAGCTGCGCCAGCATAGCGTCAAATTCGGCCTTCTGTTTACGCTCCGCCGCGTCCGCCTGCGCTTTTGTCAGATTGATCCGGAGGTTTTGTGCGTCTTCATCCGCTTGCGGGAGACTGCCAAGATTTTTAAGGATATTGAGGTAAGGGTTGGAACCGTCATAGCCAGCCGCCGCAAGTCCCATGCCAGCTTGAAACAACGGGTTTTGCACCGTCCCGCGAAGCTTGCCCTGCACACCCTTCAAACCGCTTTTAACGTCCGTCGGCATATCGGGCAACGCATCGACAAGCCCGCCGAACAAGCCGCCCAAAAGACCGGTTTTCGGCTTCCCCGCTGGCGCTGGCGTCAAACCTGGAGAACCGGGTTGCGACAACGGCGCTCCGTCCGCGAACAGTCCTTGCGGAGCCGCTGGCGCGGACGCCGGTAGTGGCGACGCCGCACCCGTAGCGGGCAAACCGTCATTGCTGGCATACAGATCGTTGCCGAAGCTCTCACGAGAGCGGTCAAGCGACATGGGCCGACCGCTTGCGCGGTTTATGTAGCGATCCATTTCAGGCGAACTCGCGCCCGTATACGCCGCTCCCGGCCCAGGGGCGGGTATGGGAGGTCTTACCGCTTCGGCGGGCTTCACACCCGGCGGCACGCTTGCGAATAACGAATTAGCGCCCTCGAAATCGGCGGGGGCGTTCGGTTGCGGCTTTGCCATGAAGTCGATACTGGCGTTCGGTTGCGGCTTTGCCGTGAAGTCGATACTGGCGTTCGGTTGCGGCTTTGCCGTGAAGTCGTAACTGGCGTTCGGAATGGGCTTCGCGGCGTCCAGACGCGCGCCTTTATTAGCCCTCATGACTTCCTGCGCCGGATCGCCAAGCAATCCCCCGCGCGGTGGATCAATATCGACGCTGGCGTTCGAGGCATTACGCAAGGCGTTAAAATCCAGCGTGGCGTTTGGAGCCTTGACCGCTCCATTCAAAGCGTTGCCGAACAGACCGCCCTTCGACGCCGCGACTGGCGTTTGCGCCGCTGCTGGCCCGCCACTGAAAAGCAGCTTCGCGCCGCCAAACACAAGAGGAATAAGAGCTTGGCCCATGAAAACGCGCTCCTTAAAACAAAGCCGCGATTGACGCCGCTGTACCTAAACCCTGCATCAAACCGGAGCCGCCGCCGCCGGACTGACGCGACGTGGATGTGCCGCCATACTGCCCCTGGATCATCGCAAGATAATCCTGCAACGCCGACATATCCGCGCCCTGACCGTAGTTAAACCGTTTGATATCGTCTTCAATCGTCCGAAGCTGCTGATCCTGGAACGTCTTGCCCGCGCTCTGCAACTGCTTCGCGTCGCCAAACTGTGCGTCACGGATGCCGCTCGCCTGCCCCAGAGCGCCCAGACGCTCATCAATGCCCTGACCGTACAACCCGGCTCCCGCGCTCGTAAGACCCTGCTGCGCTTGCGTCTGGCGGTCACGTTCCGCGCTGTAGTTACCGCCATAGATATTCGCGGCAAGCGACCCGAGACTGTCCGTCAAGCCTTCGCTCGCACGCCCTAGCGCCAGTTCGTGCATCGTCGATCCCGCGTTTCCGGCCATGCCGAATTGCGACGATATGCCGGGGATGCTGGTCTCGTTGAAATCGTCCGTGACTTTTTTAGACGCCGCACCGTAAACCTGATCGAGGAACGGATTGTTTTGCAGGAAATCGCCGCCCGCCGTTTGCTTCATGCCCGCGACGCCGGAATTCAGGATATCTGCGTAAGGATTGTCTGATCCCTGAAACACACCGGATGTGTAGTTCGCCGCGTTGTCGATAACCGGATTACCGCCCTGAGCGGTATTGACCTGCTGGTTAAGACCCGCCAATTGCGGATCGGACAGATCGGCGTAGGTCTGGCCGGGATAGTATGTTGACGGCCCATCCTCATACAGACGCCGCGCTTCCGAGAAGCCGCCAGCCAGATAGGGCTGCTGCGCGGCCCATGGCGCGGTATCCGTCTTCGTCGTTGTCTTGGTTGACCCCATGCCCATGTTTAAACGCCTTTAATCGACCGCCTTGCGCATCGTGATCATTTTATTCGTGTAGCCCAGCGGCGCGCAATAACGCTCCCATCCCGGGCGTCCCTGAAACGCCATAAACTGACAGCCCGTTGATTTTGCAAACGCTTCGAGTTGCTGCTGACCTTCGGCCAGCCAGTCTCGCGCGTGTTTACCGGCAACCATATAAACGAGTAGCTGGCGGTAACGTGAGTAATCCTGTATCTCGGTCACCGCGATGCCGCGATCCCCGGATATGCTCCACAATTGCATACCGCCATGTTGCACGCAAGTCAATATGTCATCGGGGAAATGCCCGCTATCGGCGCGCTTGAGCACACGCCGGATAAGCGGCTCAAACGTATCCCATCCGTTCACCGCGTCCGCGCCGTAAATGCGTGTGAGCATGCCGCTTACCGTTTCTTCGGCGCAATCGGCATAGAGCGATCCATCATCGGTGGTTTCCCCGGCACGTTGACGCCGTTCTCCGTCGCATACTGCGCCAGTTGCTGCGGCGATAGATTGCCGAACAGCGATACCGGGCTGCTATAGCCCGGATTTTGCCGCGTAGGTGGTACGATGGGCGCGGGCGCTCCGCCGCTGACTTCACCGCCCGGTACTCCGCCCGGCTGACCGCCGTTACCCGAGAGCAGCGTGGACAGAATGCCACCCAGACCACTGTTACCCGCGAGCATGGGCATAATGCCGCCCAGACCGTCTTTCATGAGCGTATCCGGCATGCCGCCCATAGCGTTAGAACCTTGGCCCATTTAGCGTCTCCCTCGTATTTTAAGCGGATTATCCACGCCTAATTCCACACGCGCGGCGTGGTCGAAACCCCCCGCGATCCTGACCCTGTAGCGATGATATCGCGCGTTTATGCGCATGTCCGCCTGCCCTATATCGTTCACGTTCACAAATGCGCCCATAACCGGGTTTTCGTACACGCGGCCACGCGTGATCGGCGCAACCTGTATCGTCGCGACTGACGATACATCCACGATAGGCCGAACGCCGTTCACATAACCGCGCTTCGACATACCTACGCCAAACTCGCCGGTATCGATCTCCGCCGTCAAAGGCGCGCCGCTGAAGGTCGAGCCGACATGGGATGGGCTGAAGCCCAGAAGGGATACCCCGCCCCCGACATACGCCGCGCTGTCCACGGATATGCTGGCGCTATCAATGTTGCCGCCCAGAACCGCGCCTATCGTGTCCAGATTGTAGCCGACGCTGGCGAACTCGCCAATATACTCCACGTCCAGCTCGGCATACGCCCACCGCTGCGACGCCCAGTTATACACTAAAATACGGTTAAACGTCGCCGCCGACCCGGTTGAACGGAAAACCCAGAATACCAGATTGCGCGTGCGGTCGACGGATCCCTGCATGTTCACGATATCGACGGCTGCGGCGTTATCCTTGAACCACTCATCGACTTTGAACACGCCTATCGGGCTAAGCTCAAGCGACGTCCGGTTAAGCTGGTAGAAACCTTCCGCCGAGTAGTAGAACACCAGATCTTTTGTCCAGCATACCGACCGCGCGGCTGGCGTGCCATGCTGCGTTGTCAAATCGTCAAACTTGAAAACGTTTGGAGGGCCGACGTAGCTTATGACCAGGATGTCGTTTTCCCGGAACGCTATACCGCGCGTTCCCGACACGATACGCTGCACCTGACCGCCGATGCCGCGCGTTCTGCGCCGTCCCGCCTGCGTTGTAAGGCTCGCGCCCCAGGTACCCGTGTTATTGAAGCCCGACCACGCAAACCCGCCGCTTTCAATCTCCGCCCCAAGCGTGTAATTTCCCACCATCAAAAAATCTCGAACCACGCCAAGCGCCTTACCGCGCGGCGGGCCACCCGGCAAATCGTCGAACGTCGCGGATACGCCCGCGTCGAAATATTGCAGGTTTGTGCCGCCGCCGTCCGTGGCGATGACGCGATCCTGGAAGTTCACGAAATCCCAGACCTGCGCTGAGTACACCGTGGCGGGCTTGTTCACGTTAGCCCATCCGCCCGCGCCGTCAAAAAGATACAGATTATCGGCGTCCGCTGCGAAGTTGTACACAACGCCAGCCCCGGCGCGCAGCCAGAAATTCCCGCGCGCGGTATCGGCGAGCGCCGTTGAAAAACCCTGTAAGCCCAAAAGCTCCCCGTAGGAAGTCTTCTTCGGCACGCAGTTTTTGACCAGCAACGCGCCGGGATTGTTATTCGCGGGCAGATCGGGTAGCCACTCTCCGAATGGGTAGTCAGCCATCGGCTATTGTCCCCCGGTTAAAAAATGACTTCCGGCGGACGCACCACAAGCGGGCCGGACGGCATACGTTTACGCTTTTCCTGCGTCTCCAACTGGCCGATAACACGCTCGAAACGGCTCTGATAGCGCGCAACCATCTCCGTTTCATCGATCCAGTCCCATGCCTCGATAAGCGCTGCAAAAAGATAGGCGTCGTAGTGATTAGCCAACAGCCAGTTTGTAGTGTTCAAATCGCTCAAAGCGTCGAAGCGCTTCACATAGGACACGTCCAGCGTAACCGGATCAGTCGAACCCACAGGCTGATCGATCTTTATCGCGTTGCCCTCAATCGTGTAGATAAGTCCGCTACCTGACGCCTGACTGAATGCATTCCGGGGCTGGAGGTTTATCTCGTGAAACTGTTGCGGCGTGAGATACTGCGCGTTCGGATCGTTCGCGCCCTGCACAAAGACGTGCTTGAAACCCAGAAAGCCCGCAGGCAGCGTCGCGGAGAATAGCGGACTGGTACAGCTTAGCGTCGTATCGGTTTCCTGTTCCAGCACTCGCACAACACGCCCTATGTGAGCTTCCGCCAGACGAATAAACGACTGCGCCATAGTCCCCAGATCGCCACGCGCCGTCCAGCCCGCCACGTCAGCCTGCAATGTCGCATAGTCCGTCACGGGTCAAATCCCTGGCGTTTAAACGCGAACTCTGAACTTGCTGTAATCCGCGTCGTAAAATTTCGACGAAAAGAACGCGCGCCACAGCATACCGTGCTGCTTCGGCCCGTCTTCCCACTGCTTCCTCCACACACGCCATAGCGTGAATGGTATTTTCCCCGCGATATGCCCGCCGGGCCGACGTTTCTTTATCGTGTCGGCAAATGCCGCCACTTCGTCCATAATCGTCTGGACGTGGTGGCCGGGCATACTCTCCCGCACAATGATTTCATCGTCCCGAACGTGCAGACTGGTCTCAATGACGCCCGTCGCGTTGAAGCCCAGATCGTAATCGCCGTGCAGGCTTTTAAGATCGCTCCAGTCCACACCCGCGACACGTTTACCCTCCCGCATGCCCGTTATCCTGTTTAAACGTGTCTGGCCGCCCGGCCACGGGGTTGTCGCGCGCGCTTCGTCTCTTCCGGGGGCGTGACTTCCGGTTCGCGAACCTTGATCGGTGTGGGCATAAACCGCGCGTTGTCCTTGACTTCACGGGTCACGCGATTACCGGAGCGCTTTTCGTTTTCGTTATCGCCCGGCGCGTCATCGTCACCGCCTTCATCGTTATCGCCTTCATCGTCCGCGTAGTAATCGCCCTCACCGTCTTCTTCAACCGGCTCATAGTCCAGGCGGGATGACGGCTTATTAACCTCCACGGACACCACCTTCTCGCGCGACACTTGCGCCTTGGCCTGCGTCCGCGTCGCGCCCATGGTAAGCGCCAGACCTTGCGCTATCGCTTCCGCGCTCAAGCCGCTCAAAGACGGATTAGCCCTCGCGGCAGCCTCCACACTATCAAAAACCCATGGACGCATGAATTCATCGTGCTGCAATTTGCTGACCGTTTCGACGAGCTCGCTATTGTTAAGCAGGTTGTGATCAGATGGCAACTCCACAACCTGACCCGGAACCAGCTTCGGACAGAGCTTCTTAATTCGCGGATCGCCGATAAGATGCTCCGGCGGACGTATGCCTATGCCACACGTCGCCCACTGTTTGCCCATGCGCCGAATTCTAACCTTCACCATCCGCGCCACGCTAATCTCCCCTTTGTCTTAAAAGCTCCCCGCCCGATAGCCGGACGGGGAGTTGTAGTTGTTAAGGCTGTATCTCGGTTGAATCAAAGACCATTTCAACCGCGCTGTCAATGTCCGCCACGATGCCGGACGCCCCGGAGTTACGCGCTTCAAGCGTGTAGTCCACCAGAAGCACACGTTTCTCGCTATCACCCGACTTGGCGATATCGAACTGCTGATAGGGATCGAGGTAAGCGATGGCCCACAAATCGCTTTCCATCACGATCACGTCGCGTGAGCGCTGGAAACGATCAGGGATAACGTCGATGACCCCGAAATCGGAGACATACACGTCAATCGCGCCAAGCGCCGTCGCGCCCTTGGACGGGCTTTTGCCCTGATCCTGGTATTGCGTCGCGATACGTCCCGCGTCCGTCGCACTCGGCGAAAACATGTATCGCGAGAACTTCTGCTTAACGGTCGGATGCATGAGGATCGTATCGATCTCCCCGCCCGCGATATAACAATCGCCGATAACGTCGAGCAGATCGACTTCCGAAAGCGCCCGCAGAAGCGAGGCGTCGACCGCTGCGGTACCGGTTGGGAACCCTGCGACAAGCGCCGCCGGATCGGCCCCGTCCGTGCCCGCCGTGGTCGCGTAACGGCTGGAATTCGCACGCATCCATACAAGATAGGAGCCTGCCTGACCGGCAACGGTCGCTGACCCCTGCACAGCCGCGTTATTGGCGAGAAGCGAGCTTTCCACGTCGCGCTTCAGTTCACGGCCCGCTTTGGCGATCTGGTAGCCCAGTTCGTCCTTCCGGCCCGCTTTTCGAACGAGATTAGCACGGCGGGATACGACGATATCCTTACGCCCGATCTGGCAGTGGTTACCAATACGGTTGCCAGCGGTAATCACCACACCGTCAAAGCCGGTACCGACCTGCGCGGTATCGCCCTCAGCCGAAAAATCGTCGCCGTCAACGTGACGGTTCGTCGAAACGGCTGCGGCCAGCACATCCGTTACGTGTTCGTGTGCGTCCTGCTCCGCATCACTACGCCCGATAAGCATCGTGAAGGGGCATTCCGTCGGGCTGATATTGTAGATAATATCCGCCAAATCCTCACGGGCGCGGTTACCTATGCCCGTGCGGTCAAGTACGCCTGCCGGTAGTGTCATGGTATTTATTCAGTCAGCTTATTTAAGCATCCGTGCAATCGCCTTGCCCGCGTCGCGCATGTCGCCAGTCTTGGCCGCATGCTGCTTTACCCGCCGGAAGTCGTTCTGCCTCATACCCGGCGCTTGCGTACCGTTCCGCTTTATGTCTCCGCTACCCGGCTTCAGGGACTTCGGCGGGTTTTTCACAACCCGCTTGGCGTCCTTAGACCGGCTGGCCTGATAAGCGTCCCATCGGCGCGCTTTATCAGCAACGATCAACGTCCGGCTGTCCACCACGTTCGCTAATTCGTCCGCCGTGAACCCGGCACGCCCAAGATAGCCCGCCAACCGCGCTCTACCCTCGCCGTCCCAGTCCGGTATAGCCCTCGTCAGAAGCTCGCGTTCTTCGCTGAGCGTTGCGTTTGCAAGGTTTGTATGCTGGTTCTTAAACTCGCCAACATGCCTTTCATGTTCCTGGGTTATTGCGTTTAAAACCGTGTCTACTTTGCTGATACGATCCTGCATATCCGTCCGCGCGACCATCCAGGCTTGCGGATCGCTGCGCTTAAGATGCTCCATTTCAGCGCTGTTCACATCGCCGATAAGAAGCTGTCTTATGCTCGCGGTAACCGCTCCGGCCTGTTGCAGCTTGCGCGCGTAAGTCTCCGCGACCTTCGCGTGTCCGGCTGTCAACTCACGGGTTTTCCCCGCAAGCGCCTGGGTTTTCTGGTGGTAATCCTGCGTTCGCTGGTATCCGGAGACAAGCTCGCGGGCGGTAACCCGGGCTTCGCGGCCATTGACCTTGACAGTATATTCAGCTTCCAAAGGATCGGCGCGGCCTGTATCCGCGTCATCTTCGGTATCGTCGCCATCACTGGCGTCATCGCTGGATGTAGTGTCATCGCTGGCATCGTCGATATCGTCTCCGGCTTCACGGTTAGACGCTTCTTCTTCGCCAGTATCGTTCTCATCGTCACCCGTATCCGGATCATCGTCCAGGGACACGGACTTCCCGGGCTTGCGTTTTACGCGGGATTGGCCTTCCTCTTCCGCCGCTTCCCGCTGGTTGCCCCGTCTGCGTGCGATCTGCCCTTCATCGGCGTGGATCACTTCGCGGTCGAGGCCAGCGTCCGCTATGCGTAGTCCGGCTTCCCGAACGTTCAACGCGCCTTCATTCCTAGCCATTGCACACAATCCCTCTCTTGTCAATTCCGCTGTTTAAACACGCAAATTACCGCTGCGTATCTGCTCCGTAATAACGGGCATCAAAATAGTCCGCTTGACCGCGATAAGCGATTGCAGCCTGCGCACAAGCTCAAGCGCCCGCATGTCGTTCACGTCGGTTCCATCCAGCGGGAACGCCTCGATATCCGCGATCAGTTGAGAGCGCACCGTATCGAACGTCGCACGCAATTCCGGGTTATCCAGAAGCGTCATGGCGCGCGCGGCCCTGACTTCCGGGCTTTGACGCTTGCGCCCCGCACCCGTGGTCATCACACAACTCCAAGACGGATCGTATAGACCTCAGCGGACGGCGGCACATAAATCGCGTTCGCGGCCAGCAGGCCGTAAACGACCTTCTCAGGCGCGTCCATAAACAGCGGCAACGTCAGCGGAAACGTCTTCACAATTTCCGTGCCAGCGATCAGAATACCGCCCGTCGTTAAATCCAGGGGAACCGTCCCCACATAGTTATTGAGGTTCGCCACCGCCAGCGCGCCGTTGTCGCCGTTTATCACAACCGGTGAACGTTTAAACAGGTGCAGCGTGAAACTCGCCAATGTCGCGATAACCTGCGACTTTTTCAGCTCCACGCTATGCAGTTGATAGCTGAAAGCGTCGCGTCCGCCGCGCGTCAGGCTGAACGCCATCGGCACAACGCTACCCGCCGTCACGTTGTTGGCGATCAAATCGCCGACCGCGTAGGTGAGTGTATCGGCTGGACGGGTGAAACTAGCCGAGGGTGTAAGCGTTCGCGTCATTATCGTCTCCATCGATTGCGCCCCCGCCGTCGGGGCTTCCGGCTTTTTTGGCTTTTTTGGCTTTTTTGGCTTTTCCGTCATCCCCGTAACGCGCCCCCACACTCGCCTCCGCCCGCTCGAACTCATCCGCCGAACTCGATTGCGCTGGCATGTCGCCGTGCGTCTCGCCAGTCGCACGGGTATTGAGCTCGGTAATCTGCGCGTCACGCAGCGCGATCTGGCTGATAAGATCGCGCTCTTTCTGCTTGTAGTTCATGAGCTTCTGCGTCAACTCCGCCGCCCTGAATTCGTTGTCTTCCTTTTCCTGCGTCAATTTCGCGCGAAGCTCCACGTCCTTGCGCTTGCTTTCGGCTTCCAGCGACGCCGCCTGCGCCTTGGCGAGAATGATCGCGGGGTCTTCCGGCGGTGGCGGCTTCTTGAACTCCGGTGACGCCGGATCGATAAAATAGCTGGCCCCATGGCCCAGATCAGCCTGCTCCACAAGCTTTGAGAGCGTCGCGTAAATCCGTCCATCGTCCGTCAAACCGCCGCTCAGCGCTTCCTTCTGGATCATGAGCAGGGTTTGCAACAGCCCAAGCATAGCCTGCTTGTTATTGAAGCCCAGTCCGACATTCACATCCATATTCGAGCGCTTGCGCCACCTGGACGGATCGGTCTGTACCCATTTGCCGCCGATCTCAACTTCGCGCGGCTCGTTGAAATAGGTGCGCTGAAGATAATGCACCTTCTGGAAAATCTTTTTCAGCGTCGTTTCGGCAAACAATCGCGCCAGAAGCTCCAGGCGCTGGCTGGCCTGCTCCAGCGCGCCCATAAACGCGCCCATGGTGGCCTTTTCCAGCACGGACGGATCGAGGCTAAGCTGCGGCGCGACGCCTGTACGCATCTGCGGCGCTTCCCGGAAGGCGTCTATCACACTCGCGATCTCCGCCACGATAGGGGTAGACACTTCATGCATGATCGCATTCTGCGGCGGGCCACGGAACATGACCACTTCCGATCTCCCGTCCAGCAACTGGTCAAGCGTGGAGTTGTCCGACAACAACGCCTGTTCGTTCACATATTTACGGCTGACGTTCTGCTTGTAGATGTTATCCAGCAACTGGCGTGTCAGCGTTGTCATAAGTTCTTGCAGATCGGCCACAATCTCGGCGTAGCCCATACCGATGTGCTTGTGGGTCACGTGGATCGCGGATGACGCCACGATAGGGTTGTAATCCGCCGGTTCGTTCTCCAGGATCTGACATCCCGCCATCACGATCCTGCGAAGGCTGTTTTTCCCCGTCTCTTCGTAATCCATCTGCATATAGCATTCATGCACCCAGAAGACTTCATCCGCTTCCAGGTCGTAGGTATCGTCCGTTCCGTCGGGAAGTTCATCGACATAAAAATGCCGCGTGACCGCTTCATCGTTCCACGTCTCGCGGTCATCGGGAGACAAGTCTTCCAGATCGCTTTTCGCGTAGCCCATATCCAGCAGTTCCGAGCGGGACTTCCGCATCCGTATGCACGAAAAGTTTGCGTTGTCCACGTCCAGCGAATGATGATTATGATCGATGATGCACTGATCCGGCGGAATTGGGGATATTTCCACACGGCTGACGGGCTTGTCGAAGCGAACGGTCACATCAAACGTCTTTTCCCCCAGGATGCCGGGGGCGTATTCCGCGTCCACGTCCACGTCCGCGTCAGGAAATTCGTCTTCCAACTGGTCTATCTGCGCGTCCGTCACACCCTCGAAGGATTTAACCTCACTCTCGCGGCGTTCAACGACGTCAACCTTGACATAGGCGTTCGGGTACAGGAGAATATCCTTCAGTACGATATACAGGAGCAGAAACCCGCTCATATCGTCCTTGCCGTCGTAAAACACACGCGCCACAACGTCCGTTTCGTGGCGAGCCTGATCCACGTCCATAGCGGATACCGGCTTGAAGTCCACCGGGCGGACACCGCCCGTGAACACACGCAGAAGCGACGGCAGCGCCCATTCCACGGCTTGCAGAACTTCCCGCGTCACGAATTTGGAGTAGCCTTCCCGCTCATTGCCATACTGTTCGCCCATGTAGCGCGAAAACATGCTCTGACGAACGTTGGTCACATCGCCGTCTTCGGAGTTTATCCCGTTATCAACGTAATTTTGTATACGGCGAACGATGTAACGATCATCGAGCATGTTTAAACGCCACCCTGGTACGTCAATACGACTTTTTGTTTTTATACTTCGTCGCCCGGGCCGGTTCCGGCTCGGCTTTACCAACGTTGCCGCCCATGCCATCGCCGCCGGTTTTCTGGAAGCCAACAAGCTTCGCGGGCTTCGATAGACTTGTCTTATGGCTGTCCGCGCCCGATCCCAGACCACGCTTTCCAGATGTTTTCATCGATTTTTCCTCAGGTTTTCCACGACACGCCGGAATTCGGAACGTGTGAATGACTGATACGCCTAGCACGTCCCGCCCCATCGCTCAACCGGTTTTCGCGGGCTATATCGTTTGCCGGGCCAGCACGTTCCGCGCCGCTCCGCCGGTGCCGGTAGCCGTGACCCCATTGCATGAAGCTGTCCGCACCGTGTTTGGCTTTAGTCCGCATCAGGTTCGGCTGGAAACTCTGCAACTTTTCGTCGAAACGGTATCGCACATTCTCCAGGCATTCCAACCCCTTAACGGTATTCTCTTCGTCAAAATAGCAAGACCCCATCATTTCACGGGTCATGTTCACACCTTCCTCTTCGGACTTCACACGCTCCACCGTGATAATCGGTCGGACACCCAGACTTTCCAGCACTTCCCTGCGGCTCATGGCGTCCGAACGGGACAGGTCGGTCACTTCCACGTCATGGGGAAGATAGTGTTCGCCGTATATGTATGGTTTTTCAAACAACACAGTCGCGTAGTCCGATAGCGGGCGAAAGTTATCCTGATAGTAGTCGATGAAGCGATCCTCGAAGCCTACGCGCTGGTGAAACCATATCGCCGTCATGTCGTTGCGGCCTAAATCCCAGAATGTGTTTACGGGGATCGCCTTCGCCCATGGCACACGGCGGATATGGCCCTGGCGGCGCAGTTGTGACATAATGCGCGAGAACGGCGCGCCGTCGATAACGCCCCGGAAGGCTTCATCCGGCGTGGACGGATATTCGCGGTTCATACGATCCGTCTGTTCCCGCCGCTTGGCGACGTACCAGTTTTTTTGCGCGCGGGACAACCGTATGTTGCTGAACTTCTCCAGTTCCTCGAAGTACCTCGCGTCTTCGTCAGACGGTTCCTGGTGCGTCTCCAGCACATATTCCTCCGCTGTCCACCACGGGTAGAAAAAGAAGCGGTAGTCCATGGGCGACAGCCTCACCCCCTCCGTATCGTTCCGCCGGGCGATCTGACACATATCGTAAAATGAGCCGTAAGAGCCTTCACCCGTGCTTTCGATTGTGATCCAGTTGCCGCTGGCGACGGTGTTCAGCGCGCCGGACACAACTTCCGCCGCTTTGTCCGGAAACCGCGCGCACAATTTGCCAAACTCGGATACGTGCAGGTATTGCAGCGTGTCGGAACGCATGGACGTTCCAACTGTCAAATAACTTCCGTTCGAGAATTTAAGCTGCCCCTCGCGATCCTGACTGGCGTCGGGGATATGCCGCTTGGCGAAGTCATACGGCATGTTCTCGTACGCCAGCTTGATTTTCTTGTCGAAAAACTTGTTCGCATCGTCTTTGGTGTGCGCTATCACACCACACGAGGTGTTTGGCCGGAAGAGGGCGGTATCCAGCAAGTAAAGCTGAATAAGCGTTGTCATGCCGCGCTGACGGCTCTTCAGAATAAGGTTCAGGTTATGCATATTCTTGTAAAAGTCGTACTGCTCCGCGTTCATCCTGAAATCGATCAGCATGCCGGACTTGTCGACGATCTTGTATATGGTGTTTAAACGGATAAACTGGTTCGCGAGAATATCGTCTTCGGTCAGCGCGCCGTAGTTTATCGACGGCACCGTTACGAGGCTGTCCGCCCGTCCGCCGTCACGCAGACGTGCGACCGGTTCCTCCAGAGGCTCTCGCGATATTCTGAACGCCTTACGGTTTCTCAAGGGCGGAGGCAGCCTTTCCGTCGAACACAAGTCCGCGGGATACCGCATCCTCATCGGATAGCGCCCGGCGCTTCAACACATCGTCCAGACTGTTCACTCCGCCGGAATGCTCAAGCTTCGCCTTTGGCATAAAAGCCCCCGCCCGGCGTTCCAGCCATTTCCAGGCGTCCGCCGTCGAACCTTCCTCTATGGCGCGCCATATCACACTCACCGCGAAGGCGTTATGTTCATCGACGGCGTTTTCACACGCCACGCGAAAGCGCAGGTGCGTGTCTTTCCAGCGAGCCACGTGTGACGCCGTTATGCGATCGTCAAAGCGGCCAGCCAGAAGCCTCGCAAGTTCGCCGTTGCCTGTAATACCGGCAAGGCTATGCTCACGAACGGTCAACACCATGTGCTCGCTGTAGCGAGGCGGTCTTCGGCTGACGTTTACCACGCCCGCCGCTATAGCTTAATCACGGCCAGGATGTCAAGGCGCGACAATCCGGTCGGGAGCCATGCGCTCCGGAGCCATGCGGTCTGGAGCCATGCGGTCTGGAGCCATGCGGTCTATTGCCTCCCTCACACGCCGATCTGTCGCCTTCCGGCGTTTGCTGACGGCTTTGACCGGTAGCGGCGTCTCCCAGTCATCAGGGAAAGGGGGGATTTCCGGCTCGTGCCGTTCAGCGTGGTTCCCGTGAGCCGGATAGTCACCCGGCTGAAAACTGTCAGAATTTTTCTCTGGCGATGCCGTTCCGTAGTACCCGTCCGGCTGAAAACTGTCAGAATTTTTTTCCCAGTTCAAGGTGTCGCCCAGCGCAGGATAGGGCGTTTCAGGGTAAATGTTCAAGATTCCGTAGTTCCCGTCCGGCTGAAAACTGTCAGAATTTTTTTCCTGGTTTTCACGCTCCGGATAGCTGGTTGGGGGGTAATGGGGGGTGACCAGTAAATCATACTGTTCTGAAACCGCTCCCACCCCCACCCCTTCTCCCTGATCCGGAGCTGCAGGGGAGGTAGGCGATAGCAGCGCGCCCTCACTGTTGTAAAATGGACGCATCCACTCATCGGATAGATACGCTGCCAGCGCCTCATTGGTTGAGGCTGGACGGGCGTCAGGAGCGGACGCTATAGGGGTAGCGCTCGCACACATCCCAGCCATAGGCGACGCGCTAATAGAGCGTAGCGCTATATTCAGCGCCGACATCCCGATCAGTACGCCGAGTGTGACGCTATCCAGCGCCACGCGGCCTGGATCGATCCAGCCGATCACGGCCAGCGTCAGACCAGCACCCAGCGCCAGCCCGTTACACGCCAGCGTCTTGTAGCCGTCGCAGCGCGGTATCCGCAGCGTCCAGTATCCGTCGTCCGTCATCGATCCGTCTCCCTCTGTCGATGTGTTGTAGCAGAGATCGCGGCGCGGGTCGCCAGGAGTCTTGCGTTCCGGGCCGGTTTTTCGGTGTTTATCGCTGAAAAAGGCCTCTGCAAGCAACAGCTTGACAGAGGCCCATTCTAGCAGAGATCGCGGCGCGGTTCGATCGGAACTAAGATATATTATGCGAATAGGAGGGCTAAATTCTAGCAGAGATCGCGGCGCGGTTCAATCATTCTAGCAGAGATCGCGGCGCGGTTCAATCATTCTAGCAGAGATCGCGGCGCGGTTCAATCGGAACTACCTTAGCCCTCCTATTCGCATAAGATATATTATGGAAAATTCACAGACGCTCCTAATCCTCGGCCAGCACGATGTCGCGCAGCACGCCACGCAGCGGCTCGCCCTCGCTGTCACGCTCGATAAACCCGCCGATCAGTCCGCGTAGCACGTCTGAGACGCCAGGGGAGGGCTGCCCGGCGGCTGCACACTCCCGGGCCAGTCGGCGACGCGCCCGCTCGAACGCGGCTGTCTCCGGCCCCGTGAGGGCGACTGACAGCACACGGCGGCGCGTATGCCCCGGCGCGGGCGGTAGCACACGAGGATAGCGCGCGGCGTCCGCGCCAGCAGTCAGTACACGCCTTGACGATGTGGTCATGGATTTAGCTCCCGTTAGTTGATCGCTCGCACACTAGCAATCGCGGATGGCTGTATACACACCTGCGGCGCGGATGGCTGTATACACACCTGCGGCGCGGATGGCTGTATACACACCTGCGGCGCGGATGGCTGTATACACACCTGCGGCGACAGCCCAAATAAGGCAATTGTGTTCGTATATGCCACAATCGCACATGCCACAATCGCGTTTGCACCCACCCACCATAAAAACACCTACCCACCATAAAAACACCTACCCACCCACCATAAAAAGCCAAAAAACCCTTTAAAATCAACGGGCCACCCACCACCCACCCACTGGACACCGAAAATCCCCATGTAACCCTCTGAAAGCTCTAACCCTATAACAGAATATTATGTCCCACATTATTTAGTGACATGAAAATCGAGAATGACAACTCCACACTATTATATATACATCCTGGGTGGCTGGGTTATTACCATATACAAATCCATAACATCAGGCTGCGCCTTACCTGATCGTGTAAATCGGTCACCCACCCACTCACTCCTTTTGTCCTCAACAACCCAGGGAAAAAACGCCTTTTGCCCGGGTTATTTTTTTTTTATTGCAAACGCTTCTCATTATCATTTGCAATAGTCACACCGCGAAAAACACGTTCGTTATAATCACTGTGAGCATAACATGCGTCAGATTGTAGCATGTCATGCGTTTGTTGCGGACAAAATTGCTAAAACCGCCTGTGTGCCGGGGCAGCCCCGACTAACCCCCAAATTAGTAAAAATAACTATTGACAGCCTCCCTCGACCGTGCAATTGTGGCGATGCGGCAAATACAGGCCGCGCGACGAAAGTTCGACCACTCTTTTACGGGAGACTACTATGTGTTCTGATCGAACCGCGCCGCGATCTCTGCTGGAATGCCGGCGGCGTAACGCATCATCTGGCGCGGAACGCGCCGAACGTCGCGGTGTAATATTCAACGGACGTAAAGTGTCGATTACCCTGCGCCCGAGTGTGTGGACGCGGTTTACCGAGCTCGCGAAAAAGTCAGGCGGCGCGCCTGTTGTGATCGCCGCGTGGAAACTGAACGATACAGCCGCGCTCGTACCCGCTATCGAGCGTTACGTGGCGGAGACCAGCCTGGAGCCGGTCTACTCATACGTGACGCGCGATAGCTGGTTGGGCGCGCTGGTGGAGGCCATGCGGCCTGTATTTGCCGCGCGGGGGTATCCCCTGCCAGAGCGTATCAATGCCACGCTCGGGTTTCCGTCTAAAGGCTGGCGGGGAAAAGCGCGGGGCGAGTGCTGGGCGAGTAAAGCGTCCGCGCGCGGCTGGACGGAGATATATGTGCATCCGTGTGAGACGGATATCGTCCGGATCGCCAACATACTGACACACGAATTGTGCCACGCCGCGATCGATTGTCGCGGCGGCCACGGTCGCGAATTCCAGCGTGTGTCAGCCGCCCTCGATCTGGAGGGTAAGCCTGCTCAACGCATGGGCGGCGTTGTGTGGGCTGCATGGGCCACACCGCTCATCGAGCGTGTAGGGCCGATGCCTCACGCCGCTCTGGCTGAGTATGTGGCCAGGGCCAAAAAACAAACCACGCGCCTGATCAAATGTGAGTGTGCGGAGTGCGGGGCTATCTGGCGTACAAGCGCTAAAGTCATTAGCGGTATCGGGTGCGGGTTTATGCGTTGCCTCGATCCGGACTGCTTTGCCTCGATTAATCTGGATGCGTTTAAACAGGGAGACTGACAATGAAATACCCTGAACTATACAAACTGGCCGTCTCGATTGGGGCGTGCTCCGGCGCGCTGGATCATATTGCCAGCGCTAACAGCGCCGCCGGTCTGGCTGACACGCCCGATTTTGAGGATTGGCTCGGCTTTGCCGCCCGGCATAGCATAACTGTGAAGCCTTACTGGCGGGCCTACAAGGCGGCTGTAGAGGCTCACCATCTGGCCTGCGAGGCGGCTGCGGAGACTCACCAGATGGCCTACGATGCGGCTGTAGCGCCTCACCGGCTGGCCTACGAGGCGGCCATGGAGACTCACCGGCGGGTCTACGATGCGGCTGTAGCGCCTCACCGGCTGGCCTACGAGGCGGCTATAGCGCCTCACCGGCCGGTCTACGAGGCGGCTGTAGCGCCTCACCGGCGGGTTTACGGGGAGGCTGTAGCGCCTCACCGGCTGGCCTACGAGGCGGCTATAGCGCCTCACCAGATAGCCTGCGATGCGGCTATAGCGCCTCACCGGCGGGATTGTGAGGCGGCTGTAGCGCCTCACCGGATCGCGACTGTGGAGGCTGTACTGGCGGTTATCGGGGAGAGCGGCGATGCGTGACCCCGATCCGTTTGACTACCGCCCGGGTTGTACGTTTCGCAATCCGGGTAATTTGTTCGCCGCTATCGTGATCTGGCTGCTGATCGCAGGTGGCCTGCTGTTACTGATTTTTTAAACTGGAACCCAACCCCAACCCCACCACACCCCACCCCACCCCACCCAACCCCAACCCAACCACCACCACCCCACACAACCAGCCGAAACCTCACGCCCCGGGAGGGGGGA
>Ga0172380_10001727_pt1 | contig 37024 bp, 39 predicted proteins | sample Leawe162metaG_FD_119747 | JGI IMG/M metagenome (GOLD analysis project Ga0172380, IMG submission 119747) | Leachate microbial communities from a municipal landfill in Southern Ontario, Canada - Leachate well 162 metaG | ecosystem: Engineered > Solid waste > Landfill > Unclassified | place...
CATTCAAAGTGTACCTTTATTAGCGCAAGATATTGCATATATGTGCGAACATCCCATAGATACTGCAGTAAGCATTGCGCATTTTACAAAAGATGTAACATTGGTTTTAGGCCAAACTGCACGTTACTGCACATTTGATAGATATTTTGATCAAAAACGCGCGCAAGAAACTTATAAAAACGCATCTTTATTTTTAGAAGGCATAGGAAATTATACATACTATAGTGCACAAGAGGTATCTGCACAGGATTATGCCAGAATAGCTGCTCAGCAATATCTATTTTTAAAAGCCCCTGGAGCCTTGCTTGATGCAACTTCTGCGCTTTTGCAGCATACCAAAAACATACCGCTAATTATTTCAGAATCTGAACTTATAGGAGCATTCAAAAATAACTTGGCCAAAGGCATAGAACCTTATACAGAACTTGCTTTTGAAACTGGTGAAAAAATAAAAACCGGCATTACAAAAGCAGCTGAGGCCGTTAATTCAGGATTAGGACTTATTGAAGAAATAATTCAAGCCCAAAAAATTAGATTAAAAAATATTATTTCTATCTCTGAACCAGAAAAAGAGATATTAAGAGAAATAGTTAAAAACAAATTAAAATTACCAGAAAAAATTCCTACGAATATGAAAACTGCTATTAAGGATATTAAAATAAAGATTACACACCTTTTTGAGCCTTCTCCAGGAAAACAAGAAAATAAGATTATTATTAATGGATTGCATCATGATCTTAACAATCAGTTAGAGATAAACAAGACTTTAACATTCGCTGAAAAAACAATGTTTGAGGATGGATTTTATAATGCTCAGGTAAGTTTTAATGTTCCAGAATATGCACATTTACTTATGCCTAAATTAAAAACATTTTTTCCCGCACATTTATCTAGAGCAGAAGTAATAGAATTGTGCGTAGAGAAATTTTCCCAGGCTACTTTTAAAATTTTTCCGGATAATCCAGAAATAATAATTTTCACAAGTAAAGTAAACAATCAAGTTGCTATACGATATGTTTATGATAATAGTAAAAAAGTATTTACTGCAATTTATCCTTACGAATTATAAGGGATTTTATGAAAATAATAAAAGGTGAATATAGTAAATATTCTCAAGGCTTTCCTGGAGAATATTACTGGAAAATTTATAGTAATCGAGATCTTGATTTAGATTTACTATTTTCTTTTTTAACTCTTCTTTCAAATACAAGTTATGAATACTGGCATTTACAAGGTAGGCCAAATCCACGTAAAAATCTTACATTTGAGGATTATCAAAATATACTTTTTGAAAAGAAAGAAATTTGGAGCAGTGACAGCGATTTTATTCATAATGTAGCGGTCTTGAGTGCTAGTAATCTAGTAGGCATATCTTCGACTTTTACCAATGATGAAGAAGAAATTGAGAATAGATTAAGATATTATCCTGAATTTACTAAAGAACAATTCGAAAACTATAAATATTATATGAAGTTAGAAGAATTCTTAAAAATATTACAAGAATTTTTATATCATGCTTTACAAAAAACTTCCTATATTATTTTGTATAAAAATGCAGAAGGTAAAGTTCATTGCGAAGAATATTTTCCTACGCAAGAAGAATTAAAAGAATGGAATGTTTTTCTTAAAAAGGAAGACTGGGAAAAATCTTAAGAAATTGGGGACCTATATCAAATAGAGCTAAAAAATAATATAAGTAAAAAAGGCGCTTTTAAAAAGCGCCTTTAATTTTTACCATTATTAATGATGCATCATTTTTTAAATGGACTTACATCAAAAAATAATTCAATGCGAACAATTAATCCATCTTTAAAATTCAATAATGAAGCAGTTCTGATAATGCCAATCGGCGCAGCAAAATACACATCATACACAATCAAAACATTATTTTGTGTGCCAAATTTCTCACGAATAATAAGTTTTCCACATGCAGCAGCATATTTACTTGCAGATTCAAGAAAAACTTGCTTGCCCTTTAAATTCGCCATAGGCCCTACAAGCTGCACATCATCATGAAAAAGATGAGCAACACTGCTTACATCTTTATTATGCACTGCCTGATAATAAGCAATTGCACTTACTACATTTTTTTCTGACATATTTTTATCTTACAATAATATGCTCGCCATTAATGCAGAAACTAAGTTTGTTAAAGTTGCTGCAAACACTGCGCGCAATCCAAGTTCACTTAGCCATGCTCGTTTATTTGGCACTAAAGCACCAATTCCGCCAATTTGAATACCGATGCAAGAAAAGTTAGCAAAGCTGCATAATGCATAGGTTAAAATATTAATAGTACGCGGCGCTAATTGCATTTTAAGCATTGTATCAAATGCAATAAATTCATTGATACCAAGTTTAATTCCTAAAAGCTGCCCTGCCATTAAAGCTTCATTTCCCACAAAGCCTAATAAATATGCAATTGGTGCAAATATATAACCAAAAATTAAATTCAAAGAGAGCGCTGGGAGCTGAAATGCTAATCCTGCATATAAAGCAACATAATTAAATCCATAAGAAGCTTGCGCAAGTAAAGCATTTACTAAAGCAATTATCCCTAAGAATGCTATGAGCATAGCGCCAACATTTATCGCAAGCTGCCATCCATCAATAGTTCCTACAGCAAGAGCATCTAAAATATTTTTAGTTGGAATTTCCACCTTTGCTGTTGCTTCTTTAGCAGTGCTACGTTCAGTTTCTGGATATATAATTTTTGCCATAAGCAAACTTCCAGGAATTGCCATCACACTTGCTGCTAAAATATGGATAGTAGGTACGCCCAGTGCAGCATACACAGTGATTAATGCCGCGCTAATCGTAGCAAAACCACTGGTCATTACAACAAACATCTCCGAACGAGTTACATCTGCTAAATAATGGCGAATTAATAAAGGAGCTTCAGTTTGCCCTAAGAAACTATTTGCTATTGTACATAAAGTTTCAACACCAGAAGTGCCCAGCAAAGGACGAACTATTTTACTCAGTGCTGATACAATTAACTGAATGATGCCAAGATGAAACAACAAAGACATAAATGCACCAAAAAATATAATAATCGGGAGCACTCTGAATGCAAAAACAAGTCCCCATGGTCCTGTTGGATCAGCAAGACTTCCAAACACAAACCCTACTCCTTGCAATGCAAATCCATATAAACTTCCAAATCCGCTCGAGATTCCACCAAAAATATACGCTCCGAGCCAAGTTTTTAAAATAAAAAATGCTGTTAAAAATTGTAACAGCAATCCATTGATAACTAAGCGAAAATTAATTTTTGAACGATTATTAGAACTTGCAATAGCAAGACCCACAAGAAGCGCAATTCCTATTAAACTCATGTAGCGATTATATTCAAGAAAATAAGAAAGCATAGCTACTACCTTTTTGTTATAAAATTTTATTCAGCTTATTTGATACATGCCCTTACTCGAATTCAAGTAAGGATGACTGTTGTTGGCGTTCTTTACGATTTTTTTCTTTTAAAGCATCCAAAATCTCATCCATGCCACCCATCATAAACATATCTAAATTTTTTATAGTTACATCTACTTGATGATCAGTAATTCGATTCTGAGGATAATTATAGGTACGAATTTTTTCTGCGCGCATACCACTTCCAACTTGTTCTTTGCGAGCTTTGCTTCGCTCCAGTTGTCGCTTTTCTTCTTCAAAGGCAAATAAACGCGCACGCAATACTTTTAAAGCTTTTGCTTTATTTTTATGCTGTGAGCGCTCTTCTTGGCATGCAACAGCAACACCAGTTGGGATATGAGTGATACGAACTGCAGAATCTGTGGTGTTCACGTGTTGCCCACCAGCACCACCTGAACGATACACATCAACGCGCAAATCTTGAGGATTAATAGTGATATCTATTTCTTCAGCTTCTGGCATCACGGCAACAGTTACCGTAGAAGTATGCACACGACCTGCTGTTTCTGTAGCAGGCACTCTTTGCACACGATGCACACCAGATTCATTTCTTAAAGCTTCAAATACATTTTTACCATGAATAAAAAGTACCACTTCTTTAAAACCACCTAAATCGGTTTTACTTTCTGTGGTAATTTCTGCATGCCAGCCTTGGCGATCTGCATAATGCATATACATTTTTAAAAGATCACCCACAAACAAAGCCGCTTCTTGACCCCCAGCGCCTGCTCGAATTTCAAGATAAGCATCTCGATCTGCAAATTCATCCGCTGGATATATAAGATCTTCTACATGTGCTTGTTTTTGTGCAACCTGTTTTTCTACATCAATAATTTCTTGTCTGAAAAGCTCTGCTAATTCTTGATCAGCATTTTCTTCAGCTTGCTGTTCAAGCAAAGTGAGTTGCGCTTCTAGCTCTTCTATTTCTTTATGTTTTTGCAAAACATTGCTACATTGCGAAGCTTTTTTCTGCAATAAAGCTCTTCGTTTAGGATCAAGGTGAGCTTGAGTTAACTCTTGCGTCACCCTATCATGCAGCTCTTGAAGTTTGTCCCATTGATCAAACATATGGGCCACCAATGCTTTTTAAAAAAATTATTTTTGATATTTCTTTTGGAATTTTTCAATACGGCCAGCGCTATCAACATATTTTTGTTGGCCAGTAAAGAAAGGATGTGATCCGCTTGTTAAAGAAAGTTTTATAACAGGATACTCTTTACCATCATCCCAAATCGCCATCTCTTCTGAATGAGCTGTGGATTTACCAAGGAAAGTAAATGGAGAAGAAATATCTTGAAAAATAACAAAGCGATACGCTGCTGGATGTTTACCTTTTTTCATAGATTTAAACCTTTTAATGGAATATGTGAAAATTACAGAATTTATTCTTTATTAAGTATTCAGGAATTTCTTAAAATTGTCAAAAATCCCTATATTAGCCATGAGTGCTATAAGACCAATAAAAAAGGACCCGTTTTCAGGATCCTTTAAAATTTCTTTAATTTTATATTTAAAATTAAACAGTCCAATTACTAAAATCAGTCTCATCTTGCAACATTGTATCTCGCGGATATACCATAGGAACTTCTACTTCAGGAGCTTGAACTTGAACTAAAATTTCAGGTTGCTTTTCTGGTGCACAAGCCCTAGTTAAAACAACTTCTTCATTAAGCATTACTGGCTCTGATTGAGAATCATTTGTAATAGTTTCTTCACCAAAACCTCCTACTTCATTATTCCCCGGTAAATGATAAGTGTAATAGGTATATGAATCAAAATATGTAAGAGGTTTACAGTATCCATAAGAAATAAGATAAAGTCGTATTAGACAAGCAGCAAGAATCCCTTCTAATACTATCAAACTACAATCAACTGCATCCATAGAACTAATTTTAGCATATGCTGATTGCATCACTTGCTCTAATTTACTTGATTCTGATACAGCTGGTTTTATTAAATTACTCAATCCTAGTAAACCAAATATCATCAAAAATTTATATACATGTTTAATATTTTTCATAAAACATTCCTTAATTTGTTATTGCAAGCTTACCCATGCTGGATGCATAGCAAAATCACTATTATGTAAATTCTGCCCTATATAAGTACCTATAGCTTTTTGTGCATCAGTTAATGATGGCAAATGATCAAAGATCTGTACTGGAGGTTGTACAGCCCAATCACTGAGATCTGTTTTAATAGCATCATTAACTTCTGCCAAATCTTGAGTATCTTGTTTTTCTGAAAACGTATTTAAAAATCCTAAAGTAGCTGCAATTCCTGCAAAAATGCCACCAGCGAGCTCTGATTTAGAATCAGCACTTGTATACTTGGTAACTATTGGAGCTTGATCTACTGGATTATCAAATTTTCTTGATGGTTTAAACATTGCAACTTCTTGACCTGAAGCAGCTTTATAAGCTATTTCAGCCATTGCGCTGTGCTCTGAATGCAATAAAGCTTGCACTTCATGCATGCTGCCATTACGACCTTGGATACCCATAACCTCAATAACTGCTTGAGCAGCATCAGAATTCTTAGCAGTTTGCAAAGGAATTTGATTTGAAGCATTGGGCATTAAAGAATTTGCACCCTTTAATACTGCCTGATAAACTTCCCGTGCTGTAGTAGCATTTAACAATCTAGATTGCGCTAAACGCGCCATTGGATGAATTGTTGAAGCAAAGCTAATTGTTAATATCGATAAAAGAATAGTAAATTTTTTCATAGAAATACCCCCTAAAATTTGTATTCCTTATAAGTATATTACAAATAGAAAACTTTGCAAGATGCAAGACAATAAAAAAGGGCCTTAGATAGGCCCTTTTATGCTACAATAAACTCTATTATTTAATGCTTATAAAAACCTCAGCTATTTCAAATTGAGGCTTTTCTACATTTTCTAAACAATTTGGATAAAATTCAAAATCAGTAGAATACGATCTTGCTAAAGGCGTTTGCCAAATTTGGCCCCATGTGGCACCTATAGCGTTTTTAAGATCAACCTGCTGGGTAGCTTTTGCTTCGAATTGGGCATAGGCCTGAGCCGGGATAATGATCCCCACCATGCCTTCTGGAATCATATCTAAAGAATCCACTTGGCAGCCCACTGTATAGCTATAAGGGGCAGTGAAATCTTTCTCATAATCGGTATAAACCCCAAACAAGGAACTATCAATTACATTAGGAATTTTGGCAAATAGATTTTCCGTAAAAAAGCGAGTCCATAAAGCATTCATATCCTGCAAACATTGAAGATTCTCATTCATAGTTCGCACTTGAATACCGATCACTTTTATCTCTGGTAGGCTGATTTGCGTATAAGCCATGATTGCATTTCCTTCTAAAGCACATAAACCAATTATTGAAAATATAAAGATTATATATTTATTCATTACACACCTTTTCGCATGTTTTATTTATATATCAAGCATACCTTATTGAGCCCATAAACACAAAAATAAAGGGCCCTTTTACAGGCCCTTTATAAGGTTATTTTATCCCAATAAACACATCAATTTCTGCATAATCCTTAAACTCTTTATCTCGCGTATGCAGATGATATACTTCAAAATCTGTTTTATAAGCTCGCGCCACATCACTTTTCCAGATCTCATTCCAGGTGGTTAAAAGCTCATCTGGCATTTTCCCTTTTGAAGCAAATTTTGCATATTCCCCTTTAGGAATAGTTTTTGCAATAAGCCCTTCTGGAATATCATCAAAGGATGTTACCGGGCAGGCTATCATATAAGTGTAAGGGCGTGTAAAATCATATTCATAATCGGTATACATTGAATAAATATTATCATTCAATTTATTAGGGATTTTTTCATATAATCCCTCTTCTTCAAATCGTTTCCATAAATCACTGATATCTTGCATAGCACGTTTATTTTGATTAGTCGTGCGAATTGCAATACCAATAACTTTAACTCCATCTTGCCGTACTTTTGTATAGTTCATGCAATTCCTTTCAATAACTGTATAAAAAGTACACAAAAATATCCCTTCTGTAAACTATAAACCCCGAGTTAGTGCTGATCTTTACAAAAATATAAAAATATACAAACTAAAAAGAAAATCCTCATGCCAAAGATATCATTTCAGAGATAATATGAATGAAAATAAAAAACCTCATGATTTTGTCTATATCACTGATATAGAGCCAACAATTCAAGAAAGTTTAAAACTAGCAACTCAGTTTAATTTTACTGATTCCGTTATCCCAGGATATTCAAAACATGCTCGTGCATTATGAACACTTCAAACAGCACTTGCTTTGCAAAAAGTGCAGCATGAACTTTTATCACAAGGTTTTAGCCTAGTGATTCATGATGCATATCGCCCCCAAAAAGCTGTAAATTTCTTTATGCAATGGAGCAAAGATATTTCAAAGCAAAGCATGAAATCGATCTTTTATCCGTATATTAATAAAGAAGATGTTTTTCAATTAGGATATGTAGCAGAAAAATCTGGGCACTCTCGAGGAAGCACTCTGGATGTTACGATCATAAAATTAGATTCTCAACTCAAACCAATATCTAAAATTATTCTTGAACCTCGAATTTTACTCAATGGTAAAAAGTTTTTATACGCAAATGATGGCACCCAAGATATGGGCTCGCATATTGATTTTTTTGACCCTGCTTCACATCATGATGCACATGCTTTACTTGCACCAGAATATATTAAACAAAGAAATTTTTTACGCACTCTTATGGAAAAACATGGATTTATTGCCTATGAAAAAGAATGGTGGCATTATACTCTCAAAAATGAACCGTATCCTGACATCTATTTTGATTTTGATATAGAATAAAATTTTTCAATACCTTGATTTCATAAACGCCAACCTGAGTCTTTTAAAAATATCAAAAAATCTGTATTGTAACGTTCCATTTCTGTTTCATCTATAATTCCCCCTTGCACAGCTCCACATGCTTGCTTACCTTCTAAAAATGTTGATAATCCCAATAAAGCACGGCGCTCATCAACATTTTCTGGATCTAGTAAATCTCGTGCAATCCAGCCCATTGGACTAGGAAAAAACTGTGTTCCATAATATTGTTTTCTACCTTCATATAAAGCAATTCGATCAAAAAGTTTTGCATATTCTTCTGCAACTGGCTGACCAGCTTGCAATGCCTGTTCAAGTAATTGCAAAGTAGATTTCAACATGCCAGGTTTTGAAATTGCATGAATAGCAATTAACCAAGCAGCTTCATGTACATCTTTACCAAATGTTAATGGTAAAGGCCATCCATATTGCATAATGAACTCTTCAAGTAATTGTGCATTTTGTTCATGAACTAAACGCATCTTTGGATTATACCCATTAAATAATGTATTAGTTTTCTCAAGTTCAACAAAAACTTCCATATCATGAGCAGCAGCATCAATAAGATTTTGACAGGCTAATTGTATTTCAGAAGATATTTTCTTAGTATTCATTTTTACATTTCCATGGTTTATATTGAAAATTCATTATAGCATAATTTCTATAGTGATTTTGAGTTTTAGTAACATTAATAAAACACCAAAAACCCTAAAAATTTCTGACACTTTATTTCAAAATTTCTTAACACACAATAATCATTTTACTGCAAATGAAAAAGTTATCTTGCTCTGGACTTTCTAGTAAGGCATAATTGCTTATTATCCATCATCTTTTTACTAGTAAATTACTCATGATAGAAAAACAATCTCTTTCAGATCAACACATTATTAATTGCTTACATACCGATTACGGCATTAAAGTAACTACCTTAACATTAATTCCTTTAGGCGCGGATCTGAATGCAACGACATACAAAGCTCAAACACATAACCAATCATCTTATTTCATCAAACTAAAACGTGGGCATCATCATAATATGAGCGCCATCATACAACTACTATTACATAATGCTGGAATTCCTCAAATTATAGCTCCTGTCAAAACAAATCATGGTCAGCCAACTCATCATATTGATAATTTCACTCTCATTGTTTATCCATTTATTGAGGGTCAAAATGGTTTTAGCACCAATCTAACCAATAACCAATGGGTTACTCTCGGCAAAGCATTAAGACAAGTTCATGAATTTGACCTCCCCCTATTAATCAAAGATCAAATTAATCAAGAATCTTATTCACCAAAATGGCGCGAAGCCGTCCGATCAATCTATATCCATATTGATGCACAACCAAAAACAACTAACAAGATAGCCTTAAAGTTATTAATAGTTATGAAAGAACATAGAGAAACAATTCAACGCTTGGCAAATCGTGCTGAACAACTAGGGCAAGAGATTCAGAAACAATCTCCTGAATTTGTATTGTGTCATTCTGATATTCATGGCGGAAATATCTTAATAGCCAATGACAATGCTCTCTACATAGTAGATTGGGATCAACCTATCAGAGCTCCCAAAGAGCGGGATCTCATGTTTATTGGCGGAGGCGTTGCCAATGTTTGGAATAATCCACACGAAGAAGAATTTTTCTATAAAGGTTATGGAAAAACTGAAATTAATAAAAAAAATCTTGCCTATTACCGACATGAACGAATTGTGGAAGATATTGCTCTTTATAGTCAGCAGTTACTTTTGACAACAGATGGCAGCAAAGATAAAGAAGTGATGTATAAACAATTCATAGATATGTTTGAACTTGGTGGCGTAGTAGACATCGCATTCAAAACAGACCAGAATCTTAGTGATTAAATCCTCGCTTAGAGCATCATTCAATTTGCTCTTGCAGCCATTCAAATGATTGTTGAATAATTTCTGGCCTTCTTCGAATATAATGATCCATATCAGAAATGCGAAAGTAAGTTAGATGAAAAAGTATAATGCATTATAACAAAATTCCTATTGCTGACTTTGATATAAAATAAAAAAGCTTTTATAATATAATCAAATATTATTCAGGTTCTTTTTCAAAGGATTAGATCTATGAACCAAAAGCATGCATTAAGCAAAAGTGCTCAAAGCGTACAAAATGTTTTGGATAAAAAAGGAATTCAAACCACCGTTATTGAACTTCCAACAAGCACAAGAACAGCGCAAGATGCAGCTCTAACAATTGGTTGCCTGATAGATCAAATCGTTAAATCACTGATATTCAAAACAAAAGACAGCAATACACCCATTCTTGTTCTGGCAAGCGGGCCTAACCGCGTTAATGAATCAATGATCGAAGCTGCTATTGGAGAAAAAATTACAAAAGCAGATGCAGATTTTACAAGAGAAGTAACAGGGTTTGCTATTGGCGGAATACCCCCAGTCGGCCATAAACAAACTATAAAAACTTTCATTGATCAAGATCTCATGAAATTTGAAAAATTATGGGCCGCTGCCGGCACTTCAAACGCTGTATTTTATCTTAAAAATAGTGATCTGCTGGCCTTAACAAATGGCACAATCATAGCAATTCATTAAATGAGATAAAATTTCAAACTTTTTACCATAAAAAGGCAATTCATGCCAAAGGTTTCATTAACCCCTATTCGGGGAAATAGCTATTTCTGTAATGGTATTTTTTCTATTGGTGTTTATATACACAATAAAGCCGCAATTCTTATTGATAGCGGCAGTGATGAGCGCAGCGCAAAAGATGCACTTGATGCTCTACAAGAACATGGATATAAAATAGCAGCAATTATTAACACACATTGTCATCCAGATCATTGCGGCGGAAATAGTTTTTTCCAGAAACTTTTTCCTGATATAAAAATATTTTCTTCTGATGCTGAAAAAGCATTCATTGAAGATCCGCAAGTGGCACCGCGCTGTTTTTGTGGAGGAGCTGCTCCTTTTGCAGGTTTGCAAAATAAACATATTGCACCACAAAATTTTTCTGTAGTAACTGATATCATTGCTCCTTATAAAGATCAAACAATTACTATTCTTGGGGCAGAATTTAAAATTGTAACTTTACAAGGCCATACTCCCGGCATGATTGGAGTAATAACTCCTGATGATGTACTTTATTCTGGAGATGCATTATTTGGTGAAGAAACTTTACGCAAACATCCAATTTTATTTTATACAGATATTGAAAAGACTCTTGCAACATTTCATAAGCTTGCAAGATTAGAACTTGATACCTGTGTTTTATATCATGGTGGTATAATCAATAATCTTGCACACATTGCAAAACAACATGAAGAAAAAGTGTTACATACTCAAGCAACTATACTTGCAATATTACAACAAGAATCGCTTTCTATAGATGCATTAACTCAAAAAATCATGCAATTATATAAAATCTCAGATAACATGATTGCATTTACCTTAACGCAAACTGCAATACGTGCATATCTTACCTATCTTGAAAAACAACAAAAAATAAAACTAATTGTGCATGATGGCCTGCTTAGAGCATCAGCATTTTAAATCATATAAAAAGAGAACGCACGATGTACTACCTTCGTGCGTTCTCTTTTTAAACATGTATAAATACATGAAAAAGTTTTATTCATGATAAAAATTTGGTCTTGTCTTCTACAAATTTTTCTGGCGAAGCTGACTATCCCCACTTTGAACTATTCAATGGCAGAAGCTACAACAATTACTACCAATAATGATTCATTTTTTCATCTATTTTCTGAAGCAACTTAATCGCTGTATCACCTTTTTTATTAACATGATAAACATTAATTCCTGGAATTTCTAAAAGAATTTTTAAAATGTTTTGGCTATTTAAGCAAGCATCATATTCGTCTTGGTGACCGGCGATATATGTATATTTTAGAAATTTCATAGCAATTATAAGAGGCGTATCTCCATCGTTATCAACATAGTTAATGTTAATTCCTGGAATTTCTAAAAGAAGTTGTACTGCATCAAAATCATGTTTTTTTATAGCTACTATTAATGCTACATCACCTTGTTTGTTAGCATAATTAACGTTAGCACCTGCTTTTAAAAGAACTTGTATAATCTCTGCTCTAGCCTTCTTTTGTCTTTCTGTGTAAAGAGTTTTTCCTATAATTTCTATTAAAGGTGTATTTCCAGCAGCATATTCATCAGTATGATTAACATGAGCCCCGGCTTGTATAAGCAGTTTTATCACATCTAAATAATTTTTAAGGTTTGCATAACCACGCTCAGATCCTGTTACCCATCTGATAATACCAGGCTCACCTGTTGCTTCATATCCGGCAATGCCAGGAAACTCTGCTGCAGCCTCAATAAGAGCCATATCCACATTCTTCTTATTTGCACCATTAATGTTAAAGAAACTATTAAACAAACCTAAAAGTCCGCCACCATTAGTATCTGCTTTTATAAGCTCTCTTACTACATCTGCATCTCCATCTTTTGCAGCCAGGATAAGAGCCTTATTAATATCATCACTTTTAAGTTCTGCTTGTATAAACTCTCTTACGATATTTACATAACCAAACAGAGCAGCATACTGTAAAACCGTACAAGTCATCTCATGATCATAGTCATCATAACATTGTTGAGTATAAGTCAATTCTTGATGAGCATTGGCTCCTGCTTGAAGAAGTTGTTTTACAGCACCAGGATCATTTTTTTTTACAGCTGCAACAAGCGCTTTTTCTAATTCATTAGTCGACATGTTTGAATAATCTTCTGCTGGGCTACTAACCTGAGCAAAACCAAACATAAGTAAAACTGATAAGCCAATTTTCTTCATAATCTTCATCGAATATTTTCTTTCTTTTGCCAATGTACTTTTCATAGCATGCAAGCCTTTTTCAAGTAATTATAATATCTAGACAATTCTCTTATAAAATAACAGAGAAACAAAAGGAAATTTCGGAAGCATTATTCCCCATTTATTAAGCCCTTATAAAAAGAAAACGCACGATGTACTACCTTCGTGCGTTTTCTTTTTTAAACATGTATAAAAATACATGAAAAATTTTTATTCAAAATAAGAATTGGGGATCTTTCCAAATTTTTTTGGCGGAGCTGACGGGACTCGAACCCGCGACCTTTCGCGTGACAGGCGAACGCTCTAACCAAACTGAGCTACAGCTCCAAAATATAGTGGCTCCCCGGGCTGGACTCGAACCAGCGACCTAACGATTAACAGTCGTGTGCTCTACCAACTGAGCTACCGAGGAACAGAGGAATATATTCTAAAGATATCAAAAAATTTGGTGGGCGATACTGGATTCGAACCAGTGACCCCCAGTTTGTAAGACTGATGCTCTACCAACTGAGCTAACCGCCCAAACATTAAGACTTTTAAAATTTTACACCAAACTGCAACAAAGTCAAAATAAATACGCAAAAAATATTGTAATGTTTTACTTCATAAACTTTATGTAATGCAGTATTTTAAAAGAACATGTTTATTTCTCCACTTTATCTACAAGGAAGAACCTATGAAATTCACTAATATTTTAAAAACAATCATTCTCATACTCATCTTTGTTAATATAGTGCCGCCCTTATGGCACAATTTCACTGCTCAGTGGCTTGAAAACATCGAACCAAAAACAAAAGTGGCATATATGACTATCACTGATCTTAATACTTCAGACACTTATTCTACATATTTGCGCGAATATTTTAAAAATCCCGAGATTAAAGCTATCTTCCTGCATATTGAATCTGATGGTGGCAATGCTGGGGCAAGCCAAGCTTTAGTGCTTGAAATTCAAGCTTTAAAAAATAAATATCCAAAGCCTGTAATCGCGTATTCTGAAAATATGTGCACTTCTGGTGGATACTATATTGCATGCACTGCAGATCATATTATCACCACAGGCGCCTGTTTAGTAGGCAATATTGGAAGTGCATTCACTTCACAATTGAATCTTAAAAAATTATTAAACGAACATAATATTGATGCTATCACCATAGCAAGTGGCAAATATAAAACTGTATTTAATAATTTCCAAGAACTCAGCGAAGATCATAAAAAAATGTTGCAAACTATTTGTGATGATATTTACCAACAATTTATTACTTTTGTGGCACAGCAACGGCATTTGCAAGTGAATACTGCGCAAGATTGGGCTGATGGAAAACTCTTTTCAGGACAACAAGCAAAACAACTTCATTTAACTGATACCATTGGCAGCAAATTTGATGCCATTCAATTCTTGAAAAAAACCCTGATTCCTTCGGACAAAAAAATTGAATGGGTGCGCCCACCAGAACATGTTCTCTGGAAAGATTGGCTATTTGCTACACCAGAAGCGATAGATACTATTGAATATAAAGCACAGCATACCTTTTTGCATGCAATAACTGCACTCTTTAATAAAAAAACTATTGCTGTCGAATAATATAAACATACTCAAGAGAATCAAAATCAAGAATCGGGGTGATGCTGACTGAATGATAGATATCACCCTGAATTATTTCAGAGATTTTTCCTAGACAAAATCCTTGAGGATAAATTAATCCTTCACCGGTAGAAAACACCAATTCATCAAGCTCCGGCAAAGAAAAATGCTGCACATAACTTAAAGATGCTTGAGCAGAATTTTTCCCTTCATAAATTCCCTTAACTTTTGTGCGTTCTGTGATTGCAGCAATTTTATTCCACTGATCTGTAATAAGTAAAATTTTACAATACCAAGGATACACTTCAACCACTCTGCCCACTAAACAATTTTTATGCACAGCAACCATATTAGATTGTATATTTTTATCTGCACCGCAATTTATAAACATACAATGTTCTTGAGCTTGTAAATTTTTTATCAAAACATGCCCAAGCACCACATCTTGTACCTGGTATCTTTGGCGAAATTCTATTAATTCTGCAATGTCTTGATAGAGCGCACCGCTCACTTTTAATTCTATATTTTCTCCCTCAAGAACTGTGCATTGTGCTTCAAGACCAGAAATAGTTTCTTGCAACTCTTTAACATTTTTTCGATGCTCTTGCCATTGTACAAAAGGATTAATAAGGACTTGATACGTGCGCAAAAAGGGATACACAATATACGAAGATGTAGATTCTACAGCGCTGGGAGAATAAAAAAACACACGATTAATTATAAATACTAAAAATAAAAATAATAAACATTGCGTGATAAAATGGCGCCAATTCCAATCCATATTCTACTCTTGCGTTAAAAACTGAATCAATCCTTGTTTTACTACATCCACAGACTCTGCTCTTACTAAATTTTCTCGCATTTTTAAAGCTCCAGCTCCGCCTTTTAAATAAAAAGGCAAATGCTTACGAAAACAAAATAATCCCCGAATTCCATAATGCTCAACCATCAACTGTAAATGCTCTAAAGCAGTTTGTAAAATCATTTCAGAAGTAAGCACAAATTCTTCATTTTTGCTCTGCTTTTGTATTTCTAAAAGCTTCCAAGGTTTAGCCCACATGCCTCTTCCAATTAAAAAGCCATCAACTCCCGTTATTTCATGTGCACGTTTTGCTGTGGCAAAATTAATAATATTGCCAGAAAGCAGCACCGGAATAGATAATGCTTTTTTCACTTCCCCTGCCAAAGGATAATCTGGAATTCCTGCAAATTTTTGCGTTTTAAGACGGGGATGAATAGCCAAAGCATTAACACCACAGTCTTGAGCAAGTTTGGCGATTTCCAAGGCATTTTTGTGTGTGTAGCCGGCACGAATTTTAAGAGTTATAGGGATATGCGGCGCTTCTTTTTTTAAAGTCTTTAAAATCGAGGCTAATTTTTCAGGATTAGTCATCAAGGCAGAACCGCAACAAGAGCCTGTTACATTAGCTGCTGGGCATCCTGCATTTAAATCTATACAATCAACGCCCGCTTTTAAAATCTTTTCGCATGCGCCCGGAATATATTCTTCTGAACTTGCAGCAATTTGAAAGTTTAAAGGCCTTTCTAACTGTTTAAATTTAAGTGCTAACTGCCCTCCCTGAGGAGTGGTGATCGAACGCACATGCCGCATTTCAGTATATAAAAGTTCATCTTGAGAAAATAAACGGACTAATTGACGAAATGGTGAATCAGTGATGCCATCTAAAGGCCCACTCATAAATCGCGGAACATGCAGATTCCCTATTTTTATAGTTTCTTGCCAAAAACTCATAAAACCCCTAATGGATGCTTACTATAATGATATAAAAAGATTGTAGCAAATATCTTATTTTTTAGCAAAGCTCAGCTATTTGCCTAAATTCTATAATAGGCCAAAAAAATATAGCTACTTATTATTATAAAAAAGCTGGCTTACATGATGAAGCTCAAAAATATAAAATAAAATTTACTTGAAAATGCAAAGCCGCTGATCTAGTAACGTCTGATTGGTAAGCTCATAAGCTGATTGCTGGTTGGTTTTCTGATGCCGCTCAACACGAAAATGATCCCCGTAAAAAATCAGAATTTTTTATAGAAGCTGGAAATGCTGCTGAAAAATATAATTGCAAAAGAGCGCAAAAGCTTTATTGGCAAGCTGGTGGCATACGTGGTATAGAAAAATTAGTTATAGCTTATGTTGCGTGCAGAGATAAAAAATAAATTCTAGATAACTAAAAATAAAAAGGGCTGCTTGATTTAAGCAGCCCTTTTTATTTTATTTATAATTTTGGATGGCGCATATGCCAATCTGTCGCTTGTTGATAAGCATGCCCCACTTTAAAGAGCAATTGCTCAGAAACATGCGGCCCCACTAATTGCATACCAATTGGCATGCCCTCTTTAGTGAACCCACATGGAATAGACATCCCAGGAATTCCTGCCAAATTTAATCCCGCAGTAAAATAATCTTGCAAATCCATTTGTAATTTATTTTCATCATAAGCACCAAATTTAAATGCTGGCGCTGCTTGAGAAGGTATAAGCACAAGATCAACATCTTGAAATATATCATTAAATTCTTTACGAATTAAGCGCTGCACTAATTTTGCATTATGATAATATTTTCCAGCATGCCCAGCAGATAGCACATAGTTTCCAATCATAATACGCACTTGCACTTCTTTGCCAAATCCTTGGCCGCGAGATTTAAAATACATATCTTGTAAATTTTCTACATCCTGCGCTCTAAAGCCATACTTTGCACCATCAAATCGCGCTAAGTTTGAAGCAGCTTCTGCTCGGCTTACAATAAAATAACAGGCTGCTGCATAATCTAATGCAGGAATAGAAACTCTTTTTATGGTGGCACCTAAAGATTCAAATTGCTTTGCTGCAGTTTCAATCATGCTTTGCACTTGCGCATCCATACCTTCTGCTTGCAATGCATTATCCACAATCCCAATGCGAATCCCAGCTGGTAATTTCCCATCTAAATCTTTAGTATAATTTTTTTTATCAAGGCGTAATGTGGAAGCATCTTTTGCATCATTGCCAGCGATCACTGAAAAAACTGTTGCTGTATCATACACATCACGCGCAAATACACCGATCTGATCTAAAGAAGAAGCATAAGCCACAAGCCCATACCGAGAAATTGTTCCATAAGTTGGCTTAAGCCCCACAATTCCGCAAAAAGCTGCTGGTTGGCGCACAGATCCGCCCGTATCGCTTCCAAGTGCCCATGGCACTAATCCTGCAGCAACTGCTGCAGCAGATCCGCCACTTGATCCTCCAGGAACACACTGCGCATTCCATGGATTTTTTGTTTTTCCATAATAAGAAGTTTCTGTGGAACTTCCCATTGCAAATTCATCCATATTCGTACGGCCAATAAGCAATGCACCTTCTTGTTTTAAGCGAGTGATTGCTGTTGCATCATACGTGGAACAAAAATTAGAAAGTATTTTTGAACCACAAGAAGTGATTCTACCTTGCTGACAAATATTATCTTTAATTCCACCAGGAATTCCTTGCAATGCGCCTTGCAACACGTTACGATCCTGAATAGAATTTTCATCATAAACTTCTATGAAAGATTTCATGCTTGTATCATGCTGCGCAATACGATTCAAAGAAGCTTTTAAAATTTCTTGTGCAGAAATTTGTTTTGTATCTAAAAGTTCACGCAATTTTTTTATTGAAGCATATGCAATTTCATTCATATCCATCCTTAGTTGTCTAAAATTTTAGGCACCACAAAATAGCCATCTTCAGCTTGTGGAGCTTGTTCAAGAATTTTTTTAGGATCTGAAGAAATAACAACATCTTGGCGATCCACATTTATATTTTTAGAAGTTGGAATATCCACTTCTTTTGCAATATCTTGTACGCGTTCTGCATAACTTAAAACATCTTGCAATTGACGCACAATATTTTCTACTTCCTGTTCATTAACGGCTATTTTTGAAAGATGTGCAATTTTAAGCACTTCTTCTTTAGTTATTTTTACCATAATCTACCTTTGAAAATTTTGCTAAATCGCCATACCATAAGCGGACTACATACACAATGCTCATGAGCGCATTTCCAATGAAAAATGATCCATATATTGCAATAAAATGATATACAGGATCTGTAAAACACATATGCGTGATTACATAAGAAACGGGCACAAAATAGCATAAAATAACGCCTATACGCGTACCCATCACTGTCATCACATCAGATATACCGCGCAAAGCGCCTGATAAAATTAATTGTAACAAATCAAATGCAACAAGAAAACTTAATGCTGGAAAAACTTGCGCTGCCATAGGACCAAATTCTGCTTTTGTATCAACTAAATTTATAATTACTTGCGGATATAAAGACATCAGTAATAATAAAGAAAATACTGCAATCGCAGCTAAAGTAAATACCTTTATAATATGGCTGCGCACTGCAGGCCAATCTCCTTTTCCTGCATCGTTACTTGCAAGGAAAGTCATCACTTGAGAAAAAGCTGATGCTGGCACAAAAGCCAAACGCTCCATAAGTTTTACCACTGCAAACGTTGCAAGCGCATATTCCCCTAAAGTGCCAATCATTTTTGCAAGCCAAATATATGCCCATGCCATAATTGCTTTATCTGCAACAATAGGAAATGAAATATATAAAAGCCGCATCACGCGCGATGTACTTTTAATGCCATCGCGCAATTGAATCACATATTTGCGATTTTCAGGAAAATAGAGCACATACCATAATGCGCCACCTACCATCATTCCATATTGAATACAATAAGCAATAGCAGAACCTTGCAATCCCATTGCAGGCATGCCAAATTTTCCAAAAATAAAAATGTAATCCGCAATAATAAATAGTAAAGATCCTAGTGCAAAAAGCCTCATGGGCGCAAAAGCATTTTTTATAGATCTTAAAAACCCAACTAATGCAAAGTATAAAAACATGAAAAATATACTGATAACACGCAATCTTAAAAAGGGTACGCCTATCAGAATCATTGCATCAGTAAAATTAAACCATTCTAAAATAAAAGGTGCCATTGCATAACTTATTGTACAAAAAGTGCCCCCTAGTAAAACAATAGTCCAAAAAGCTTCTACAAATGTTTGCCCCACTTTTTCATAATGATCTTTGCCGTTATAATAACCACCTACAACCACAATGCCTATAGAAAAGCCTTCTGCAATTTTTACAAATAGATTTAAAAAATTATCTACAATCCCAGAGATAGTATACAAATTTGAAGATTTTAAATGCCCAATAAAACAAGCATCAATAAAAATAGGTAAAAAATATAAAATTAATGCTGTAATAAATTCTGGATAAAAGTATTTGCGCACAATATTATGAAAACTTTCACCTGCACCAAGATTCCATATTTTCAGACTCATTTCCCATCCTGAGCGGGCAATTGCAATACAACTAATTTGCGGGCTTTATTATGCACCATATAGGGATAAATTGTATGAATATAAGGCTTTTCTTTTGCTGTTGGTTTCCAATGATCTGAAGCCCAATAAACTAGTTTACTCAAACGATAAGGACTTGAAGGCTGAAACATTCTAATAAGCTCATCCACTTGCAAAGAAGCGCGCGCCACAAATAAAGGGATTGGCTCATGAGTGGTTCTTAAAAAAGTACGCCAATCTAAAGTATGAATGTTTACCTCTTGGAGTTCTAAAGTTTGAGCGATATGCTGCAAAAATTCTGCTTTTTTAAGATTTACTTCTATGCAATGAGTTGCAAGATGTGGATACACAATTTTTAAAGGAATACTTGGAAATCCACCTCCAGCTCCAATATCTGCAAAAGCCTTTATAGTATGCATATCCAACACCTTTGCAAGCATTAAAGAATCATAAAAATGATAGGCATAGACTTCTTCTTTATCAATAATAGCTGTAAGATTAAAATTTTTATTGGCTTCAATCAATAAATCAGCATATTGAGCAAATTGCTTTTGCATTAAAGAGGTTAAACCAAAACTTTCTAAAAGTTCATATGAAGTGGACACAATAATAACCTAGATTTCTAAAGACGCTTTATTTTCAAAAAGCATATCATGATTTACCATTTATGTGTATAGAATCTCTGGTTTTAGTTCAAGGTTTATTGGGCCAAGTCTTTAAAGTATAGACTTTCAAGCTCCTTTTTTGCTAAATTGTAAGAAAGAGAGGGGACAAGATGAAAAATGGGGTACAAAAATTGGGGATGTTCATAGCCATACTTATTATATATGGCTCTTGTACAAAGGCTTTTACTGAGAACATGATTACCCTGTTCTTACAGCCTTATCCTAGTTTAGAAGAACCAAAGCCTATGGATGAAAAATATTCAGATGCCCTCCAGCAACCAGGATATATTCATGCTAAAATGCTTGAACATCGCTTTACTAAACATGGAAGTGAAGGAATTTTTGGTGTTTATCAAGGGTACATCACACTCAGCAATAGAAAAGGCGAAATACTTTTCCCACGCAAACAACAAAGTTCTACTATCAACCTTTTAATTACTCCTGAAATTATTCCCGCTTTTATGGTAGCTCCAGCCACTATTCATCATTGGGAATTAAATCCAAATATTTCAAAAGATCCTGAAATGCAGGCTATGTATAGCATCACTTTAGATCATGATCCGAGCACTGAAGCATATTTCTATGATGTTAAATCTATTCCATTACCTGCTGATAATGTTATTGACTTTACAACTGTTATACTTCTTGCTCCAGCAAACATGATTTATGTTCCCGAAGGCATAACTATGGCAAATTACAGTGCAAATTTGATACTACCTCCTTTATATGTTAAACCAGGGATACAGTTTACAAATAATGCACTTTATACTCTTAAAATAAAACAGTATTTTGAACGAATTAATAAGACTTATAAGCAATATAATGCAAGCAATCAAAGTACTATATTTACCATAGCTATGGTTTTAGATAATGCATAGAGACAAACTTGAAAGGTTGTTATGAAATTACAAGTAGCTTTTGATCTGCTTGATTTAGAGAAATGTCTTGAAATAGCACGCAAGATAGAGCCGTATGTGGATCGCTTTGAAATTGGTTCTGTACTTTTATATAAATATGGTGTGCAAGCCATAGAAAGCTTTAGAAAAGAATTTCCCCATAAAGAATTACTTGCTGATACAAAAATTGTTAATCAAGGTAAAGAATTAAGTGCTTTAGCACTTAACGCTGGAGCTGATTGGATAACAGTTATGGCAGGAATGCCACAGCAATTTATTCATGCAACTTGCGCATATGCTCATGAAAAAAACAAAAATGTGATGCTTGATTTGCTTGATACACCTTTAGTTGGTGAAGCTAGTTTAATGGCAAAAAGCTTAGGCGTGAATGGATTACTTTTTTATGTGATAGCTGAAGATACACAGGGATATGCTTCAACTGAAAAATGGCAAAACGTGCGTGATAACACCGATATTCCTATTTATATCGGCTCGAGTATCTCAAGAAATAATATAGATCATATTTTGCAATTACACCCAGCTGGTATTGTTTTAGGAAAAGCAATCACACAAGCAGCAGATCCTTTAGCTGAGCTTCTTTTCTTTATTGAAAAAATTCAACAATACAAATCTAATAAATAAGAGAAATTAAAATACAGCCTGAATCAAAGATTGCCCAACCATAGCTATCATTAATGCGGCTACAAAGATATAAACAATATTACTCATAATTACCCCCTTTATTTTTAGAATAGATTTATTTTTGACAGGAAGTAAATATTTTATATTATTTCTCGCTTACAAACTGTTGTTCATAAAGATGTACAATTTCTTGAACTGTTGTAGCTTGAAATGCTGATTTATCTTTTCTATATCCTAAAAATCTGGGGAATCGCAGTGCATAGCCAAGCCCATCTTTAACGCTCTTTCCTGCAGTATGAAGCGGGGATTTGGTAATATTATCACAACGAATTTCACACACGATTTCAGGATTCACCCAAACATCTGGGGCTAATTCTTTAGGCACTTGAACATTTGCAGGACTTTTAGAAACTTTAATTTTATCACATGCAGTGCGAATGATGATCCATTCTTGATCAGTCAGACCAGTGCCCACTTTTGCTATAGTTTGAAAAATATCTTCTTTTTCATTATAAATTCCAACAAGAAATGCTCCTATACCAAACCCACTTCTTTTACCTTGGCCTGTATAATATCCTAAAATAACTGCATCAATCGTATCTTCCACTAAAGAGCGTTCTTCATGGCGCTTAAGCTTAATCCAATTAAAATTTCGTTTTCCAGGTTGATAAACTGCATCTAAACGTTTGGCAACAATACCTTCAAGTCCCGCAGACATTCCTTGGAGAAAATAGTTTTCTACATCGCGTGCATCTGAAAATACTTTTTCTTCTATGATATATAAACCATGGGGAGCGCCTTCCAATGTTCTTTCAAGCAAAGCCCTGCGCTGTTCATGCGTAAGCTGCATAACTGATTTGCCATTTAGATATAAAATATCAAAAATATATAAACGCAAAGGAACATCTTGACTCATTTGCTCAATATCATGTTTTCTTTTACGTTTTACTGTTTCTTGAAAAGGTAAAAATTCGCCTGTCACAGGATTAAATCCTATTGCTTCGCCCTCGCAAATTAAAGAATCCACAGATAGCTTTGAAACAAGCTCTTTAATATCAGGAAACATAGCAGACATATCTACAAGATTTCGTGAGAAAAATTCAACACGAACACCTTGTTTTGATTTTTCCATATGAATCTGAAGTCTGAATCCATCAAGTTTGGGCTGCACTGCGCAAGGCCCAAGCTTTGCTATAATTTCTTGAGCTGAAGATAAACGCTCAGCTGCTGCAGGGCGTATAGGAATACCAACCTGCGGCATAACGCTAGTAATTCCATCGATGCCTTTTGCTTTTAAAGTGTATGCCACTAACCCTAAATCAGCACATAAATTAAATGCTTTTTCTAAAGGATCCCGCAAACTTTTATCTTGTGCATACATCCAGGATAAAGCATCAAGCACTGTCATCTCAGAAAAACCAAGCCGTAATGTTTTCGTAACAATTCGCACAATATACTTTGCAGATAAAGCATCCACGGTACTTAATAATTCTTCAAATTTTCCAATTTTAAGTTCAATAGAACCAGTACCAGTAATTGTTGTATAAGAAACTAAAAGATCATATAATTCTTCTATACTAATTTTTCCAGCACGTGCAGGTAAATGATCAAATGCAACAAGTCCTAAATCACCTACTTTTTTATAATAAGCTTTAATTTCATTTTCAGAGATTTTGCAAACCAAACTCAATATCGCAATCATTGTTTTATCTGCAATATTAAGTTGCACAGCTTGATATGGCGGGAATAAAGATCCTAACACTAAATAACTAATAATTTTAGCTTCTTGCGCAGATGCTTGCTTATAAATTGCAGCTAATTTTTCAGTGATAACTAATCGAGAACTTACATTTTCAATTTCATCAAATACGCGTGCTAATTCATATAATGTCATACTTTTTCCTTTTTATTACTGCTTTTGCATCTTTATAATAAACTCTTTGCAATATTGCCATGCAGAATACCAAGACAACCATAAAGAAAGAATAAGCAAAATAGTATAAATACCTGAATACCACCACCCTGCATAGTGTAAATTTTCAAGATCTAAAAGCAATAATGCCACAAAAAAAATATGTACTGTAGATTTTAATTTTCCCCAATCAGAAACTGGTATATCGAATTTATATTCCACTGCAATATGTCTAATACTGGTAACTAAAAGTTCTCTGCAAATTAATAAAAGCACCCAAACATACCATAATTTTTGCAATGCAAGCAACGCGATCCATGAACCATACATAAGAAATTTATCTGCAAGAGGATCAAGAATTTTTCCAAGCAAAGTTTGACCATTATATTTTCGCGCAAGATACCCATCTAGAAAATCTGTAGCACCGCACAATAAAAATGATATGCACAATATGCTGTTATACAGCAAAGAATGTTGTGGCAAAATATGAACAATTAAAAATGGAAAAATAAAAAATCCCAAACAAAGCCTGAGAAAAGTTAGCAATGTTGGGAAATTAATTCGAGAAAAAAAATACATAAAAACCACCTTTTGGTGGCGACGCAGGGACTCGAACCCCGGACCTACAGATTATGATTCTGCCGCTCTAACCAGCTGAGCTACGTCGCCTCTTGGTGTTACCTTTTATAAAGTATACATTAAATACTTAATTTTTGAACAGTTCTTGTATTCAAATAAACATTAAATATTGAACGCAAGAATAAAAGTCCTGTAACAAGTGTTGTTAGAATTCCTAATGCCATAGTTACTGCAAAACCTTTAATAGGCCCTGTGCCAAAATAAAAGAGCACAACAGCAACTATAAATGTGGTGATATTAGCATCTAAAATAACATGCAATGCGCCGGCAAATCCATCTTGCACAGCTTTCTTTACATTCTCGCCTCGGCTTACACCTTCGCGTATTTGCTCATAAATTAAAATTGAAGAATCAATTGCCATACTCACGGTGAGCACCATTCCTGCAATGCCAGGAAGCGTTAAAGTAGCGCCCAGCAAAGAAAGCAATAATACCACTAAAAGCAAATTAAACATCAATGCGAAAAATGCGAAAAATCCACTTAATTTATACACTAAAACACTAAAAATAAATAAAAGAACCATGCCCACTAAACAAGAGAACATTCCTTTGTTAATTGATTCTTGTCCTAATGTTGGCCCAATTTGGCGTTCTTCTACAAAATTTACTTTTGCTTTAAATGCGCCAGATTTTAATAAATTTGCTAAAGCAGTTGCTTCTTCAGATTTAAAACTACCAAAAATTCTTCCTTTGTTGCGAATCGCTTCTTTAACCATCGCAACTTGAATCACTTCATCATCTAAAATTACAGCAAGTGGCTGATTAATATTTTTGCTCGTAAGTTCATAAAAACGCTTACCACCTTCTTGATCAAATTCAAATGATACACCTAGATCAGTGCGAAGTTCTCCACCAAAATCTACCGAAGCATTTTTAAAATATTTTCCAGAAACAGTTGCAAGAGTTGGCACTAAATACCATTCTTTCTCACCAGAATATTTATTTTTTCCACTAACAAGCGTAGTTCCTTCTGGAAGCTCCCCATCATATTTATCAAGAATTGCTTTTTTGCTTGGACCAGTATCTTCTACAATTTTAAATTCTAAAAGTGCTGCTTTTCCAATCATCATTTTTGCTTGATAAGGATCACGCACATCTGGTAATTCTACCACAATAAAACGATCTCCTTGCTTGCTCACATGCACTTCACTTAAACCAATGCTATTTAAGCGTGTTTCTAAAATATGCATGTTTGCAGAAGTTGCTTCTTGAATAAGATAATTTAAACGGCTAGAAGAAATAGAAATAATAAGATCAGAATTTTCTATATTATACGATAAAGCACTATCTTCTTTCGTTAAAAGTGCTTGTGCTTCATATGCTGCTGCAGATGTTGCAAAAGAAAAACGAATTTTATCTTTTTCAAAACTTGGTTTTGCAACTAGTTTCATATTTTCATCAGATAAACGCGCTTCAAATACATTTAATTTATCTGCAAGCTCGTTTTTAACAACATCTTCTTGCTGCACCTCAAGCATAATGTATGATCCACCAACAAGATCAATACCAAATTTTAATGATTTTTTACCATAATAAAAAAGGTATGCGCAAGCTCCAAGAGCCATTAACATCCATATAAAAAAACTTGAGTAAAAAAAACGGCGCAGAGGTAAATTCATGATCTCTCCTACATAGAATTTGAATCTGATTTTGGTGCCGAAGAAGGGACTCGAACCCCCACGGGATTTCTCCCACAGCCACCTCAAGGCTGCGTGTCTACCAATTCCACCACCCCGGCTTATAAAAGGATGAAGAAATAATACTACAAGAGTTTCTTTTTAGCAAGCAAAAAACACGCATTAAATTTTAATTTTTTCTTATTTTTTTACCCATGAAAGCAACCATGCATACGCACTTACTGCTTTTTCTTTAGTAAAATTCCAAGATTCTTGCGCACCAAAAATTATAGTATTCCATCCGATTTGTAGCCACGATACAGCTGTCTGATACCATGAAAGTTGCTTTACTACAGGGCGCTGTGAAGCTTTCATTTTTTCTTCAAATTTCTCTTCTGCATCCTGAATGCCAAGTTTAATTGCTTCTTGTTCACGTGCTTTTTTCACATCAATATCTTGAGTGCGCTGCTTATTAATTAAAGCTACAATATCTAAATCTTTTTTCTTCAATTCAGCCAATATTTGCTGCACTTGAGACATTTGAGAATTTATTTTTTGAATCAGGTTTTGTTGTAAAAATCCTAAAAGTTGTGTTTGTAAATATCCCAAAGCTTGCTGAGAATTCTGATAATAGCCATCTATCTTATAATATTCAGCCTCTGCTTTTTTATCATCAAGCTCATAGGCGATGTTCTTAAAACCTTCCCAAGCTTGCGTTTCATATTTACGCGCATTATCAATAGTCTGCAATGCTTGTCCAAATACTTGCTCTACAACTTTATCAAGATCATGGATACTTTTAATAATCTTACCTAATGTTTCAAGTTGTTTCTGATCTGTTTGAATAGTTCTTTTGATATCACGTTCTGATGCAGATAAATCTCCACGGTCTTCTTTAATAAACTCTGTTTCTTGCAAAGCATCCTGTAAAATTCTATCAACTTGGCCTTTATCAAAATTTACCATCTCATAAAAAGTATCAAGTTGTTGACCAATGCCATGCACTGCATTATAAAATTGTGAGCGCATATCAATGATTTGCGCTACAGTAGTTTTTATAAATTCATATGTTTTTTCTGCTTTTTGATGCCAATAACGCTTCTCAAGCCAATTTCCACTTGCATCAACATCTAATGTTTCAAGACTACTTTTTTGCATCTCTTGAGAAGAAATTGCTACTTTTTCTTGAGAAACTGGTGCTGCAGTAAATTGTGGGATTGCCGAATTTACTACAGCGCCCTTTTCAGCATTAAGCGCTGGACTTGTATTACTAAGCGTCATTGCCGCAAAACATTGTACTGGCACGCATGTTATGCTTAGCCATTTGATATACTTCTTCATGAAAACTCCTTTTTACTTCCTGATTTATAATGTCTTTGCGATTTCTTTTAATTCATCAAACAAAGCAATTGATAATTCTTCAGCTTCCCAGGAAGTATAGCTCCAACGAACACCTGATTCAACTTTTGTGAGAACAGATCTATCACATTTAATATCAATAATATCAATGCGTACCACATTCATTAATGGATGCACCATGGAAGGAGCTCTAACAACCCCTACGCGCCCAAGTATGCTATACGCCACATTTCCTTCATCAAGAAAACACATCATCACTTTTTTTTGCCAAACCATATTGTGATAGCCCTGATGATCTTTGTGAATAGTGATCAATACACTTTCTAATCCTTTTGGATACACACACTGAATAGGAGTTGTATGTGGTAATCCTTTTTCTGAAAAAGTAGCAAGAACCCCTACAGTTTTGCTGCCCTTCAAAACTTTTAAAAGATCCTCAGGAAGTTTTACGCCGACGTGTTTTGCCATATACAGCATCCTTTATAATAAAAAATTTCTTAATTTATTATGTAATAATTAAAAATATGTAAAAATTTTAAGGGAATAATCGTACCGCAACCTCATTTTCTAAGGCATACCCTTGCGGAGTAAGTCTTAAAATTGATTGATCCTGATACAATAATCCTTTTTGTTTTAAAAGCTCAACCCCTTGATAAAATTTATCTTTTTGCAAAGGGGTGTACTTATATATAATATCATACGTGTCAATACCCCTGGATTGTCGAAGCCCCAACATTATTTTTTCCATAACTATCTGCTGATCAGTTAAAGCCTCTATTTCTTCCACAAGGTTTTGATACTTTCCTTGAGATTGTAAATATTTATTTAAATTTTTTGTATTTCTATAGCGATATGTTCCATTAAAGGAACAGGCTCCTAGCCCAAACCCTTTGTAAGACGCTCTATTCCAATATGCAGCATTATGTTTTGATTCATAACCTGGCTTTGCAAAATTAGAAATTTCATATCTTATAAATCCATGTTCTTGCAAAGTTGCCACAAGCCATTCATACATATCAACTGTTATATCATCAGGAGGCAAAGAAATCTGATTTTGCTGCACTTTAAAATATAAAGGCGTTTTTTCATGCACTGTCAAAAAATATACTGAAATATGCTTAATGGGCCATTTCATTGCATGCAAAACAGTATCTTTCCAATCCTGAAATGAAACCTCAGGCAATCCCACAATAAAATCAACTGATAAGTTTTCAAAATATAAAGATGCTGTAGAAAGCACATATTCTACATCCACTGTAGTTTGATGCCTATTTAATTTTTTCAAAAGTATATCATTTAAACTTTGCACACCTATGCTCAAACGGTTAATCCCAGCCTGTTTCCATGCCTGCAATTTTGCTTCAGTTACAGTACCTGGATTTACCTCTAAGGTAATTTCTGCATCATGAGTGATCAAAAATTGCGCATGTAATTTTTCAAACATTTGAGCAAGCAAATCTACAGGCCATGTGCTTGGAGTGCCCCCGCCAATATAAACAGTGCGTATAGGTTTTATAGAAGTACATCGCTCAGAAAAATTTTTCATCTCTTGCAATAATAACTCATGATATTGCTGCATAAACTCTTCATGAGAAGCAATTGCAACAAAATCACAAAAGTGACATTTATATGGGCAAAATGGCCAATGAATATAAATATATTCAAGCTCGTTGTAAATTATTTCATTCACTTTTGTTTTATAGCCTTATATTGTGCAATTTCATTCAAGAAATTTTGCATACATTCAAGATGTTGTACGAGCAATTCTTGAGAAACATTTTTACTAAATAGAGCAGTTTCCGCTGCATCCAAAAACTCGATCAACTCTTGTTTTTGTATTCCAAGATTTTCAAGCTCACGTTTATAATCAGCAATAGTTTTTGATGAAAGATCAAGGTGATAATATTTCTTACATGCAATTTTAAAAATATTCATCAATCTATCATATAGCTCTTGTGCATCATATTTTTCAGAATTTTGAGCTACTACAATTCGCAATAAAGCAAGCTCTTTTTGTGCACTTGCAAAAAAATCAACATACAGCGACTTTTTATATTTATATCTTTTATATAAACGTACGCAAAAATACCCTATTAAAATACACAATATAAGTAGTATACCCAAAAACCACCATTGTTGCCACCATGGTATAAAGATAACTTCATAAATATCATAAATTTGCATATCTGAACTTTGTGGCGTATTCATCAATATCCTTTATGAAAGTCGTTTATGTTTAAAATACGCAATCAATGGATCTACAAAAGAATGCTTGGTATCAAGATCTATACAATCGATTCGAACTTTTCGTAATAGCTCTTTTTGACTAGATTGATAATCTTTAAGAGCATTCTGTATATTCAAAGAAGCTGTTGGCACCAGCATTTTTTTATCTGTTTCCATATCTTGCATCCAAATAAGAGCTGAAGCGCTCATCTGCTCTTCTTCTTTATCTAAACAGCGAATTGCAATTATTTCTTTTCTTTGCTGCAAACTATTCCATATGCCTTGTTCAAAGGGAGCAAAAAAATCTGAGATCACAAAAATTAAAGCTCGTTTTTCTGGCAAAGATTGTAAATAATGCGCACATACACTTAAAGACGATTTTTTAGCTACAGCGGGAGTAATAGAAAATAAAGTGTTCATAATCTGATAAGCATGATTTTTACCTTTGCCTGGAGCAATAACTTTTTCTATTTTGTCTGAAAATGTTACAAGCCCCACATTATCATTTCTATAAATTCCCACTAATCCTAAAGTTGCAGCTACATTTGCAGCAAGCTCAAATTTTAAAGTTTCTGTGGAAGAAAAAAACATGGAAGAAGATGTATCCACGCATAAAATTATCGTTCTATTTCTCTCTTCTAAATATTGGCGCACCAATAATTGAGACGACCTGGCAGTACTTTTCCAATCAATAAATCTTACATCATCGCCCATCTCATAAGCACGAATCTGATCAAATTCAAATCCTGCACCCTTTTTAATAGGCTTCACATTGCCAAGCTGCACACTTGCCATAATACGACGTGTAGAAATTTCGATTTCTTTAATGCGTTGCATTATTTCTTGAGAAATCATCAGGCATCCTGATTAAAAAAGCCCTTGATCTAAAATTACTTGTGGTAACTGTATAGACCCATCTGCTTGTTGATAAGTTTCCATTAAAGCTACCATTAATCGTGGGAGCGCCAAAGATGAAGCATTCAAAGTATGAGCATACTGAGTTTTTCCAGTGCTACTTTCTTTATAACGAATTTTTCCACGACGAGCTTGAAAATCTGTACAGTTACTTGCAGAAGAAACTTCATAATATGCTTTTTGTCCAGGCATCCATACTTCCAAATCAAATGTTTTAGCTGATTGAAAAGATGCATCTTGAGCCGCAAGTAAAGATATACGATAGTGCAATCCTAATTCCTTCAAAATATTTTCTGCACAAGCAACCATATAATCTAATTCACTCCAAGAATCTTCTGGATGTGTAATAGAAAAAAGTTCTATTTTTTCAAATTCATGAATTCTGATAAGTCCACGTTCTGCATGTCCATATGTACCAGCCTCTCTTCTAAAACAACTTGTCCATGATGTCATACGAATAGGCAATTGTTGCGTTTGTAAAATTTCATCGCGATATAAATTTGTTAAATTTACTTCTGAAGTTGGAGAAAGATATAAATTTTCATCTTCAATTTTATAAACCCCATCTTTAAACTTAGGAAGCTGACCAGCAACTGTCAAAGATTGAGTGTTAATAAGATATGGTGGCAAAATTGGAGTAAATCCATGGCGTATATTATTTTTAAGCATCAACATTGTTAATGAATATAATAATTTTACACCATCACCTTTATAAAGCGCAAAATTTGAGCCTGTCATTTTTGCAGCACCTTCAAAATCAAACCATCCTAGAGCATTGCCTAGATCAACATGATTTTTTGGTTCAAACATAAAAGCTGCTTTTTGACCAACAGTTTTTACTACTTTATTCGCTTCTTTCCCGCCAGCAGGAACATCCTGGTGAGGAATATTAGGACATGCTAAATACAGCTGTTCAAAATTTTCTTCTGCTTGTTTTAAAGCTATTTCTTTTTCTTTAAGTTCTTTACCTACGACAATAGATTGATCACGAATTTGATCTGTGATCCCCTTTTTTGCTTGTGCGGCAAGTTCATTTTTTTTATTACGCAAAGCTTCAACTTCAAGCGATATTTCTCGTAAAGTTTTATCAGCTTGTATCAAAGTATCAACATCAAAAGACGGATCTTTTTTGTGTAATAAATTTTTAACTTGTTGCGCATCTTTTCGTAATAACGTTAAATCTATCATGTTTGCTCCGCAATAAAACCATGAAATCTGTTTTGAACAGTATACCAAAAAAAATAAGGTCGCAATATACGACCTTATTTTACTGGATAAACTTCTTTGCTTTTTATCAACGCAATTAATTTATCTTAATCTTTGAATTACGCGGATCTTACGACATCACGCAAGTTTTTGCCTGCTTTAAATTTAGCAATGGTAACTCGTGGAATTTGAATTTTTTCTTTAGTTGCTGGATTGATACCTTTACGAGCTGGACGCACAGCGGTAGAAAACGCACCAAAGCCTGTGATTGCTACTTTTTGACCTTTTTTTAGTGCTTTTTCAATAACACGAGTTAATGCATCAAGCACACGCGCAACATCTTTTTTACTAAATGCTGTTTCTTCACTCAAAGCATTTATAAGTTCAGTTTTGTTCATAAAGGCGCCTCCTTCATAGGACTAATATTAAACATTAAAGTTTCTTTTTACTACCTGTTACTACCTGCACGTACCCTAAAAATAATTCGATTTATAAGTTTGTCAAATATTTAAAATCAAAAATTTTAAATATTTATGATATACTAAACCAACATTAAACCAAAAAACCGGTATAATCGTGCATTACAAGGATATACTATATGCTAATTGACACGCATTGTCACCTAAATATTATGGCAAGAAGTTATGAAGCAAAGCCTACTTTTTTGCCTTTTACTACTCAAGAACTTGATTCATTAAAAAAAATTATCGATGAAGCACAAAATCAAGAAGTATCTATTATTGTTAATGTAGGCACAGATATTGTAGAAAGTAAAGCTTGTATAGAACTAGCACAGAAGTTTCCTGCATGCTATGCAGTTATTGGCCTTCATCCTACTGATGCATCTTTAAAAACATGGAAACAAGACATCAAAACCCTTTCTTCATCTGCTTATATTTCTCAAGAATATGTAATTGGAATTGGTGAATGTGGCATTGATCGTTATCATAAAGGATATGATTTTCAATTACAAAAAGCTGTTTTCCAGGCACAAATAGAACTTGCATTGCAGCATAAATTACCTTTAATAGTCCATTCACGTGATGCAGTAGAAGAAACGCTTGAATGTCTTCTTCCTTATACTTCAGAAAGTTCTTTAAAGGGAATTATTCATTGTTACTCTTATAATCTTGCTTATGCTCAAGAATTTATTAAATATAATTTTGTGCTTGGCATTGGCGGAACCATTACATATCCTAAAAATAATTCGCTACGCGAAGTAGTACAAACAATTCCTTTAGAAAAAATAGTCTTAGAAACTGATGCCCCCTTTCTGCCTCCGCAAAATATTCGGGGACACATAAATAATCCTGCGCAAATCAAAACTATTGCAGGTTATATAGCAGATTTAAAAAATATTACTCTTGAAGCTGTTGCTTTAAAAACAACCACAACAGCACAACAAATTTTTAATTTTACAAAGGAAATTCATGTATAGCACCGAAATTATACAAATGGCTACTGCTTTTTGTATATATTTTGCTTTTTTATTTTCTATAGGTTTTTATTTCTATAAAACAACTAAAACTGAATCTGATTTTGCACTTGGTGGCAGAAAAGTGAATTACTGGCTTACTGCAATTTCAGCACAAGCAAGTGATATGAGCGATTGGCTCTTCATGGGATTTCCAGGAATTGTCTATGCTTTTGGATTTTCTGAAATTTGGATGGCTGTTGGACTTTCATTTTTCATGTGGATGACATGGCAATTTATAGCACCTCGTTTGCGTCTCTTAACAGAACATCATAATACTTTAACGCTTGCTTCATTTTTCAAAATACGATTTAAAAGCCCTCATAATCATATCCGCATTGCAAGTGGTTTGATCTGTTTATACTTCTTTACCTTTTATATTGCAGCTGGATTAATCGGATTAGGACGCGTATTTGAATCCGCATTCTCTATCAATTATCATATAGGTATCGTGGCAGGACTTTGTATCACTCTACTTTATACTTCACTGGGCGGATTAATGGCAATTGCATGGAGCGATCTTTTTCAAGGCACATTCCTTCTTGGTGCTGTGCTTATAGTTCCTTTATATGTGATTTTCCATATTTTAGGTGGCCCAGCTTCTTTTCTACATCAATTATCTGAACTACCAGCTCAATATCTTTCCATAATTCCTCCAACAGGATATAGCGCCTTGCTCAGCACGATTTTTGCTATTATGGCATGGGGCATTGGATATTTTGGACAACCACATATTTTAGTAAACTTCATGAGCATTGATGAAACAGAAAAAATAAAAAAAGCAAAAATCGTTGGCTTAAGCTGGCAACTTCTTGCTTTACTAGGCGCAATACTGACAGGAATTGTAGGCAGAATTTTTGTAGCACATCTTGGAATAGAAAACAGAGAACTTGTTTTCATCACCATGGTAAAAACAGTTTTCACTCCATTTTTTGCTGGAATAATTTTATGCGCAGTGCTTTCAGCTACAATTTCCACTATTAATATACAAACGCTTATCTCAGCATCACTGCTTTCTCATGATTTATTTGGATCATTTAAAACTTTTAAAAACGAATCATCAAAACTACTTTTCCAACGTTTAAGCATTATCTTCATCCCTTTAATTTCTTTATATATTGCATGGAATGAGCATTATGGCGTGATGGATACCGTATATTATGCTTGGGCTGGCCTTGGAAGTGCATTTGGGCCACTAGTTATTTTAGCTTTATACACAAATTCACTTTCACATATTGCTGCATTATGCGGACTTTTAACGGGTGCCGGCATTGCTATGTGGTGGCCATTACTTGCAAGCCCAATCCCTACTTTAGTAGCAGGATTTGCTGTAAATTTCCTAGTAGCATTCACCGTAAATAAAATAGTAAAAAAATAATTTGGAATACCTATGACAGTGCTAAAAGTAAACAATCTAACTAAAATATTTACTTCAGGTTTCTGGCCTCTGCAAACCCCAAAGACCTATACTGCTGTGAATGATATCTCTTTTCAACTTCGAAAAGGAGAGATCTTGGGTTTTCTTGGCCCAAATGGCGCTGGAAAAACAACCACCATCCAGATGTTGCTCGGCACTTTAACACCAAGTTCAGGATCAATTAATTATTTTGCTACTAATTTTGCACAACATCGCATTGCTGCACTCAAAAAAATCGGGTATGCAAGTGGCTATGATAGACTTCCTGCCAGATTAACTGTGCTGGAAAATCTTGATATTGTTGGGCGTATTTATGGGCTTGCAAAAATTAATCGTACACAACAAATTGAAAACCTTCTAAAATTTTTCGGGATTTGGGATTTGCGCAATCAACAAACTGGCACTCTTTCTGCAGGACAAACTACACGCGTGATGCTTGCCAAAGCATTTATCTGCGATCCTGAAATTGTTTTACTTGATGAACCAACTGCTTCGCTTGATCCTGATGTTGCCTATGAAGTTCGCCAATTCATTCTTGCACAACGCAAAGAAAAAAATGTTTCTATGCTTATAACTTCTCATAATATGAATGAAGTAGCAGAAATTTGTGATCGCGTTATAGTTCTTAAACATGGTTCTATTATTGCTAATAATACACCAGAGCAACTTGCACAATCAATTTCAAAAGTTCGTATACAATTACTTGTTACACAAAATTTTGAAGTGCTTCTTATGTATCTGCGTACTGCGCAGTTCATGCACACTTTAGAAAATACACATATTACTATTGAGCTTGATGAACATGCTATTGCACAGTTTCTTATACATTTAAGTGAACGCAAAATCATGTATTCACATATTTCCATTGATAAGCCAAGCTTAGAAGATTATTTCTTAAGCATTGCAAAATAAAAAGGATAATCATGATTTCAAGCTCAGCAATTTTTGCTATTGTACTTCGCCATGCACGATTATTCCGCAAAGACCTTAATCTTGTATTAGGAGCATTCTATTGGCCAGTCCTTGATATCTTTATTTGGGGATTTTTAGGAACGTGGATTTCTCAATCTCAAAAAGCAGACAGCGCCTTTGCACATTATGAAATTGCTGCTTTATTAGGATTATTATTATGGCAAATTATAGGAAGAGGCGGAAATGTCTTTAGTAATGCATTTACTGAAGAATTATGGTCAAATAATATAATAAATCTTTTTTCATTACCTTTAAAACTTAGTGAATGGATATTTGCGATAGTATTATTTTATATATTTATGATAAGCATCACTACAGCTTTTTGCATGTTTATGATATTTGTATTATACGATATATCCATGCTTTTCATGATCAAATCATTTTTCCTATTTTTACCACCTTTACTTTTATGTGGAATAGCAATTGGATTTACAGGTTTGCAAATCATAGTTTCTCTGGGCAAACGCGGTATAGAATTAGGATATGTTATTATATGGTTTTTAATGCCTTTTAGCGGCGCAGTTTATCCTATTGAAATACTGCCTATATGGGGCCAAACAATAAGCAAATTCCTACCAATGACTCCTGTATTTTCTGGCATGCGTGCCTATGTAATGCATCAGCAGGATCCTACTTCTTATTTGATCAAAGGATACATTTTAAGCAGCATGTATACCGTTTTCTCAATTTTATTATTTATATATTTATTTCATCGCAGTAAAAAAAGGGGGCTTGCGCGCTTAGCAGATTAAATCGCACTTTTATAAGTTTCTTCTTTTAATGTAAGAAAAAATTTAGTTGCAATTAAATTGCAATTCTTTTAAATAAATAAGAACTATACATAGTTATTCGCAAGCGAGTAATAGCATGAAGCGTTCTTATTTGATACTAATCATTATCGTAGCAGGGCTTGTATGTATCAATCCTATATATGCAATTGTACCAGCACTTGCTGGTATTGCTGCTTATATTCCTGCTATCACCGCTGCTTGTGTTAGTGCTGCAAAAGCACTTGGGGTTATGC
>Ga0172380_10001728_pt1 | contig 36988 bp, 37 predicted proteins | sample Leawe162metaG_FD_119747 | JGI IMG/M metagenome (GOLD analysis project Ga0172380, IMG submission 119747) | Leachate microbial communities from a municipal landfill in Southern Ontario, Canada - Leachate well 162 metaG | ecosystem: Engineered > Solid waste > Landfill > Unclassified | place...
CGCGTCAGCGGGCCGGCATAGTCGAGCTTGTCGGCCTGGGCGCGGGCTTCTTCCTCGCTGTGCGCAACGAAGACTTCACCGTTCACGCCGTACCAGGCCGGAATCTGGTGGCCCCACCACAACTGGCGCGAGATGCACCAGTCCTGGATGTTGTTCAGCCACTGGTTGTAGGTATTGACCCAGTTCTCCGGCACGAACTTGATCTCGCCGGAAGCCACCACGTCAAGCGCCTTCTGGGTAATCGACTTGCCGTCAGCGCCGGGTTTGCTCATGGCGACGAACCACTGGTCGGTCAGCATCGGCTCGATGACGACGCCGGTACGGTCGCCGCGCGGTACTTTGAGCTTGTGCTTGTCGGTCTTCTCCAGCACGCCCAGCGCCTCGAGGTCGGCAACGACGGCCTTGCGGGCGTCGAAGCGGTCCATACCGCGATATTTCGCCGGCGCGTTGTCGTTGATCTTGGCGTCCAGCGTCAGGATCGAGATGATCGGCAGGTTGTGGCGCTGGCCAACCGCGTAGTCGTTGAAGTCGTGCGCCGGCGTGACCTTGACGCAGCCGGTGCCGAATTCGAGGTCGACGTAACTGTCGGCAATGATCGGGATTTCACGGTCGGTCAGCGGCAGTTTCACCATCTTGCCGATCATGTGCTGGTAGCGTGGGTCTTCCGGATGCACCATGACGGCGGTGTCGCCGAGCATGGTTTCCGGACGCGTCGTGGCCACGACCAGGCTACCGCTGTCATCCGCCAGCGGATAGCGGATGTGCCACATGAAGCCGTCTTCTTCTTCCTGGACGACTTCGAGGTCGGAGACGGCGGTGTGCAGCTTCGGGTCCCAGTTGACCAGGCGCTTGCCGCGGTAGATCAGGCCTTCGTTGAACAGGCGGACGAAGGTTTCGGTGACGATCTTGGACAGGCCGGCGTCCATCGTGAAGCGCTCGCGCGTCCAGTCGGGCGAGGTGCCCAGCCGGCGCATCTGCTTGGTGATGGTGTTGCCGGAGTATTCCTTCCACTCCCAGACCTTCTCCAGGAACTTCTCGCGGCCAAGGTCGTGGCGCGAAATGCCCTGCGCGTCGAGCTGGCGTTCAACGACGATCTGCGTGGCGATGCCGGCGTGGTCGGTGCCGGGCTGCCACAGCGTGTTGTGGCCGAGCATCCGGTAGTGCCGGGTGAGGGCGTCCATGATCGCCTGGTTGAAGCCGTGGCCCATGTGCAGCGTACCGGTGACGTTCGGCGGCGGCAGCAGGATGCAGAAAGCGTCGGTATTCGTGGTGTCGAGGCCAGCCTTGAAATAGCCGTTCTCTTCCCATTGCGGGTACCACCGGCGTTCGATTTCGGCCGGTTCAAAACTTTTGGCGAGTTCCATACGAAGGGGGAGGGTCTGCGATAAACCGCTGATTATACCGGATCGTCCCCGGCGAACTCTTGGTTTGCCCGCGCTGCCCGGTGGTTTGCCAGGAAAATCGTCGCTTGTTCGGCGGCGAGTGGCTTGCTGAAAAGAAAGCCCTGCAGGATGTCGCATTGATGGGCGATCAGGAAGGCGCGCTGGGCTTCGGTTTCAACGCCCTCGGCAACCACCTTGAGGCCGAGGGTGTGGGCCAGTGCCAGCGTTGCGGCACTGATGGCAGCGTCGTTTTCGTCGCTTTCGATATCGCGGACGAAAGCGCGGTCAAGCTTCAGGGTCTGGATCGGCAGCAACTTCAGGTAGGCCAGCGAGGAGTAGCCGGTACCGAAATCGTCAATGGCCAGCAGCACGCCCAGGTCGCGCAAGGCCCGCAACTGGTCGATGGCGCGTTCCGGATTGTCCATGGCCGCCGATTCCGTCACCTCCAGCTCCAGCGCACCTGTGCCGATACCGTGCGCCATCATGGCAGTGCGGACTTGCTCGACCAGGTCCGGTGCGCGCAGCTGGTGGGCTGAAAGGTTGACGGCCATGCACACGTCGTCTATCCCCTGTGCCTGCCATGCCGCCAGCTGCCGGCAGGCTTCCGTCAGTACCCAGTGGCCGAGGGGGGCGATCAGCCCGGTTTCCTCGGCAACGGGGATGAACTTGTCCGGGGGGATCAATCCGCGCACGGGATGGCGCCAGCGCACCAGCGCCTCGACGCCGCAAATCCGGCCATCGCTGCTACATATTTGCGGCTGGTAGTGCAACTCGAAACGCTTGTTTGCCAATGCATCGCGCAGCCCGTGCTCCAGTTCCAGCCGTTCGCCTGCCGCTGCCGTCATGGCGGCGGTAAAGAACTGGTAGTTGCTGCGGCCGCGTCGCTTGGCATCGTACATTGCCGTGTCGGCGTTCTTCATCAGCACCTCGACATCCTGGCCATCGCTCGGGAAGACGCTGATGCCGACGCTCGGGCTGGTGTGAAGTGTGTGACGGTCTATTGCGTACGGCTGGCTCAGTGCCGTGACGATCTCACCGGCAATGGCCGCCGCCGCCATGCTGTCGCCCATGGCGGTGAGGACGACCACGAATTCGTCGCCGCCCAGGCGCGCGGTGATGTCGCTTTCCCGCACGCAGGTCTGCAGGCGTCGGGCCACTTCGATCAGCAGCAGGTCGCCGAGGTGGTGCCCGAGCGTGTCGTTGATCAGCTTGAAGTGGTCCATGTCGATGAACATCACCGCCAGTTGCGTACGCTGGCGACGGGCCGAGAGCAGCGCTTGCTCCAGCCGGTTTTCCAGGCTGAATCGGTTGAGCAGGCCGGTCAGCGCATCGTGATGCGCCAGCTGGTTGATGCGTTCCTCTGCCGCCTTGCGTTCGCTGATATTGGTGAAGCTGGCGATGTGGTGCGTCACCGCTCCTGCTTCGTTCTTGATGACCGAAATGGTCGTCCATTTCGGATAGATGGTGCCGTCCTTGCGCCGGTCGGAAAGCTCGCCTTGCCAGAAGCCGCTGGCGTTGAGGCAGGCCCAGAGTGTCTGGTAGGTTTCTCGCGGGGTATGGCCGGATGCCAGCACCCGAGGGTTCTGGCCGCGAATCTCATCAAGCGTGTAGCCGGTATGGCGGGTGAACGCCGGGTTGACTGCCAGGATGTGATTGTCCCGGTCGGTGATGACGATGGCTTCGCCGCTGGCCTTGAAGACGCTGGCGTAAAGCTCGAGTGCTTCGCTGGCGGCCACGGCCGCTGTAATGTCCTGAATGGTGCCGCGCGACAGCTGCGGTGTTCCGTCGGCGGCGTAGAGCGTTTCGCAGCGCTCCTGCACGTGCTTGATGCGCCCGTCCGGCATCAACAGGCGGTGGGTGATCTCGTAGGGCAGGCGGAACTTGACCGACTCGTCGTAGGTCTCGCGAACGCGCTCCCGGTCCTCCGGGTGCACCAGTGCCAGAAAGGCGTCGTAAGAGGCAGCGAACTGTGCCGGGTCGATCTCGAAAATGCGGAAGATTTCGTCCGACCACTCCAGGCGGTAGCTATGCAAATCAAGAGCCCAACTGCCAATGGCGGCGATACGCTGGGCTTCCTTGAACTGCCCATGGCTGGCACGGAGCTGCTTTTCAGCACGGACGATGCGGCGGCCGAGGAGGGTGCCGGCAACGACTGCGAAGGCGAGCAGGATGACCAGCGTCAGCAGGGCAAGCCGGCGGACTTCACGTGCCGGTGCAAAAACTTCTTCGGTATCGACCTTGACGACCATGCCCCAGTGGAGTGCGGGCAGGTAACGCCAGGCGGCGGCGACGGAATTGCCCGCGTAATCGGTGGTGATGCCGCGCGCATTTTCTCCGGCCAGCGCCTGGCGCAGCGGATAGGGGGCTTCGGCAAGGGGTACCAGCCCTGGTTGTGCGGCGTCCTGGCTGCGTAGCAGGTGCCGGGCGGTAAAGACGGCGTCTGCCCCTTCACTTTTTGCCAGCACGATTTCGCCGCTCTGGCCGAGTCCGGTACGGTCGGAGAGGACCGCAGAGAAAGCCTCGATGTTGAGTTGCAGTGCCAGCGCCCCGACCGGGCGGCCGCCGCTTAGGATCGGGGCAACGACGAAAGCGGCATCTCGATTGCTCGAAGGCGCATAGGGGGCGAAAGAGGTCAGGTCGGCGTGCAGCATTTGCATCGCCTGGCGGAAACCCTGCGCGAGACCGCTGCTGCGGTAGGGGCCATCGATGAGGTTGGTGCCGAGGTCGCTTTCGCGCGCCAGGGACAGGATGATGTTGCCACTTGCGTCGATCAGCAGCAGGTCGTGGTAGCGACCATGGCGGGAAAGCTCGGTGAGGCCAGCCAGCCAGCGTGCGTAACGGTACTCGATGGCGCTTGCTGCGGGCAGGCCGCCTCGGCGGAAGGCGGCACCGAGATCGGCGAGGGCTTGGGGCAATTGCTCGTGCTGGCTGGCGATCTTTGCATCGGCGATCCGTTCGTTGATGAAGTCGTCGATTTCATCGCTTTTCTTGTCGGCAATCGAGGACACGGTTTGCAACACACTGGCCGTCAGCGCACGCTCGAACGATGCCAGGTAGAACCAGCTGATGCCCATCAGTGGCAGTACAGCGACAACGAGGAAGGCGATCCACAGTCGGCGCCGGATCAACAGGGCGCTCACGGTTGCCCCCGGTGATCGGCGTCACTTTTGGCTTCCAGCGCAACAGAAATCCCCTGCCAGTCGGCAAAGCCGCGATAGCCCGGAAACGGCGTCGGGCGGACGGTTTCTTCCGACGAGACGACTTCGGCGAACTGCCCATTCGCAAGCGCCCGGCCGATGCGAAAAGTTTTCCACAGGTGGCGCGTCGCACCGTCGATGGCGGCGACACCGGAGGGGCCGGCAACGCTTTGACGGACGATGCTGCGATTGACGTGTTCGGGGATCTCGGTACCGGCTTCGCGCACCGCCCGCGCCCAGAGCAGAACGCCGACATAAGCCGCTTCGATCGGGTCGCTGGTGACGCGGTCAGCGCCGAATCGTGCCTTGAAAGCGGTGACGAAGCGGCGATTGCTCGCACTCGGCAGGCTCTGGAAATAGCTCCATGCAGCATAGTGCGAGGGGTGGAAGGCATCAGGCCCCATGGCGGTCAGGCCATCCTCGGCAATGCTGAATGAAAGCACCGGAGTCTTTTCCAGGCCAGCGTCGCGCAGGGCCCTGAAAAAGTGGAGGTTGCTGTCGCCATTGAGCGTATTGAAGATCACGTCCGGCTGCAGGCGGCGGATTTCCTCGATCTGTGCCGAACGGGTCGGCGCCCCGAGTGGCAGCAGATGTTCGGCCAGGATCGTGCCGCCACTGACGGCAGCGAGGTCGCGGATGTAGCGGTGGGCGGTGCGCGGAAAGATGTAGTCGGAACCGATCAGATAGGCACGCTTGCCCAGGTGGTCGAAGGCCCAGCGTGTCCCCGGGATGATCTGCTGGTTGGGCGCTGAACCGGTGTAGACGATGTGCGCGGATTGCTCCAGGCCTTCGTACTGAACCGGGTAAAACATCAGGTGCTGGTGTTTTTCGACGACCGGCTTGACCGCCTTCCGACAGGCCGATGTCCAGCAGGCAAACAGGGCGCTGACCTTCTCTTCGCTGATCAGGCGTTCGGCTTCGTTGGCGAAGGTGGTCCAGTCCGAGCGCCCGTCGACGACCTGCAGTTCCACCTGGCGACCGAGCAGTCCGCCAGCGGCGTTGATCTCTTCCACGGCCAGGCGAACTGCATCGACCAGCGGCGCCTCGCTGCTGGCCATGGTCCCGGTCAATGAGTGCAGTACGCCGATGCGGATCGGCGGGCCGGGTTGCGGGCGGAGAAAAAAGGCGGCCAGAATCGCGATGAATACAGTGACCACCAGCGACAAGCGACGCATCTGGCTTCTTTTCCTGGGGGCGTCGGCTTGCCGCGTTGCGACGTTCATGGGTTCAGCTCGTCTGGTCAGGTTCTTCGAGCGGTAGGCGCAACTGTTCCCGGCGGGCAAGGAAATCCTTGATCGTGCTGTCGGCGGTATCGAGGATGCCTCGACGCAAGTCGGCCTCAAGTACCGCCAGGCTGGCTTCGACCAGGCTTGGCAACTCGGCGGCAAGCCGCCGCTCCAGCGCATGGGCGAACTCGGAGGCCAGACGTGCGGCGAGGGTTTCGTCAAACCGGTCGCGTTGCACCGATGCGGCCGGCATCTCCGGCAGGACTTCCTCGGTCAGCACCGGAATGTCGTCTTCTGCCGGGGGGCTTGCTTCTTCCGTAAGCTGCGGGAAGTCTTCAAGCGATACCGTTTCCACGGCCGGCCGCGTGGCGATGAAGCTGCGTCGGCGCATCAGGGAGTCGGCACGGGAGACGATATCGTCAGTGCTCATCAGGCTTTCCCAGCGAGATCGAGGGTCTGTATCTCGTAGCCCCGATCCTTGTAGAACTTGAAGCGCTCACGCGCCGGTTGTCGTATTTCCGGAGCCTCGCTGACGACTTCGATGAGGCTGGTAAATCGCGAGAAGCCGGGAGGCACCTCCGCCGAAAGGTTCATCAGGCGTTCATCCTGCGGCAGTACATCAAGATTGCCGGTGATGAGAACGGGGGTTTCGCCGGCCAGCGGCGATTCGGCTGCAACATGCGGCAGGAAGCTGGTCGGGCTATGGACCCACAAGGCGCGATCCAGCGCGCTGGCTACGGCCGGGTCCGGCGCATAGACGAGCAGCGCCTTCTTCTGGGCGCAGGCCTTGGCGATCAGCCCTGCCGCAGCGAGGATGCGGTCGGTGGCGCCGTGGTAGAAAAAAACCTGGGTCAATTGAGCTTTCCGGCGCGCTGCAGCAGATAGTGGGTCAGGAGCGGTACTGGCCGGCCGGTGGCGCCCTTGTCACCGCCGGATTTCCACGCGGTACCGGCAATGTCCAGATGGGCCCAGTCGAACTTCTTGGCAAACCGCGAGAGGAAGCAGGCGGCCGTGACCGATCCGGCCGCACGGCCACCAATATTGCCCATGTCGGCAAAATTGCTCTTGAGCTGCTCCTGGTAGTCGTCCCACAGCGGCATGTGCCAGGCGCGGTCGTTGGCTTCCTCGCCGGCTTCCAGCAGGTCGCGGGCGAGCCCCTCCTTGTTGGCAAACAACCCGCTGGCGACGTGGCCGAGGGCGATGACGCAGGCGCCGGTCAGGGTTGCCACGTCGATCACCGTGTCGGGCTCGAAACGTTCGACGTAAGTCAGCGCGTCGCACAGGATCAGGCGCCCTTCGGCATCGGTGTTGAGAATTTCAATGGTCTGGCCGGACATCGAGGTAACGATGTCGCCCGGTTTGCTGGCGGCACCGCCCGGCATGTTCTCGGCGGTGGGGACGACAACGGTCAGGTTGATCGGCAGTTTCATCAGCGCGGCGGCCTTGATGGCGCCAAGCACGCTCGCAGCGCCGCACATGTCGAACTTCATTTCGTCCATCTCGGCGCCCGGTTTGAGCGAGATGCCGCCGGTGTCGAAGGTGATGCCCTTGCCGACAAGCACCAGCGGCTTTTCGTCGGCCTTGCCGCCTTTGTGCTGGAGGACGATCAGCTTGGGGGGCTGCACCGATCCCTTGGCGACGGAAAGCAGCGAACCCATGCCCAGTGCTTCCATGTCGGCACGTTCCAGCACCTGGCATTCAAGGCCGTGTTCCTGCGCCATTTCCTGGGCCGTTTCGGCGAGGTGGGTTGGCGTGCAGACATTGCCGGGCCGGTTGCCTAGGTTTTTCGCCAGCGCCATGCCTTCGGCGATCGAGAGTCCCTGGTCCAGTGCTTCTTCGGCAGGGGTGAGCTCGTTGCGCCGTTCGACGGCGAAGGTTAGCTTGCGCAGCGGGCGGCGTACTTCATCCTTCTTGCTCTTGAACTGGTCAAAACGATAAGTGGTTTCCTGCGCAACGATGACCGCCTGCCGCACGCGCCACGCGACGCTGCGTTTCTTGACCGGGGTTTCGGTGAGAAAGACGGTGCCATCGAAGGAACCCGTCTCGTTGAGGGTTTTGACGGCGACGCGGATGGCCTGGCAGAACTCCTTTTCGCGGAATTCCTTTTCCTTGCCGAGACCGACCAGCAGGACGCGGTCGCACAGGGTGCCCGGGACATTATGCAGGAGCAGCGTGGTGCCCGCCTTTCCCTCCATATCGCCACGGCGAATGATGTCGGAAATGTGGTGGTGAGAGGCGTTATCCAGCAGTTCGCCGGGAAGGGTCAGCTTGCGTGGTTCGAAGACGCCGACGACGACGCAGGCGCTGCGCTGCTTTTCCGGACTTCCGCTTTTTATGCTAAATTCCACTTGCCGCTCCTTTATGCAGGTTTTCAGCAGAAACCTGATTATCACCGCAGCTTTTCGCAGAAGTCAAAGCATGGTTTTCCAGCGTGCCGTCAGGCGCGAATTCGCACATTCTGCCGCCGGCATCTTTGTCGCGCTTTTTGCCATCATGGTCTCCATTCAGGCAATTCGCCTGCTGGGTGATGCAGCGGCTGGCAAGGTCTCTTCCGAAGCCGTCCTGGCTTTGCTCGGTTTTGCTGCCTTGAACTATTCTGCGTATTTGCTCTCGCTGACCCTGTTTGTCGCCATTTTGTTGTCTTTGTCACGGAGCTACCGCGACTCGGAAATGGTCGTCTGGTTTTCTTCCGGCCTTTCCCTGACCGCCTGGATACGCCCGGTGCTGGTTTTTGCCGTACCACTCGTGGTGGCTATTGCTGCGCTCACGCTGGTGCTGTCGCCCTGGTCTAACCGGATGAGTGCCGAGTTCAAGCAGAAAATGCAGGTGCGCAGCGACGCCTCGCAGGTGGCGCCGGGAAGCTTCAAGGAGGCAGCATCGACCGAACGTGTCGTTTTCGTCGAAGCCATTGGCGAAGACCAGACTTTCGTCAGAAATGTCTTCATCAGTGCCGTTCAGCACGGAAAGCTCGGCGTAACCATGGCCAGCAAGGGCTATCAGGAGACTGCCGAGAATGGCGATCGCTTCATGGTGCTGGAAGAGGGGCGCCGCTACGAGGTGGTTCCCGGAACCCCCGAATTCAGGATCATGAATTTCGACCGTTACGCCCTGCGGGTCGAGACGCGCGAAGCACGCGGCATCGAACGCACGGTTGCCGGGGAGTCGTCGCTGGACCTGCTGCGTTCCGATAATCGCCGTGATCTGGCCGAGCTGCTCTGGCGTATCAACGTACCGATTTCGGCCATCGTGCTTGCGCTGCTGGCCATACCGCTTTCCTTCGTCAACCCGCGCGCCGGTCGCTCGGCCAACCTGATTCTGGCGCTGCTCGTGTACATGATCTACAGCAACATGCTGCAGATGGTGCAGGCCTGGGTTGCGCAGGGGCGGGTGTCCCTGCTGGTCGGGCTGCTTTCGGTGCATCTGCTGATGATCATCGCCTTGCCCTTGTTATTTGCCCGGCGCATTGCCGTTTTTTCCTTCCTGCGTCTGCGGCGATGAAACTCTACCAACGCTACCTGGCGAAGGAAGTCTCCGCAGCCGTGCTGCTGGTGCTGGTCGCCTTTCTCGCACTCTTCAGCTTTTTCGACCTGATCGGCGAATTGCGCGATGTCGGCAAAGGCGGCTATCAGCTTCTGCACGCCATGGGCTACATCCTGTTGCGCCTGCCGGGGCGGATTTACGAACTGATGCCGATCGCGGTGCTGATCGGGGCACTTTATGCCTTGTCAACCTTGGCCCGGCATTCTGAAATAACGGTTCTGCGGGCCTCCGGCCTTTCTACCGGCCGGCTGCTCGTTACATTGCTGCAGATTGCGGCCGCCTTTGCGGTGATTACGCTGCTGATGGGCGAACTGGTTGCGCCGCCGGCAGAGCGTGCGGCCCGGCAGTTGCGGCTGAGTGCGGTCGGTAAGCTGGTGGCGCAGGAGTACCGGACGGGCTTGTGGGTCAAGGACGACATGACCTTTGTGAACGTGCGTGCGGTAACGCCGGACAACCAGTTGCGCAGTATCCGCATCTATGAATTCGACAAGCAGGCGCGCCTGCTTTCGGTGAGTGAGGCGGAGGAAGGGGAATACCTGCCGCCGGCCAGCTGGAAACTGAAGAATGTGGTGCGAACGAAGCTGGACGGCAATCGCGGCAGCGTCAGTACGGAGCCCGAACTGGTCTGGGGCTCGGCCCTGAACCCCGATATTCTGGCAGTTCTTCTGGTTAAGCCGGAGAGCATGTCCCTGCTGCATTTGACCTCGTACATCAAGCATCTGCGCGTCAACAAGCAGAAAACCCAGCGCTACGAAATCGCGCAGTGGAAGAAGGCCGTCTATCCATTCGCCGTGCTGGTGATGATCGCACTGGCCTTGCCCTTCGGTTATACCCATAACCGGGTGGCCGGTGTCAGCCTCAAGATATTTGCCGGCGTCATGATCGGCGTCCTCTTCCACCTGCTGAATGGCCTTTTCTCCAACCTTGGCGCGATCAACAGCTGGCCGGCGTTTACCAGTGCGGCGGCACCATCCCTGATGTTCATGCTGGCGGCAGCCGGCATGTTGTGGTGGGTAGAGCGCCGCTAGCGGCAGCCCTGATCAGGCTGTGACGATCCGGGTGTCGGCGATGCGATCGTGCAGGAATTGTCGGTCGCGGTCGAACAGTGCCCAGAGTATGCCGATCCCGAAGCAGGCAATGCTGAACCAGGCGGCCATGTAGCGGAATACCGCCTGGGCCGGCCGCAGCTTGCCACCGCGAATATCAACCACACGAATACGCCAGGTTTTCATTGCCAGTGTTTGCCCGCCGTTGACCCAGAACCAGCAGAAATAGATCAGCAGGACGAGAAAAAAGTGGATCTTGGTTACCACATGGGATACCTGAATACTGGCAAAGGCGCCGAGCAGCACATGCGGGAGAACAAAGGCAACGGCAAGCACGGCAGTGACTAGCAGAACTTCGTAGAGCATGGCGGCGAGGCGCCGGCCAATGCCCGGCGGGGGGGCGGGAATCTGGGTCGTGGTCATCAGCGTTGCTGGCTTTCCGGTGCGGTGGGGGCGGCGGGTGTGGCGGAATTGCTGCGGGGCTGCTCTCGGAGTCGCTGTTTTTCATCATCAGGCAGCTCTCTGTACTCCCGCCACTTCTGTTTTATGGCTTCTTTGTCTTCTGGGCTCATGTCCCTGAATTTTTTGTATTTTTCTCGGGCTGCAAGGCGTTGCGCAGGCGTCATGTCGGCCCATTTCCGCATTTTTTCCTGCACGCGCTGTTGCTCTTCCGGAGTCATTCCCTTGTAGCGCTGGGCGACACCCAGCCACTTCTTGCGCCGGTAGTTCTCCATGTTGTTCCACTCTGCGGCGAGCGGCGCCAGCACCTTCTGCTGCTCGGCACTGAGCGCGTTCCATGTTGGCTGTGGCGGCGTCGCGACAACGACCGGGTTGGTCGATGCCAGCAGCGGTGTGCTCAGGCAGAGCGCCAGAATTACTGCGCCTGCGAGCTTTTTAGCCATTTGTCGAAATCCTGGTCGAGCAACGCGTCCATCGGCAGGTCTTCCGATAGCAGCGCGCTGTCGACATCCGATAATTGGGCCACCAGCTCGTCTGCCTGCCAATGGGTGTAGAAGCCGATTGCCAGGGCCGCAATGACCGCCATCAGTATGTGACGCGCCTGTACTCCCTCGAGGTGAAAACGGAAGAAATGGCCGGCGAGCGCCACGACGGGGTTGGCTGCGGGCTGCTTCTGGACCGACAGCGCGCGTTCGCGCGCCGCTTTCAGGCGCTCGATCTTGTCATTGTCAATTTGCTGCAAACCCTGGTTGAGATGTTGTCTGATGCGAAAGGCAAAGTGGAGTTCGTTCACAGGGTAATCCCCTTCAATTTCAACACGGTGGCCAGTGCGTGTGTGGCACGCGAGCAGTGCGTCTTGACACTGCCTTCCGAACAGCCCATCGCCACCGCTGTTTCGGCGACATCCATATCTTCCCAGTAACGCATGAGGAAGGCTTCTCGTTGACGTGGCGGCAGCTTGCTGATTTCGCCCTCGATCAGGGCCATTACCTGTGTTTGCTCGTACTGGTCGTGCGGGGTGTTGGCCAGTTTCGAGGTGTTTTCGCAGGCCATCGTCTCCAGCGGGTCATAGTCCTCTTCGCCCTTGGGGGCCAGCATGGAGAACAGCGATGTCCAGGTGGAACGTACCTTGTGGCGCCGGTAATGGTCGCGGATGCCGTTCTGGAGGATGCGCTGGAACAGCATGGGAAACTCTGCCTGCGGCCGGTCGCCATACTTCTCTGCGAGCTTCATCATCGAATCCTGAACGATGTCGAGCGCACTCTCGTCGTCGCGAACGGCATAAGTCGCCTGCCGGAAGGCGCGTCGCTCGACGGAAGCGAGAAAATCCGACAGTTCGCGTTGTGTTGCCAGAGGGGCTTCCTTCAGAAAATCAGGGTGCTAGCGGCTGGATCGAGGGGGCTGCGCCTTGACCAAACGAGGCCTAACCGATAAGGTTACACGTTTTTCAAGAACCAGGTTTGCAAGGCGGATGCAGATGAAGATGACCGGTGCGGAGATTGTAATCAGGTGCCTGCAGGAAGAAAAGGTCGAATACCTTTTCGGTTATCCCGGCGGGGCAGTGTTGCATCTCTATGACGAGCTGTTCAAGCAGGATCAGATCAAGCACATTCTGGTGCGCCACGAGCAGGCTGCAGTGCATGCGGCCGACGGCTATGCGCGCTCTTCGCAGAAGGTCGGGGTGGCACTGGTGACTTCGGGCCCGGGGGCGACCAATGCCGTGACCGGTATTGCCACCGCCTATATGGACTCGATTCCGATCGTCGTGCTTTCCGGCCAGGTACCGACTCCGGCCATCGGTCTCGACGCCTTCCAGGAAGTCGACATGGTCGGCATCACGCGTCCCTGCGTGAAACACAACTTCCTGGTCAAGGATGCGCGCGATCTGGCCGACACGATCAAGAAAGCGTTCCACATTGCCAGTACCGGTCGTCCTGGTCCTGTGGTGGTGGATATCCCGAAGGATGTCACGGCCCAGCTTGCCGAATTCGACTATCCGCAGGCAGTGCAGATGCGTTCCTACAACCCGGTGGTCAAGGGCCACCTGGGGCAGATCAAGAAGGCGGTGCAGCTGCTTTCCGAAGCCCAGCGGCCGATCATTTATGTCGGTGGCGGTGCGATTCTTTCAGATGCTTCGGAACCCCTGATCAAGCTGGCACACCAGCTAGGCTATCCGGTGACCAACACGCTGATGGGCCTTGGCGCCTTCCCGGCAACAGACAAGCAGAATCTCGGCATGCTCGGCATGCACGGCACGGTCGAGGCCAACATGGCCATGCATTACGCCGACGTGGTTCTGGCGGTTGGTGCCCGTTTCGATGACCGTGTCATTGGAAATCCGGCCAACTTCGCTGAAGAGCCACGCAAGATCATTCATATCGACATCGATCCGTCGTCGATTTCCAAGCGCGTCAAGGTTGATGTGCCGATCGTCGGCAATGTTCCCGATGTCCTTGAGGAAATGCTCAAGCTGCTGGATGCTTTCAAGCCGAATGCGGCCCAGATCGCCGACTGGTGGAGCCGCATCGCTGAATGGCAGGGCAAGAACAGCCTCGGCTACAAGCAGGGCAGCGACCTGATCATGCCGCAGTACGTAGTGCAGAAGCTCTACGAGATCACCAACGGCGAAGCGATCGTCTGTTCCGACGTCGGCCAGCACCAGATGTGGGCGGCCCAGTACTATAAGTTCGACAAACCGCGCCGCTGGCTGAACTCTGGTGGCTTGGGCACCATGGGCGTCGGCTTGCCGTACGCCATGGGCGCACAGTTCGCCAATCCGGATGCCAGCGTCGCCGTCGTCACTGGTGAAGGTTCGATCCAGATGTGCATCCAGGAGTTGTCGACAGCCAAGCAGTTCCGCCTGCCACTCAAGATTATCAGCCTCAACAACCGTTATCTGGGCATGGTTCGCCAGTGGCAGGAAATGTTCTATGGCAGCCGCTATTCCGGCTCCTACATGGATTCGCTGCCCGATTTTGTCAAGCTGGCCGAGGCTTATGGTCACGTCGGCATGCGTATCGAGAAGCCAGAGGATGTCGAACCTGCGCTGAAGAAGGCCTTTACCGAGCACAAGAACGATCTGGTGTTCATGGACTTCCAGACCAGCCGCGAAGCCAACGTATTCCCGATGGTCGCTGCCGGCAAGGGTCTGACCGACATGATCCTGAGCGAAGATCTGTAAGCGCGGAGAAACAGAAAAATGCGTCACATCATTTCCATCCTGATCGAGAACGAAGCCGGCGCCCTGTCGCGCGTTTCCGGCCTTTTTTCCGCCCGTGGCTACAACATCGAAACCCTGACCGTGGCGCCGACCGAAGATCCTTCGCTGTCACGCATGTCGATCGTCACCACTGGCTCCGACGAGGTGCTGGAACAGATCACCAAGCAGCTCAACAAGCTGGTTGACGTGGTCAAGGTGGTCGATCTGTCGGAGGCTGCGCATATCGAGCGCGAACTCATGCTGATCAAGGTCCGCGCCACCGGCAAGGACCGCGAAGAGATGAAGCGTATGGCCGACATTTTCCGCGGTCGCATCATCGACGTCACCGATTCGACCTACGTGATCGAACTCACCGGTGCCAGCAGCAAGCTCGACTCCTTCATCAGCGCCATCGATGCCGGACTGATCCTCGAAACCGTTCGTACCGGCGTCAGCGGCATCGGCCGTGGCGACCGTATCCTCAAAGTTTGATCAAAGTTTGATAGAAAGAAAGGACTAACATGAAAGTCTATTACGACAAGGACGCCGACCTCTCCCTGATCAAGGGCAAGAAGGTTACCATCGTTGGCTACGGCTCGCAGGGCCATGCTCACGCCCAGAATCTGAAGGATTCCGGCTGCAAGGTCACTGTTGGCCTGCGCAAGGACGGTGCTTCGTGGTCGAAGGCCGAAAAGGCCGGCCTCAAGGTCGAGGAAGTGGCAAAGGCCGTCAAGGGCGCTGACGTTGTCATGATTCTGCTGCCGGATGAGAACATCGCATCGGTGTACTACAACGATGTCGAGCCGAACATCAAGAAGGGCGCTGCACTGGCTTTTGCCCACGGCTTTAACGTGCACTACAACCAGGTTGTGCCGCGCGCCGACCTCGACGTGATCATGGTCGCGCCGAAAGGCCCGGGCCACACGGTGCGCTCCGAGTACCTCAAGGGTGGCGGCGTGCCGTCGCTGATCGCCGTGCATCAGGACGTTTCCAAGAAGGCCAAGGACATCGCCCTTTCCTACGCGGCTGCCAACGGCGGCACCAAGGGCGGCGTCATCGAGACCAGCTTCCGTGAAGAGACCGAAACTGACCTCTTCGGTGAACAGGCCGTGCTTTGCGGCGGTGCCGTTGAGCTGGTCAAGATGGGTTTCGAAACCCTGACCGAAGCTGGTTACGCGCCTGAAATGGCCTACTTCGAGTGCCTGCACGAACTGAAGCTGATCGTTGACCTGATGTACGAAGGCGGCATTGCCACCATGAACTACTCGATCTCGAACAACGCCGAATACGGCGAGTACGTGACCGGTCCGGAAGTCATCAACGAAGAGTCCCGTTACGCCATGCGCAATGCTCTGAAGCGCATCCAGAACGGCGAGTACGCGAAGATGTTCATCCAGGAAGGCAAGACCAACTATCCGTCGATGGTTGCCCGTCGTCGTCTGACTGCCGAACATCCGATTGAAACCGTCGGAGCCAAGCTGCGCGACATGATGCCGTGGATTCGCAAAAACAAGCTGGTTGACCAGACCAAGAACTAATCACGGTTCTTTTCGTTGTTCCTCCACTCGCCCGGGCTTCTGTGCCGGGCGAGTGTCTTTCTGGCCCCGCAAAAAGGTGTATCCTTTGCGCACTCCAATAGCCTATAGGGCACGCTTTTCGCCCTGCTGAAACGACTTATGCCGGATCCGAAACTGCCACGCAAAGCGATTTTCAACCCGGAATTGCGCCGTAAGGGCATTTATATACTGCCCAATCTGTTTACTACCGCAGCCCTGTTCTCCGGTTTTTACGCCATCGTGATGGCGATGCAGGGACGCTTCGAGCAGGCTGCCATGGCAATTTTCATTGCCATGGTGCTGGACGGCCTCGATGGTCGCGTTGCCCGTCTGACAAGGACGCAATCGGCCTTTGGCGCCGAGTACGATTCACTTTCGGACATGGTCTCTTTCGGCGCCGCACCGGCATTGGTTATGTATGAATGGGCGCTCAAGGACCTCGGACGACTGGGCTGGATCGCGGCATTTATCTATTGCGCCGGCGCAGCACTGCGCCTCGCTCGCTTTAACACCACGCTGGAAGTCATGGACAAGCGCTATTTTCAGGGCTTGCCAAGTCCCGCCGCTGCGGCGCTGGTTGCCGGTTTTATCTGGGTAATGATCGATGGCGGCTACGCGGGCACTGATTTCGCACTACTAGCCGCAGCGACAACGATTTTTGCCGGCGTGACGATGGTTACCAATGTTCGCTATTACAGTTTCAAGGACATCAACCTCCGGAAGAGTGTGCCGTTCATGGTGGTCGCTGCAATCGCGCTAGTCTTTGCGCTGATGGCGCTCCGGCCCGAAGTGACACTATTCGGCTTCTTCGTGGTCTATGCCCTTTCCGGCTATGTGCAGGCGATCGCGCGGGTGACTCGCCGCAAGCCGGGCTCCGTCGCTTAGCGAGCATCGGCTCGATGCCGGGGTGGTCCCCGTTCGACGGCGACAAATATTTGATCAGTTTCTGAATGATCCCGTGAGCGCATTGCCGCCACTGGATGTCCCAATCTGGAGTCAGGCATGAAAGAACGTTTGGTAATTTTCGACACCACCCTGCGTGATGGCGAGCAGAGTCCCGGTGCGTCGATGACGAAGGAAGAAAAAATCCGCGTTGCTCGCCAGTTGGAACGTATGAAGGTCGACGTCATCGAAGCCGGCTTTGCTGCTGCGTCTCCCGGTGATTTTGATGCGATTCATGCCATCGCCGAGGCCGTCAAGGATTCAACAATTTGCTCATTGGCGCGGGCTAATGAGAACGATATCGGACGTGCCGGCGAAGCAATCCGCCCGGCAGCATCCGGGCGCATCCACACCTTCATCGCCACTAGCCCGATCCACATGGAAAAGAAGCTGCGCATGACCCCGGACCAGGTGGTCGAGCAGGCAGTGAAGTCGATCGGCTGGGCGAGAGCCTATACCGACAACGTCGAATTTTCTGCAGAAGATGCCGGGCGCTCCGAGCTTGATTTTCTTTGCCGGATTTTCGAGGAAGTCATCAAGGCGGGTGCAACGACCATCAACGTACCGGATACGGTTGGCTACAACCTGCCCAGCCAGTTTGCCGAGACAATCCGGCAGCTCATCGCTCGTGTGCCGAATGCGGACAAGGTCGTCTGGTCCGTCCATTGTCACAACGACCTGGGTCTGGCCGTTGCGAACTCGCTGGCTGCTGTACTGGCCGGAGCCCGTCAAGTGGAATGCACGATCAACGGACTCGGCGAGCGAGCTGGCAATGCTTCGCTCGAAGAAATTGTCATGGCTGTGCGCACCCGTGCCGACGTCTTCCCGGTCGAAACCGGTGTTGATGCCACACAGATCGTTCCTGCCTCAAAACTGGTCTCACAAATCACCGGCTATCCGGTGCAGCCGAACAAGGCGGTTGTCGGGGCCAATGCGTTTGCGCACGAATCGGGAATTCACCAGGACGGCGTCCTCAAGCATCGTGAAACCTACGAAATCATGCGCGCGCAGGATGTCGGCTGGACGCAGAACAAGCTCGTGCTCGGTAAACACTCCGGCCGAAATGCATTCAAGACGCGTCTTGCCGAACTCGGCATCGAGCTGGCGAGTGACGAGGCTTTGAATGCTGCCTTTGCACGCTTCAAGGCGCTTGCCGACAAAAAACATGAAATCTTCGATGAAGATCTGCAGGCATTGGTTTCCGACGAAACCGTCACTCCGGAAGATGAGCACTACAAACTGATGTATTCCCGAGTGTGTTCCGAAACCGGCGAAACCCCAGAGGCTGCGGTCACGCTGACCATCGGCGGCGTTGAACACAAGGCGGGAGCGGTCGGTGGAGGCCCGGTTGATGCAACCTTCAAGGCCATCGAAACGGTCGCGCAAAGTGGTTCCGAGCTGCTGCTCTATTCAGTGAACGCCATTACGACGGGTACAGACGCTCAGGGCGAGGTCACGGTCCGCTTGTCGCGAGGCGAGCGCATTGTGAATGGCAATGGTGCGGATACCGATATCGTCATTGCTTCGGCAAAAGCCTACTTGAATGCGTTGAACAAACTGCATTCGTCGGGCGACAAGGTCAAGGCGCAAGGCGACGTCTGACCGTGCTGCAAGCATGAGAGGCCGCCCGGAGCAATCCCGGCGGCTTTTTTATTGTGGGCGGGTGTTACGGACGTAAATGACGGCGGCAGCGAAAAAGACCGCAGAAAGCAGGGCTTCAATGATAGCCAGTTGCTGGCTCAAGCCCTGGTCCGAAGTTCCACGAACCAGTCCCTCGGCAAAGTAGAGCAGGATCAGCAGCGACGACCACTTGTAGGTGTAGCGCTTGCCATGAAGAATGCCGAAGAGTGGCAGCAGCAGCGGCAGAATCTTGAATACCAGCGCCGACCCCCCCGGTTGCACCGGTGCCAGCCTGAGCTCCCAGGCAATGCCGAGAAATATCAGTGCAATCAGGCTGCAACATGCGGCCAGGTACGGGAGGCGAAGGTTCGTGGTCGAGTCGGGCACTGTGCGGGTTCGGGTAATGGGTGGAGCTCCTGGTAAGTACTTGGCCAAGCACAAGCTCCCAGCATCCGGCTATTATAACGGCCGTATGCCGCCACCTCGCCGTTTCCTCTTTCCCTTCTCGCTCCGGATTGTCCGTCGTTTTGGCGAAGAAGGTTTTGACCAGATCAGCGCCAGCCTTGCCTTCACGACCTTGCTGTCGCTCGTGCCGCTTGCCGGGCTGCTGCTAGCCATAGCCTCGGCCTTCCCGGCATTCAAAGCCTTTATCGATCATGTCGACAATCTGCTTATTGCGCATCTATTGCCGGCAGGCTCGGCGGGCTTGATCTCAGGGAAGATCTTTCAGTTTTCACGTCGGGCATCGGAAGTCAGTACTGTCGGCGCCATGGTGCTGGTGTTTACCGCATTTCTGCTGATGAACACCGTCGAGCGCGCTTTCAATCATGTCTGGCAAGTCGCCGCTCCGCGCCCGATGTGGCACCGCTTGTGGTTGTATGCCGTGGTGGTGGCGGTCTGGCCGATAATCATAGGTGGCCTGCTGGCTGCGACTTCCTATGCGGTGACGGCGTCGCTTGGCTGGATCAGCGGTGGGGGCGGAATACGCGCTTACACGTTCAAAGGTATTTCGCTCGCTGTTCTGGTGCTGTTTTTTGCCTTTCTCTATCGTGCCGTACCCAATGCTGTGGTGCGCTGGCGAAACGCCTTGATTGCCGGAGTTTTTGCGGCCTGCGGGTTTGCCATTCTGCAGAAAGGCTTTGAGCTCTATCTTGCCTATTTCCCTTCCTACAAGGCGATTTACGGCGCGTTTGCCACGGTACCGATTTTTTTGCTTTGGGTGTATCTGTCCTGGGCGGTCGTTCTGCTCGGTGCTCTCGTCGCCGCGACACTCCCCGAATTCGAGGCGAATACCCCGCGAAAGCGTCGTCGTCGCTAAGGCGCCTTGCTGGGCTCCATGGCGATCACTTCGACGCTGCCAGTCTGTTCGTCCAGATGGGTGGCCAGCATTTCCCGAATCTCCAGGTTGCTGTTCTCCACGAGCAGAACCAGCTTCCCCAAACCCCGCTGAATTGTGCCGGTTGGCGCAATCAGCGTCTCGGATGGCCGCATTGGCGGGAGTTTTGGAAGAATGAGAACAGGCTGATTTCCGCTATCTGCCGCATCAGCCGGAGAGGCCAGCATGGCTGGTGTGGCACGTGTCGCCAGAATTTGCAGCCCAAGTTCAAGGTGTTCCGGATTCTCTGAAAGTGCCCAGCGGACGATGCAGATCTGCCAGTCAGAGGTCGTTTCGGTACGGATGGCGACAACATCGCCCGCTGCAAGGCGGGCAGTTTTTCCGGAGACGTGCATCAGCGCGTAGCCATCCGGACTTTCGTTGGTAACCATCCAGCTAGTGAGCTCGCCCGCCTGTGTGTGATCGTCACGGAAGAGTTGCCACAGGGCTTGCAGGCCGAGGCACAGTACGGCCCGGTAATTCTGGCGGCGGCGCGGAAAACGTCGTTTGCCGGCATGCCCCCAATAGTGGCTGAGTCGCCTCAATACCCCCCGCCCGATCGGGCTGTTTGCCGCTTCCGGCAAATCGACGTCGCTTGGGCTGAGACCTGCCTCAAGGGCGGTCAGCTGATCTTCTGCAAGCGCTGAAAGTGGCGTGCAGGTGAAGCAGAGTGCACCCGGTGGGGCCTCGCGGCGGCTGCATGCCGTGGGTGGTGCATCACGATCGGGGTCGATCCAGAAAACACCACTCGCCTCACGAACTTCTGGCGCTGAGGTGAGGAGCGCTGCGTGATGGCCGAAACGATTGATGTATTCGACAACCAGGTCGATTTCCCGGGACGAAAATGAGGCCGGCTGCGCACAGGCCAGCAGCAGGGTGTGTAGATAGACCTCCTGGAGTGTACTTTCGGCGCCACGGATGAGGGTTTCGGTGAGGTTCTGCTCGGCGGCCAGGGCAAAGGTGCGATGCAGGTGCGCCCAGACACCTGTACCTGCCGGTGAGGCAACATAGTTGCTGATCAACAGGTGGCAGTGCAATGCGTCGAGTGCGCGCCACAGCGTTAACTCGGGTGGTCGCCGCAAACCCTTGATCAGGTGTTCGTCGAGATCGCCAAATGTGCTCAGATAATCCTCCGCAACCATCAGCAGAAGATCCTGCATCCCCCGAACCGTGTGACGGGTTCTTCGTGACAAGGGGAGTGAGACGCCAGTCAGATCTGGAAGCAGGCGTTGGACGACGCCATGGGCACGCGTATAGAGGAGGTCGAGAACCTTGTGGCGTTGATGAGCAGTCGTTCGTGTTTCGCGCAGGGCGGTCAAGTGCGCGTGCAGCGGCGCGAGCTCATCCTCGGCTTTGATTGATGCAGGGGTGGCCAGCCAGTCAAGAATGGCGCGCAGGTCAATCAGCGCCAGCGTATCTTCGTCTGAAGGGGGAAGGGAATCGTTCATATCCGCAGGTTAAGTAGCGCCGCCGGTATTATAGTGAGGCACTTCGGCTTGTGCCGTGAAGTAATGCCCTTCGTGGCGATTTTTCGCCGCGTGCTGGTGCGATTCCAGGAAGAATCCAAGCAGGGGATTGTTTTGCCGTGCTTTCTTGCTATAATCTCCCCCTTTTTCTGATTCCGGAAGACAACACAATGGTTGTAATTCGCCTTGCCCGCGGTGGCTCCAAGAAGCGCCCTTTCTACAACATCGTTGTTGCCGATTCGCGCAATCGTCGCGATGGTCGCTTCATCGAGCGCGTTGGTTTCTACAATCCGGTTGCTGCCGGTGCCGAAGAAACCCTGCGCGTCGCTAATGACCGCCTGGCCTTCTGGCAGGGCAATGGCGCCCAGCTGTCGCCGACGGTTGCCCGTCTCGTCAAGCAGTCCGCCAAGGCTGCAGCCTGAGGATATCCTGACTTCCTCGCCAGGTAACAGCAGCTTCGTCGTCCTCGGAAAAATTGTCGGGGCGTATGGCGTGCAGGGATGGGTGAGGGTGCATGCCTTTGCCGATGATCCACAGGCCTGGAGCCGTCTTCCTTCCTGGTGCTTAGGCCCGGAAGGGGTTCCGCCAGTAACTTGGCGGGAGGTTGCGCTGATAAGCAGTCGCTTGCACTCGGACTCCCTGGTCGTGCAGTTGGAAGGTGTTGCAGACCGCAATGCCGCCGAAGCCCTCAAGGGAACGTTGGTCGGTGTGCCGAGAGCGGCTTTGCCGGCAGCGAAGGACAATGAATATTACTGGGCCGATCTGATCGGTCTGGATGTAATTACTGCGCGTGAGCAGCCGCTTGGTAAAGTCGAGGGGTTGCTTGAGACAGGCGCGAATAACGTGCTCTGTGTCCGCTCCGACGATGGCAAGGAGCATCTGTTGCCATTTGTCGCAGCCGTGATCCTCGATGTGGATCTGGCGGCCAGACGCATACAGGTTGAGTGGGAAAAAGATTGGTGAGGCGCGACAGGTGAGCATATTCGCTGTCGATGCCGTGACAATCTTTCCCGAGATGTTCACAGCGCTGACCGAAAGCGGTATCACGCGCCGGGCACTGGAAGAAAAGCGCTGGTCGCTGCATTTCCAGAATCCACGGGACTACGTTGCCAGCAATTACCGGACGGTCGATGATCGGCCGTATGGTGGTGGTCCCGGTATGGTGATGTTGCCGGAACCGCTGGAAGCTGCGATTGATGCGGCAAAGGTGCGGCAGCGCGAGGCAGGGGCGGCGACGAGTCGCGTCATCTACCTTTCGCCGCAAGGCAGGCCGCTGACGCACGAACGTGTCATGCAGCTGGCAAAATCGGCACAAGCGGATGAAGGGTTGATCCTTCTCTGCGGGCGCTACGAAGGCATTGATGAGCGGCTGATCGAGCGCTGCGTTGATGAAGAGGTTTCGATAGGGGATTTCGTGCTCTCCGGAGGCGAAATTCCAGCGATGGCGCTGATTGATGCCGTCGTCAGGCAGTTGCCGGGTGTGTTGAATGACGCGCAGTCGGCGGTAGAGGATTCGTTTGTGTCGGGCCTGCTGGATTGCCCGCACTACACGCGGCCCGAGGAATATCACGGGGCGCGGGTGCCGGAGGTACTGCTTTCCGGGCACCACGAGAAGATTCGTCGCTGGCGGCTGAAACAGTCGCTGGGGCGGACTTGGCAGCGACGACCGGAGCTTTTGGCCGGAAAGGCGCTGTCAAAAGAGGAAACGCAACTCCTGGCGGAATACAAGCTTGAACTTGGAGCCGAACAGGAGCAATGCGGTCAGGATAACTAATGGAGTTTAAAAATGAATCTGATTCAGCAACTTGAGCAAGAAGAAATTGCCCGTCTGGGCAAGACCATCCCCGAATTCGCTCCGGGCGACACCGTTGTCGTCCAGGTGAAGGTCAAGGAAGGCACGCGTGAGCGTCTGCAGGCTTACGAAGGCGTTGTCATCGCCAAGCGTAACCGTGGTCTGAACTCTGCATTTACCGTGCGCAAGATTTCGTCCGGTGAAGGCGTCGAGCGTACCTTCCAGACCTACTCGCCGCTGGTCGCAGCGATCGAAGTGAAGCGTCGTGGCGATGTGCGCCGCGCCAAGCTCTACTACCTCCGCGATCGTTCCGGCAAGTCGGCCCGTATCAAGGAAAAGCTGCCGAGCAAGTCGAAGGCAGCAAGCAAAGCCTGATCATTCTGGCTTGTGCAACAAAAAAGGCGCCTCGGCGCCTTTTTTGTTGTTTGCACATCAGAAAGTCAGCAGGTACTGCAGGCTTCCTGAGTATTTTCCTTGCGCTTGTCACGCTCGATCAGGGCATAGGCCGAGTGGTTGTGGATCGACTCGAAGTTCTCCGATTCAACCACATAGGCGTCGATGCGCGGTTCGGCGTTGAGCCGGGCGGCAACGTCGCGCACCATGTCCTCGACGAACTTCGGGTTGTCGTAGGCGCGCTCGGTCACGTACTTTTCGTCCGGGCGCTTGAGCAGGCCGAACAGTTCGCAGGAGGCCTCGTTTTCGACCAGCGAGATGATCTCTTCCAGCCACATGTGCTCGTTAAGGCGGGCACTGACCGTGACGTGCGAGCGCTGGTTATGTGCGCCGCGTTCCGAGATTTTTTTCGAGCATGGGCACAGGCTGGTCACCGGCACAGCGACCTTGACGGTGGAGACGACCTTGCCACAGCAGATTTCCCCGGTGAAGGTGACGTCGTAGTCCATCAGGCTTTGCACACCGGAGACCGGCGCCGTCTTGTTGACGAAGTAGGGGAAGTTCATCTCGATGTGGCCACTTGCGGCTTCCAGTCGTTCGACCATTTCGGAGAGCATGGCCGGGAAATTCTCGACCGAGATCTCGCGTTCGTGGCTGTTCAGAATTTCGACAAAACGCGACATGTGCGTGCCCTTGAAGTTATGGGGCAAGCTGACATACATGTTGAACATGGCAATGGTGTGCTGAACACCTCCGCTCTTGTCCTGAACTTTTACCGGGTGTCTGATGGCCTTGATGCCGACCTTGTTGATCGCCAACTGGCGGGTATCGGCTGAGCCCTGCACATCTTCCATCGGGCTGGGATTCTGGGGTGCGTTCATTGCTGTTCTCGTCGCATGTGCGTTTTGTTATGACTGTATTGTCAGGCGGCTTGCCGTGCCTCGATAGCGCGGATGATGCCATCGCGGTCGAGACCCAGTTCAGCCAGCAGCCGGGTGTGATCGCCGTGATCGATGAAACGGTCGGGGAGACCCAGTCGCAGTAGTGGGGTCGCACTTCCGATTTCTTCGAGGACGCGGGCCACTTCAGCGCCGGCTCCGCCAATCACAGCATTCTCTTCGACGCTGACCAGCAGAGAATGTTCCCGTGCCAGCTGAATAATCAGTTCGCGGTCGATCGGTTTGACGAAGCGCATGTTGGCCACGGTGGCATCAAGAACCTCGCCGGCCGCCAGTGCTGGCGAGACCATGCTGCCGAAGGCAAGCAGGGCAACGCCTTTGCCAGCGCGTCTTATCTCCCCCTTGCCAACGGCGAGTACCGAAAAATCCGTCCCCGGTTCGGCGCCTGAACCTGCGCCACGCGGGTAACGTACGGCACTGGGAGCGTCAAGCTGAATGCCGGTCGACAGCATCTGGCGACACTCGCGCTCGTCGGCCGGCGTCATCACCACCATGTTGGGGATACAGGTCAGGTAGGAAATGTCGAAAGTGCCGTGGTGTGTCGGTCCATCGGCACCGACGAGCCCGCCGCGATCGATGGCGAACAGCACCGGCAGATTCTGCAGCGCGACATCGTGCACCAGTTGATCGTAGCCGCGCTGGAGGAAGGTTGAATAGATCGCCACCACCGGCTTCAAGCCTTCGCAGGCAAAACCGGCGGCAAAGGTAACGGCATGCTGTTCGGCGATGCCGACATCGAAGTAACGATCCGGATACTGCTCGGCAAAGCGCACCATGCCTGAGCCCTCGCACATCGCCGGGGTGATACCCACCAGGCGTTGGTCGGCCGCTGCCATGTCGCACAACCAGTCGCCAAAAACCTGCGTATACGTTCGTTTGCCCGGAGCGCTTGCGGCCTTGATACCGACATCCGGCTGGAATTTGGCTACGCCGTGATAGAGGATGGGGTCGGCCTCTGCCTGCTTGTAGCCCTGCCCCTTCCTGGTGATGATGTGCAGGAACTGCGGGCCTTTCAGCTTGCGTAGATTCTGCAATGTCGGAATCAACGAGTCGAGATCGTGGCCGTCGATCGGACCAATGTAGTTAAAGCCGAACTCCTCGAACAGCGTGCCGGGGGTCAGCATGCCCTTGACGTGCTCTTCGGCGCGCTTGGCAAACTCCAGCAAGGGGGGCGCAACGCCGAGCACCTTTTCGCCGGCACGGCGCGCCGCATTGAAGGTGCTGCCGGAGAACAGGCGGGCGAGATATTTGTTGAGAGCACCGACCGGCTGCGAGATCGACATATCGTTATCGTTGAGCACGACGAGCAGGTCGGCATCGGCAACGCCCGCATTGTTGAGCGCCTCAAAGGCCATGCCGGCGGACATGGCACCGTCGCCGATGATGGCTACCACCTTGCGGTCTTCCCCCTTCTGTTTGGCGGCCAGTGCCATGCCCAGCGCCGCCGAGATCGAGGTCGAGGAGTGGCCGACGCCAAAAGTGTCGTACTCGCTTTCACAGCGCTTGGGAAAACCTGAGAGCCCGTTGTGCATGCGCAGCGTCGCCATCCGCTCACGGCGGCCGGTGAGGATTTTGTGGGCATAGCACTGATGGCCGACATCCCAGACCAGGCGGTCGTTCGGAGTGTCGAAAACGTAGTGCAGCGCAACGGTCAGTTCTACCGTGCCAAGGTTCGAAGAAAAATGTCCGCCCGTGCGGGAAACGGATTCGACAAGGAAGGCGCGAAGCTCTTCCGTCAGCTGAGCAACGTCTTCCGTTTCCAGGCGACGCAGGTCAGCGGGTGCGTTGATGGTGGAAAGCAGCGGAAAATCGGTCATTGAAGGTGTCATCAGAATTTCCGGCGGGCAATGAAGGCAGCCAGTTCGGTGAGCCGCTGACTACGCGCGCCGAAGGGCTCCAAATAGCGCAGGGCCTCTGCTTCCAGTTCGCCGGCAAAGCGTTGGGCGCCGTCGAGTCCGAGCAGGCTGACATAGGTCGGTTTGTCTGCCGCCGCATCCTTGCCGGCCGTCTTGCCCAGTGTAGCGGTGCTGGCGGTGCAGTCGAGAATGTCATCGACGACCTGGAACAGCAGACCAGCGCGCTTGGCAAAGCGGTCCAGTGCGTCACGTTCGGGTTCGGCCATGGTCTCCCCGCACAGTGCGCCGAGCAACACTGCAGCGCGGATCAGTGCTCCAGTCTTGAGGGCGTGCATCAATTCGAGTTCCGGTTGCGTCAGCGGCTTGCCGACTGACGCCAGGTCAATTGCCTGGCCGCCAGCCATGCCGCAGGAGCCGCTGGCACGGGCGAGTACGCGAACCATTTCCAGTTGCCGTGTCGGGGCTGTCAGGGGGGGGCGGCAGAGAATGTCGAAAGCAAGGGATTGCAGGCTGTCGCCCACCAGCAGCGCAGTCGGTTCGTCGAATTCAACATGACAGGTCGGGCGACCACGACGCAGCACGTCATCGTCCATGCACGGCATATCGTCGTGGACCAACGAATATACGTGGATGCACTCGACCGCACAGGCTGCGGCATCGAGGGCTTCCGGGGATGCCCCCGTCAGTTCGCCGGCGGCAAACGCCAGCAGTGGGCGTACACGTTTGCCACCGCCCAGTGCGCTGTAACGCATGGCTTGGTGAAGCCGGCCGGGGATTGATTCGGCGGTGGGCAAAAACCGCGACAGGGCAGCTTCAACTCGCGCCTGTACGCCTCCCATCCATTCCGGAAATTCTTGGTTCACGTCGGCTCTCCGCTGTCCTTGGCGCCGTCTTCAAGCGGGCGCAGTTGCCCTTGATCCAGAACGCGGACCTTTTCTTCGGCATCCTTGAGCTGGTTCTGGCAGCACCGAAACAATTCCATGCCGCGCCGATAGGCGTCCAGCGATTCTTCAAGGGGAAGTTGGCCGGTTTCCAGAGACTTCACCAGTGCTTCCAGTTCGGCGACGGCGTTCTCGAAGGAAGGCGTGTCTGGCTGTGTTTTTGAGCGAGGCATCTGATGAGGGCGAGTAAATTTTGCTATTGTATTCGATTAAGCCATGATCTGGCGTCCGCAGCCCGGTATGAGGGGGGTTTCCCCCGGGGGGTTCCCCATCTCTAGGCAAAAAAAGAAACTGCAAATGACCACCGATTCAATCCCTAGCCCTGTAGATTTTGATCACAATTTTTATTCCCCCCTGTGTGCCCTGAAAACCCAACACTTGGCATTCCGACCTGGTGGCTTTATACGGCACACGCCCGCAGCCTCTACGAGCGGTTCGGCTGGAAATTCATCGAAATGGCCGAATACGACGATGGGCAAGTAGCGTTGATGCGCTTCGATTTTCCCAATTTACTTTCTTCCTAGCCCTCCGGATTAAGCTGCGCCGATGCAATCCCTGTGGATGGTTGTTGCCAGTATTCTCTTTGCTGCCATGGGGGTCTGCGTCAAGCTGGCCGCCGATACCTTTTCGGCACCGGAAATCGTTTTCTACCGCAGTGTGATCTCGCTGGCGCTGATGTTTCTGCTGGTGCGTCTGCACCGGATTCCCCTCGCCACACCGCACTGGCGAAACCAGCTCTTTCGCGGGGCCAGCGGCTTTGTTTCGTTGCTCCTGTTTTTCTACGCCATCGCCCTGTTGCCGTTGGCCACCGCAGTGACGCTCAACTACACCTCGCCCTTGTTTCTCGCGCTCTACTTCGCAGCGTTCGCCGGCATGCGTCTGCGCCCTGGCATGATCGCGGCGCTGATGATCGGTTTTGTCGGTGTGGTGGCGCTGCTCAGGCCGACGCTGGCATCCGAGCAGTTTGCCGGCGGGTTGATCGCCCTTGGCTCCGGCATCATTTCCGGGCTTGCCTATTTCAACGTCCGGGAGCTTGGCACCCGTGGTGAGCCGGAAGCCCGCACCGTCTTCTATTTCGCCCTGTTTTCCAGCCTCTGCGGCGGACTGTGGATGCTGCTCTACGAGTTCCATCCGGTCGACCTGCGCGGTGGCTTGCTGCTGTTCGGGGTGGGCGCTCTTGCGACGCTTGCCCAACTGGCGATGACCCGGGCCTACAAGCATGGCAAGCCCATCGTCACGGCCAGCCTGGCCTATACCACAATCATCTTCGCCAGCCTCTTCGGTATCGCCCTTTGGGGGGAGGTGCTCTCGCTCAGCGCCTGGCTGGGGATCGGCCTGATCATTGTCAGCGGCATCACCGCATCGCGTTTTTCACGTGCTGAATCTGTCACCATCGTGGCCGAACAGGATTAAACTTCGATTGAATTGACAACAACAACGGAGTAACCAAATGATCGTTACCGATCACAAGCCGAGCCGCGTCAGTGTTACCGTCTATGGCGAATTCTCGCTCGCCGACTACAAGGAATTCGAGCAACTGGTCAATTTCAAGGTCAAGTTCGAGGGGCCGGTCGATCTCTTTTTCGACTTGCGCCAGATGGGCGATTTCACGCTGGATGTGGCGTGGGAAGAGTTGATGTTTTCGCGTACGCATGCCAACAACTTCAACCGTATCGCAGTCGTTACCGATAGCCAGTGGGTGACGTGGACAGCGTGGCTGTCACAGATATTCGTCAACGCCGAGATGCGCATTTTTGCCGATGCCGATGAGGCCAACGCCTGGCTTGACCAGCCTGCGTAACAGCACCATGCCCTATACGACGCTGATCGACGGCGCCACCGTGCAGCAGCACCTGGGCGATCCTGGCTGGTGTATCGTCGATTTGCGCCACCAGCTGTCCGATACCACCTATGGCGAAAAAGCCTACGCTGCGGGGCATCTCCCTGGCGCGGTGTTCCTGCACCTTGACCGCGATCTTTCCGGCCCGATGACCGGAACCAACGGCCGCCATCCCTTGCCCGATCCTGCCGTGCTGGCAGCGCGTCTTGGCCGGGCCGGTATTGGCCGCGATACGCAGGTCGTGGTTTACGACGACGCAGCAGGCATGATCGCCGGTCGCCTGTGGTGGCTGCTACGCTGGCTGGGGCACGAGCGGGTCGCATTTCTCGATGGCGGCTTCCCCTTGTGGCAGGCTGAAGGACGGCCGCTGACCGTCGAGGTGCCAGCGCGCGCGCCGTGCATCCTGGCCGAGCAGTCACCAGCCATCCCGCTGGCCGCTACGGTCGATGCTGACTGGTTGCTGGCCAGGCTCGGTACGCCGGAGCTATGCCTGATCGATGCCCGTGGTCCGGATCGCTTCCGGGGCGAGAATGAAACCATCGATCCCGTCGCCGGGCACATTCCCGGTGCGCGCAATCGCTGTTTCAAGGACAACCTGGATGCAGATGGCCGCTTCAAGCCAGCCGCGTTGTTGCGTACGGAATATCAGGCGTTGATGGCTGGCAATGATTCCAGGGAGGTGGTCGTACAGTGCGGTTCGGGGGTTTCCGCCTGCCTCAACCTGCTGGCCATGGAAGTTGCCGGTTTGCACGGTGCCCGACTCTACCCCGGGTCATGGAGCGAGTGGTGCAGCGATCGATCGCGGCCGGTCGCGTGAGTTTTTTTGCTGGAGAACAATCATGACGAATTTCTCGAAACACATTCGTGGCCTGACGACCATGCTCGGCTTGGCGCTGCTTGTAACATCTGCGCAGGCAAATCCGCCGGAAGGCAAGGGTAAGGGCAAGCATAACAAGAGCGAAGCTGTCGATTCGGGAGGGGCCGTTTCGTCACTGGTCACCGCCGGTGTCACGGTCGCCGTTGCCCGCCAATATGCGCTTGACTCCGGCTTCAAGGCGGGTGGCTACAAGCCCTTGCCGCCGGGGATCCAGAAGAACCTGGCGCGTGGCAAACCCCTCCCGCCAGGAATCGCCAAAAGATCGGCACCGGCCGGCATGATTTCCCGGTTGCCGCACCATGCAGGCCACGAGTGGCAAGTCGCCGGGACCGATCTGGTACTGGTGCAGGTGGGCACCGCCATCGTTGCCGATGTGCTGAGGGACGTTTTCCGCTGATCAGCCCAGTTCCGGCAGGAGATACCTGGCCCACAGGCTCTCGGCAAATCGGTGCCGGAAGAACCCGAAATGGCCAATGCGCTTTGCCCCGATATCCTTCGGAGCAATCCGCTTCATCGTCCGTTCGGCTCCGGTGTAGAAGCCGTGCAGTGATGCCGTATTTTTTGCCGACATAAATTCATCGTCGGTGAACGAGAGCGAGACGATTGGCGTCGTCACCGAGGCAAACTGCCGGCGCACCGAATCACCCTCGACACCCACCGCATAGTCGCGGTTCAGACACCAGCGCCGCCATTGCGCCATCACGCCGCGTGGCAGGTCGCCAACCTTCTTCAGCTTGCGCCCCGGGAAATAGTCGAACAGTGGTAGCGCCACCGGCACCACGAAATACCACAACCACCAGACGTAGGTGCGCAGTGTCCAGGTGTTCTCCAGCCAGTAGCCGCTGCCGGTACCGATGGTGATCGCCTTTTTCAGCAATGCGTGCTGCGGGAAAAGCGGAATGATCTGGCCGCCGAGGCTGTGGCCGATCCAGATCAACGGCACGTCCGGAAAGCGCCGCATCAGCGCATCGCTCACCGCGCTGCAGTCGAGCTTCGCCCAGTCGAAGATATCGGCCTTAAAGCCGCGCAGGCTACCCTGGCGGGAGTCTCCCATGCCGCGGTAATCGAAAGTCACGGCAGTGTAGCCTTGCAGCGTCAGCCAGTTGGCGAAATCGGCGTAATACGCCTGGCTGACGCCCATCGCCGGGGCAATGATCACGGCGCCGAGTGGCGTCGGGTAAGACGCACCGGGAGAGAAGAAGCGCAGCGCAATCTGCTGGCCGTCGGCCGCGGCGGTGAACTCGGGTTTCGGGTGCCTGCTCATGGCTTTTTGCCATTCTTCGGAGCATGCAACAGCATGGCCACGGCAGCATCGGCCAGTTCATCGACCGATAGTGTGCCGTCGGGCCGGTACCAGTGGCTGCTCCAGTTAAGCATGCCGAACAGCAGCAGGCGCACCGGTGGTGCCGCCGAGGCCAGCTTGCCGGCCTGCTGCAGCGCCTCCAGCGTTTCCTGCCACGGCACCTGATAGCGGTCGAAGGCAGCAGCGATTTCGGTGCGCGCCTTGTCGTCGAGCGCCCGCGCTTCGCTGACCAGCAGCGGCGAGCGGCAGTCGCCTTCAAGCAAGGTGCCGAGGTGGGTGCGCACCAGCGTACGCAGCTTCGCTTCCGGGTCGGCGATGCTTTCAATGGCCGCAACAAGCTGCGCATGGCCAGCGTCCAGCCCCTCGATCATCGCCGCCTTGAGCAGTTCCTGCTTGCTGCGGAAATGGTAGAACGGGCTACCCGAGCGCATGCCGACTGCCTCGGCGATGTCGCGCGTGGTCGTCGCGGCGAAACCTTTCTCGACGAACAGTTTGGCGGCTGCACGAAGTAGCTCTGCGCGGCGGTTGGGTTCCAGTCCGGTGTCGGACTTGCGGCGCGGCATGGTTATCAAAGCGCCGCAGCGACGCGCGTGCCCTGGTCGATGGCGCGCTTGGCATCGAGTTCGGAGGCCACATCGGCGCCGCCGATCAGCGTCACCGGGATTCCTGCCGCCTCCAGCGGTGCCTTCAGTTCGCGGCGTGATTCCTGACCGGCGCAGACGACGATGGTGTCTACCGGCAGTGTTTTCGCCTCGCCGCCGACCGTGATGTGCAATCCCGCGTCGTCGATGCGTTCATAGCTCACCCCGGGGATCATCGTTACCCCCCGCTTCTTCAACAGCGTGCGGCGGATCCAGCCGGTGGTCTTGGCCAGGCCGTCGCCGACCTTCGATTCCTTACGCTGGAGGAGAAAGACCTTGCGCGGCGCCTTCTCGTCGACCGCCGGCTTCAGCCCACCGCGATTGCCGTAACTGGTGTCGATGCCCCATTCGCTATTGAAGCGTTCAGCCTCCGTCCGCTCGTCGTGAGCATGCGTGAGAAATTCGCCGACATCGAAGCCGATGCCGCCGGCCCCGATGATCGCCACCGATTTACCGGCCACCTTGCGGCCTTCGATGATGTCCAGGTAGCTGGCGACCCGGTCCTTCATGCTTTCGTTTTCAATGCCCGGTATTGGCGGCATGCGCGGCGTGATACCGGTGGCCAGCACGACATGGTCGAAGCCTCCGGTTTTCAGAATATCGGCGTCGACCCGCTGGCTCAGTTTCAGCGTCACGCCCGTAGTCTGGATGCGGCGGCCGAAGTAGCGCAGCGTCTCGTTGAAGTCTTCCTTGCCGGGAATCTGTTTGGCGATGTTGAACTGGCCGCCGATGCGATCGGCAGCGTCGAACAGCGTCACCTCATGGCCGCGCTCGGCGGCTGTCGTAGCGCAGGCCATACCGGCCGGCCCGGCTCCGACGACGGCGACCTTCTTCGGGACGTCCGTCTTGACGATCTTGAATTCTGTTTCGTGACAGGCGCGCGGGTTGACCAGGCAGGACGTCAGCTTGCCGTTGAAGATGTGATCAAGGCAGGCCTGGTTGCAGGCAATGCAGGTGTTGATCTCGTCGCCCTTGTTGGCGGCCGCCTTGTTAACGAAATCAGCGTCAGCGAGGAAGGGGCGGGCCATCGACACCATGTCGGCGCAGCCGGTAGCCAGCACCTCCTCGGCCACCTCCGGCGTGTTGATGCGGTTGGTGGTGATCAGCGGAATCTTCACCGCGCCCTTCATACGCTTCGTCACCCAGGCGAAGGCCGCGCGCGGCACCATCGTCGCGATGGTCGGGATGCGTGCCTCGTGCCAGCCGATGCCGGTGTTGATGATCGTCGCGCCGGCCGCTTCGATCGCCTTGGCCAGCAGCACCACTTCCTCCCAGGTGCTGCCGCCTTCGACCAGGTCGAGCATCGACAGGCGGAAGATGATGATGAAATTCGGCCCCACCTTGGCGCGTGTGGCCTTCACTGTTTCCACCGCGAAGCGGATGCGGTTCTCGAACGAGCCGCCCCACTGGTCGGTACGCTGGTTGGTCTGTGGTGCGATGAACTGGTTGATCAGGTAACCCTCGGAACCCATGATCTCGACACCGTCGTAGCCCGCCTTCTGCGCCAGCCGCGCACAGCGCGCGTAGTCACCGATGGTCTTGCGGATGCCCCACTGCGAAAGCGCGCGTGGGGTGAAGCGGTTGATCGGCGCGCGCAACTTCGAGGCAGAGACGCACAGCGGGTGGTAGCCATAGCGGCCGGTATGCAGGATCTGCAGCGCAATCTTGCCGCCTTCCTTATGCACGGCCTCGGTCACCATACGGTGATTGCGGACTTGCCACGGGAAGGAAAGCTGCGAACCGAAGTGATAAACGCGGCCAGCCAGGTTTGGCGAATAACCGCCGGTGACGATCAGCCCAACACCGCCCCGGGCGCGCTCGGCGTAAAAGGCTGCCATCCGCTCGAAGCCGTTCTTCTCTTCCTCCAGCCCGGTGTGCATCGAGCCCATCAACGTGCGGTTGCGCAGCGTGGTAAAGCCCAGGTCGAGCGGGGCGAGCAGGTGCGGGTAGGGTGTAGTACTCATGAACTGGTCTCCGGAATGTCTGATTATTTATTAAGCAAGCAAGCGCTTGGTTATTGTTCCGGAAAGTGGGCGGCAATGCAAGCGCTTGATTCGCTGAGCCGGAACTTATCGCGGCGGACGCAATCCTTCCTGACTGGAGTCAGCGCAGAAACATCGTTGCGGCTTTCGCCGGGGCGACAATCAGGCAAGGAGGGGAAAATGAGCGCAACGCAAGAACCGGCTGGCCGCCCGCCCACGCTGCTGGTGGCCACCCGCAAGGGCGCCTGGCTGTTCCATGCCGACGCCGGCCGGCAGCAGTGGCGGGTAGATGGCCCGCACTTCCTCGGTCACATCATCAACCACCTGGTCCTCGACCCGCGTGACGGGCGCACACTACTTGCCGCCGCCAAAACCGGCCACCTCGGGCCGACCATCTTCCGCTCCACCGACCTCGGCAAGACCTGGCAGGAAGCCGCCCAGCCACCAGCCTTCGGCCCGGTCGCCAACGGACTCGACGCTCGCGCCGTCGACCATACCTTCTGGCTGACGCAGGCACATGCCAGCGAACCGGATGTCTGGTACGCCGGCACCTCGCCGCAGGGCCTGTTCCGCTCCGAAGATGGCGGCCGGACCTGGGCGCCGTTCTCCTGCATCAACGACGACCTGCAGTACCGCAAGTGGTTCGGCACCGTTCAGGACGGCACGCCGGACGGCCCGAAGCTGCATTCGATCATCGTCGACCCCCGCGACCCCCGGCACCTCTACTTCGCCATGTCCGGCGGCGGCGTACATGAATCGCTCGACGGAGGAAAGAGCTTTTCGCCGCTGGTCGAGGGCATGGAAGTGGTTGAAGGCTTCGACAGCAGCGACGTCACCTTCTACGACCCGCACTGCGTGCGCTTGTGCCCGAGCAACCCCGACCGGCTCTACCAGCAGAACCACTGCGGCATCTATCGTCTCGACCGCCCCGGCCACCGCTGGCAGCGAATCGGCCGCAACATGCCGGGCGAGGTGGGCGACATCGGCTTCCCGATGGTTGTTCACCCGCGTAACGCCCAAACGCTGTGGGTGTTCCCGATGGATGGTTCCAACGTCTGGCCGCGCGTCAGCCCCGGCGGACGCCCGGCCGTCTATGCCAGCCGCGACGGCGGCCAAAGCTGGCAGCGCCAGGACACCGGCCTGCCTGCGAGCCAGGCCTGGTGGACTGTTAAACGGCAGGCGATGACGGCCGACGCGAACGAGGTGGTCGGCCTCTATGTCGGCACCAGCAGCGGAGAGTTGTGGCACAGCCGCGACGAGGGGCAAAGCTGGCAGTGCCTGGCCCGCCATCTGCCGGAAATCTACGCAGTCGAAGCGGTCTATCCCCGCTGACCGGAGGCGGCCGATGCGCGTGCTGATCCCGAGCGCCCTGCATTCCTATACCGGCCGCGCATGGGTGGCGGCCGAAGGGGCGACAGTGGCCGCAGTGCTCGACGATCTCGATCGCCAGTTTCCCGGCATCCGTTTCCGCATGGTTGATGAACAGGGGCAGATCCGCCGCCACATCCGCCTGTTCTTCCGAAACGAAATGCTCTTCGATCTTGCCGCACCACTGCCGGCTGATGGCGAGCTGTGCATCGTACAGGCGCTGAGCGGCGGCTAGCCAGCGTTTAGGGAAGCACTGATCAGGTCCGTCACGCCGGCAAAGGCCGGTGTCCAGTTCGTTGAATTTCCTGGCTTTGTACTTCGTTCGGTCGGGTTCCGGCACCCCAAAAAAGCTTCCTGCGGGGCGTGTTCGCCGGAATGACAAATTTTGACTTGATCAGCATTTCCTTAAGCCGCTTTCGGTTTGCTCATCACACCAATAGAACCGTATTGATGTAGCAGAGATGCGCGGCGGTGGTGGCTCCACCATGGCCGACAACTCGATACTGTTCTCGAAGCGCATTGCCGCTGCCTGACTCAGTTCGAAACAATCCCGTGCCGTGTGGCATACCGAATCAGTTCGGCATTGTTGTTGATACCGAGCTTTTCCATCAAGCGCATCTTGTGGGTGCTGATGGTCTTCGGGCTCAGATGCAGATGATTTGCGATATTTCCCAGCGCCCAACCAGCAGCGATCATTCTTAGAATCTGAAACTCTCGTTCGGACAGGCTTTCGTGCGACGACAGTTCCTTGTCGCTAGCATCGAAGACCATCGCGTCGACCAATGCTGGGTCGATATATTTGCCGCCAGCTGCGATCTTGCGAATCGCCAGGAAAAGGATCTCAGGTTCGCTGTCCTTGATCACGTAGCCTGCCGCACCGGCTTTTAATGCACGTGTGACCACCTGAACCTCGTTGTGCATGGACAAGATCAGAATCGGCAAAGACGGATTTTCTTCACGCAGGCGCTGGATCAGTTCGACGCCGCTCAAACCGGGCATCGTCATGTCGAGCAAAAGCAGATCGATCAATGGCTGTCCTAACAATGCCAGGACCTCATCGCCCTGGGTCGCTTCGCCGACTACTTCAATGTCGGAAGTGGTTGCAGCAATCTGCTTTAAGCCACCGCGCACCATTGCATGGTCATCGGCAATGACGATACGGATCATACGCAGGCGCCTTTGGATAAAGGCAGTTCGATCGCCAGCGTCGTTCCGATGCCTGGCTTGCTATCGATCTTGAGCGCGCCCCCAAGGGACAGAATCCGCTCGTGCATGCCGAATAGACCGAACCCTGTCAGCTTGCGCACGACTGCTGAATCGAAACCACAGCCGTTATCCTTCACCTGCAGCAGCAGCCGGCTACCATACCGCAAGCTGATCGTGACTTCGCTGGCCTGTGCATGGCGGACTACATTGGTCAGGGATTCCTGTACGACGCGGAAAACGGTTGTCGCAGTCGCGTCATCCAAGGCAATTTCATCACCGCTCACGTCGAGGCTGCAGGGTATCTTCCAGCGTTGGTTGAAGTCCTTCGACAGCCATTCGATCGCTGGCAGCAGCCCAAGATCGAGTGCGGATGGGCGCAGGTTGCTCGCGACATTACGGACTACATGGATGGTTTGTTCCGCAAGCGTGCGCATGCCTTCGAGTTTTTCCACAACGACCGGATCCTGACAAAGGCGCAGGCGCAGCAAAGAGATGTCCATTTTCAGCGCTGTCAGCAACTGCCCCAATTCATCATGCACTTCGCGTGCGATGTGCTTGCGCTCTTGCTCCAACAAATTTTTCTGGTGTGCCGACAAGTTCCGCAGTTGTTTTCCGGATTCGATCAAGGCCGCCTCGGCCTGTTTTCTATCCAAGATGTCGCGGATGATGGCTTGATGAAAGTAGCGCCCATCCAGTTCGATGAGGCGGGTGCTGACTTCGACCGGAAATGAGGTCCCATCGCGACGGCGATGCACGCTCTCATAGACGCTGCCCTCAACGTTCCCGCTGTGCGCCTCTTCCTCGAAATTGTCCAGGCATGCC
>Ga0172380_10001729_pt1 | contig 36983 bp, 32 predicted proteins | sample Leawe162metaG_FD_119747 | JGI IMG/M metagenome (GOLD analysis project Ga0172380, IMG submission 119747) | Leachate microbial communities from a municipal landfill in Southern Ontario, Canada - Leachate well 162 metaG | ecosystem: Engineered > Solid waste > Landfill > Unclassified | place...
ACGCTGCGTTTGGACCCGTAGCTCAGCTGGATAGAGCGTCGGCTTGCGGAGCCGAAGGCCACACGTTCGAATCGTGTCGGGTTCACCAAGAAAAAAGACTCATCGAAAGATGGGTCTTTTTTCGTGGTATTCGCACATGGCCGATATCGTGGCCGCAAAGTGGTATAATGGACTCCAGTGAACAAGAGTAAAACCACCGCGCTGGGTGATCTGCTGCGGCAATCCATCCAGAATATCTCCTCGTACGACACCTACCTCCAGTCGACCAAGCACGAAGAAACCGTGCATGTGGCGAATGTAGCCAACGTCATCCTATTTGCGTACGAGCAACTGCGCAACGCTTCGGAAAACATCGAAGATCATTTGTTGCTTCAGCGGGCTATTTTGCGCTTTTACCGACGTACCCTCGCCTTTAGCGATAAGCGCGTACCAAAAAGCTTGGGTGAAGAACTGATTACCGAACTGACTCAGGCCGAGTACCTGCCGAACGATAGCATCCCGGTGTCTATGATTAATCAACTGGACGAGCTGATTAGTGAGTATTACGATCTGTTCTGGAAGCTTCGCCATGAAAAGCCGGCGGTCTCGGTACGCCAAGCCGAGCAATGGGTACTCGACGTGCTGTCGGTAAAATCAGAGCAGCTATTTAATAACCCTATCCGGATCTTGTCATTTGCGCACTTCGCGCACGCTCATTTTACGAAGTTGATCGAGTACGAAACGCTCATTTTGCCGGAAGAATCTATTGATCCGGCGGATTACCCCACCCTGCTCTACATCGCGATTCACCGGGCGCTTCTGAAGTCGGATGATGCCAATATTCGAAGCGGCCTACTCGACCTTTACTCTATTAAAGCCTCCCAGGCGTCTCATTTCCACGATTTCAACAAGAAATACGATCACCTTACGAGTCTCAAATCTACCGTGCGCTTGTCGCGTTTTGTGAATAAAAACGGTGCGCCGCTGCGGGTTGCACGCTCGGCCTTCTTTGATCAAGTGAATAACCACGCCGCATCGCTCAATCTGCATAGCATGCCCCAGACGATGAATGTAGTCGAAGCCCAGATCGACAGTGAATACAAAGAAGTCCGCCGCAGCGTCAACAAGGGGATTATAAAAAGTATTATATTCCTTCTGATCACCAAGGCTCTGATTGGCCTGCTGGTCGAGATACCGTACGATGTGGTGGTGACGGGCTCGATCATTCTCCTGCCGCTGGTGATCAACTTGCTCTTCCCGCCGCTGTTCCTGGCCGTGACTGCCCTCACCTTCAAGCTGCCCGGTGCAGCCAATAAGACCGCGCTGACCAACTACATTATGGGCATGCTCTACGCCGAGCCCGACACCCACAAGCCGACGCTCAAGTACGTAGAATCAGCTGGCAACAACGTGCTATTTAACACCATTTACACCATCGTCTTTATCGGTGCGTTTTATCTCGTCACCGACCGCTTGATCGCGCTTGATTTTAATATCGTCCAGGCCATTATCTTTATCATTTTCCTTTCGACCGCCAGCTTCCTTGGCTACCGCTTGACGCTACAAATTAAAGAGCTGGAGCTTGTGAATACTAACCAGGGCCTCTCGGCACTGCTACGCGACTTTCTCTATACACCATTCATTTTCGTCGGTAAAAAGATATCTTACCGCTTCGGACAGCTGAATATTATTGCCCAGATCCTCGATGTCGCCATTGACCTGCCACTTAAAACCATCGTGCGCTTGGTGCGCCAGTGGATGGTCTTTTTGAACAACAAAAAAGACGAGCTACTGTAACTCGTCTCTTCGTGAGTGCTAGATCTTACCGTCGGAGAACGAGCGGGGGTGAGAGTAGTTATAGTCTCGCTCAGGTGCCCAAGAGTCTGAGTTTCGCTCTTCGTTAGCAGCCATGACAAAGACGAAGATCATAAAAGCAATAAACAGCAGGCTAAAGAACGTTGAGATGGAACCGGTGATGATACCGGCAATGCTCATTCCGCGCTCGCCGACGCCTTTTTTAAGGGCTATGATGCCAAGAATGATAGCGGGTATCCCGAGGAACAACCCGACAAATCCGACAATAGAAACAATGCCGAGCACCATCGAGGCGATCGCCATGCCCTCACCGCCCTTGGTGGGGTGAGCTGGCGGGACGTGTTGAGGCGGATGGTGAACAGGGGTATGTGTTGGTGGCGTTTTATGTGATGTGGTCATAATACACCAATCATAGCTAGTTTAAGAGGTGAAGTAAAGTGAAGTTTTTGGTATGATAAGACCAACGGAAAGGTGCAGGAGTGGTTGAACTGGCCGCTCTCGAAAAGCGGTGAGCCGGCAACGGTTCCGAGGGTTCGAATCCCTCCCTTTCCGCCATGAAAATATCTCCGCCTTCTGGCGGAGATATTTTCATAGTGAAGAGGAGTGATGAGAACCCGTTTTTTGCAAAGCAAAAAGGTTCGGCGTAGTGAGTGAAGTCAGAAAAGCACGGAGTATTTTTCTGGCGAGCGAACGGAGGAGGGCCGTAGCCCGCTATCCCTCCCTGTTCTTTAATAGCTATTGAGTAAGCGTATTATCAAAACCTCGTCGTTTAGAGGCTCCTGCAACTGCACTTCCCTTAAGGGGGATATCCGATGATGTATGCGATATAATATCTTGAGTCGTTACTACTGCCTGCCACGTGGATACTGTCAGTTCTCCGTCTGGCGTCACTGTCACAGCCTGAGTCAAGACTTGACCTGTACTAGGATTATAGCGATATGCTACAGCAGTTGCATCAATTGTGGGTGTGGTGAGTGGGGTACTTAAGGAGTCGAACGTTTGTTGGCCGATACCTCCAGCAGTCCCGAGCTGTTGAGCGACTGTATAGCCGCCACCTTCCCGCCAATATACTTCTGGACTTTCAAGGTGATGTTCATGTCCCCAGAGTAGAAATTTGATAGGAACTTTGGACGCATCATCAAGAAACGCTCTGGCCGCTTTCGGTTGATGAACCACAACAATATCCGCCCCATCTTCTATAGCCGTAGCACGTAATCGCTCTCCAAGCTCTTCCTCGGTCTCACCGGTTGTACTGTAACGAGTCGTAGGACCAGAACCAAATGCAGGTGTTCGCTCCGGGTCTTTGTCGCCTAAAATTGACACACCTCCTACTGAGATAGTTTCACCCTTGAGTACATTCATGCCACGATCCTCTTCTTGCTCTTGGGTGACGCTAGAATCATGATTTCCATCTGTAACGACGATGCCGTCTCGTATAGAGGCGATATTATCGATGCATTTTTCCTCTACGCGTAACCCGTTGGTGGTTGAGTCGCCGGCATTTATGGTTACATCAGGCTGATAGATATCGGCTACCGATTTAAAAATCCCTGTTTGAACAATTGAGCAATGGATATCACTAAAGGCGAAGATGACAATTTCGCCGTCCTCTTTCTGTTGCATAAGGGCAGTATACGGTTCAAGTTGTTCACGGACGCCATCCACAAAAGTATCACCCGTTGCCTCTTGACGGCGTATGAAGTTACGCATTGACGGGATTGCTTGGTTGGCACCGAATAGGATTGTACCGCTTTCAGTTTTTACGCCGGAAAGGCCTGTAATGTCATAGCCTGGCTGGGGCGCAGAATGGCCCTCGGTGGTGGCAGCGAGCGTCCCCGCAAGAACCGAGATAGCGATGCCAGTGGTTGCAAGTGGCGTCAGATGCCTTCGTGTCCGCTCATTCAGTATGAGGCTTCCAAGTCCGACAACTCCCAGCCAGCCTAACTCGTAGTAGATACTCTTTTTTTCTGCATCATGCAGTAAGAGATTAGTGATCGTGTCTCCATAGTCGCGCCGGTATTTATACTGGAGTGCATACTGATCGGTAACATGACTAAAAAAAGCGGTTTGGTCGATATCACTACCGCCGGGAATATCATGCATGGTTGCTTCCACCGCAAACGGTCCTGCAGTGATGGGAGCAGTCGCAGTACCGAGTGGGCCAAGATCTAAGGTGCTCCACGGGTCGACCGCTACTTCGTACGTTGTCTCGTTTGGCCCAAAATAATCCTCTGTCGAGGCGGTGGATACACCAAGAAAAGCCGCCCATGGAGCGAAGCCGGCTGCATATGCTGCGGTCAGTCCGACTTTTCGCAAGACTCGCTTTGTTCGCGAGTCCCTCTCTTTCTCATTTTCGTGCTCCATTACGTCTGATACTACGCCTATCAGTATATAATTTCAAGCCATTGTAAATAGATAAAAGCACTAGCGAAATGCAGCAACAACATTCTCAAACTCACGCTTGAGCTCTTTTGAGTCATTTGTAAACTCCGTGAGAACATTGGAGTCGCCACGCGTCATGACGCTCCGAATAACGCGTAAAATCAGTCCAAAGCGTGTAATCTGCAGGCTATCCGCGACCTTCTCGGCGCTGACGATGAACGTATTGACAGCTTTCATTTGCGGCTTTGTCTGTTCGGGCCGCAGTCGATCAATCGTAAAATGAATCACCAGCCAGGCGATGCTGCCAAAAGCGCCATAGGCGAGCACCACGATCATCAGCAGCCACCACCAGCCACTACTGTAAGTCGCGAGCGCTACTGTGCCAAAAAAGAACACGAGGAATATTGCTATCGCAATCCATTCCACTGGTCGCAGAACCTTTGTGGCATAGCGGGCGAGGACGGCACGGCTGGCGAGAGTAACGGCATTCATAGCTCTATTATACCGTCTTGCTATACTAAAGGTATGGAAGATTCAATTTTTACGAAGATTATTAAAGGCGAAATCCCCTGTCATAAAGTGTATGAGGATGATAGGACACTGGCCTTTTTAGACATCAATCCAATCGCGGAAGGCCATACCTTGGTCATACCAAAAGCCCAAGTGGAATTTGTCTGGGATTTGGAAGACGATGACTACGCGGCACTGATGGCTACAGTAAAAAAAGTTGGACAGCGCCTGAGAAAGGTCATCGGAAAACAATATGTGGGTCAGCTTGTAGTTGGTACAGATATACCCCATGCTCACGTCCATGTTATTGCTTTCAACCAAGTAACAGAATTAAAACGGACTTTAGAGGGGCCAGGAGCACCGGCCGAACCTGATGCTCTTGCAGCGCTAGCGGACAAAATACGGTTCTAAATGATTCGTATCATTGCCATCGGTAAAAAACACGAGTCCTGGGTAGCCGAGGGAATCGAACGCTACCAGAAGCGTTTGCAGAAGCCCTTTGTCGTCGAATGGGTCCTTTTGCCTCATTCGTCTAAAAACGGCTTAGAGGCGCGCCAGAACGAGTCTCAGTCTATCCTTTCGCGCCTTGATCCCCATGAGTTCGTTATTGTGCTCGATGAAACCGGTAAGCTCTACGATTCCCCTGCTCTGTCGCGGCTGTTTACATCGACGTTTGAAAAGCACGGCAACCTGACGATGATTATCGGTGGTGCCTACGGTGTAAATGAAGAATTACAGTCGCGCGCTCAGATCACGTGGTCGCTATCTCCCCTCGTCTTTCCCCATCAGCTGGTACGTCTGCTGCTGACAGAACAGATCTACCGCGCCCAGGAGATCGCAGCTGGCCACCCCTACCACCACGAATGATCTTTTAGACATACAGTTGACAATATACAAAGCTTATGCTATATTGAGTACTGTAAACCTAAAAAAATAAACATGTACTTACCACTTATCTTTAACCCACTGCCTATCCTACTCAGTCTGTCGACCTTGTTCGGCGTGCTGGTGCATGATACCAAGATAGACCAGTTCACCACTGCCTACCTCGCTCCGCCTGCCTTAGTTATGTCAACCGAGGGTGCGAATAACGGGTTGAAACTTGGTGATCCTCATACCCATATGGAGCGAGTGGCCTTGTCACAGCTCACCCGGAGCCTCGCCCTTGAAAGTCCCCGTATGCAACCCCGCACCCAAGAAGATAAAAAATACGTCTTGCAGCGCAATGTCGTGCGTGGTCATCACCCCTTTGATAACTACAACTTGCCTGTTATTGCCTAAGCAATAACGTCGAGTTCGTGCTGCAGTTTATCTATCAGCATCTTCGTATTTTCGAGCTGCTGCTTTGACTCCTCCACTAGCGTGGGAGGAGCTTTTTGTAGGTAGCTGTCGTTACTGAGGCGACTCTCTAAGTTTTTAACAAGCTGGTGGGCCTCATTGAGACGGATTTCGAGGTTGGAGCGGTGTTCATAGAGTGTTTCTTCACTGACATCAATCCACGCTTCACGATCGGTTACGGCCAGACGAAGACCACGGGGTTGGTCGGTGGTCTGGACGGCGGTGAGCTTGGCAAGATGACGGATCAGCTCGGTGTTATCGGCGATCATGGCGTCGTTTTCGTACAGCAGCGTGTATTTCTCGTTACCTGGGAGCTCACTCGTCACAAAGCGGATTTCGCTGATCAGTGTTTGTAGGCGCTCAAATTCAGTTGCAGCGATCTCATCATACAGGAGGGCAGCTGGCCACTCTTGGTGAATCAGCAGATCGTCGTGCCACGACAGCGTCTGCCAGATAGTTTCGGTCACAAATGGTGCAAATGGATGAGCTAGCTTCAGGCAGGTATCAAGCACTGCGGCCATCAGGGCGTGGTTGCTCTCTTGCTTGGAGCTTTCGATAAACCAGTCGGCGACACTACTCCAGACGGTGTGGTAGATGGTTTCGGCAGCTTCAGCGAAACGGTAATTCTCGAGCTGAGTATCGATGGTAGTGGCGGTTTGCTGCAATTCGCGAATGATCCAGTGGTCAGCCAGGCTTTCGAGCTCGGGCGTCATCGGGCGGTAGTCTTCCCCGAGTTTATCTTCGACAAAGCGGGCGATATTCCAGAGCTTATTACAGAAATTACGGGCCGCGATTACTTTGCTAGTCGCAAAGGCTTGGTCTTGGCCGGCGCTGCGGCTCGAAATAACTCCAAGACGCAGGGCATCTGAGCCATACTCGGCAATAATCTCCATGGGGTTAATTACGTTGCCCTTGCTCTTGCTCATTTTCTGGCCCTTTTCATCGAGCACCAGCCCATGCAAATAAACGTGCTTGAACGGTACCTGGTCGGTCACCTCAAGACCCAGCATAATCATGCGTGAAACCCAGGGATACAAGATATCTGCCCCGGTTTCCATGATGGAATTGGGGTAAAAGCGCGCTAATCGGCCACTCTCGAGGTAATCGGTGGTAATAAACGGCCATTGGCCACTGGTGAACCAGGTGTCAAAGGTATCGGTTTCTCGGCGATATGTTGTACCACTTACATCAATATGTTCTTGGTCAACCCGCTCGTCAAAAATCCAGTCATCAGGGTTAGACTCGCTCTGGAAAGCTGGTATCGGGATGCCCCACGGTATCTGGCGGCTGAGGTTCCAGTCGCGGATGCCATCGAGGTACTGGATAATAGCTGTTTTCTTGCTGGCCGGCGTAAAAGTAATCTCCCCTGCCTCGAGCGCTTGTTTGGCGCGGGCCGCAAGTGGTTTCATACTCATAAACCATTGGTCTTTGATCATCGGCTCGATGATACTACCGCACTTATAACAGTGGCCAACGTTACGTTCGACATGCGTTTCTCCGCGGCGTAGCTCTTCGGCCTCAAGAGCCGCTAGGACTTTTTTGCGGGCATCCTCGATGGTGAGACCGGCAAATTGGGGTGGCACGTTTATCATGGTGCCGTCAAAGTCTATCACCTGCCGGCGCTCGAGGTGGTGGCGCTCCCCTACCTCAAAGTCATTGGGGTCATGCGCTGGTGTGATCTTGACTGCGCCGGTGCCGAAGGCCGGGTCGACGTACTCGTCGGCAATAATCGGGATTTCCCTATCTGTTAGAGGCAGCAGAACCCGCGTCCCGATGAGCGATTTGTAGCGTTCATCGTCGGGGTGAACGGCAATCGCCGTGTCGCCAAACATAGTCTCTGGCCGGGTTGTGGCCACGACGATTTCTGTGACCCGATCAAGCGATGGGTAGGCGATGCTCCACAGAGTCCCCTTTTCGTTGACGTGGTCTACCTCGATATCCGCAAAGCTTGTCTGGTGCACGGTGCAGTAGTTAACAATGCGCTCACCCCTATAAATAGCGCTTTTATCCCAGAGATCTTTGAAGGTTTTATAGGCAGTTTTAATGACTTTTTCATCAAGCGTGAAGACGAGGTCGTTCCAGCTGGCGCCTACCCCGAGAGCGCGGAGCTGTAGTTCCATGTTCCCTCTCTGTTGATCGACGAAGTCCCAAACTTGGCTATACAATTGTTCACGTGAAAAGTCAAATCGGCTTTTTCCCTGTTTTTGAAGCTCTCGCTCATAGACAACCCAGGTCTCAAAACCAGCATGATCCGCCCCTGGGATAAGGATGGCATCCTTCCCTTTCATGCGGTGATAACGGACGAGAAGATCTTCTAATTGAAAAGACAATGCATGGCCAATGTGCAGGTTGCCGTTGGCATTAGGTGGCGGCATGACAATACTATAAGGGTCACCCTGCCCTTTCGGGGCAAATGCGTTGCTTGTTTCCCACATGGCGTAGATGTTTGGTTCGTATTTATTTGGATCGTAAGCTTTGGGCAGATTCATTGATAAAGTCTCGTATTACGTTCACGTGAAAACACCAAGAATAATAGTATGTTTCAGAGTGAAACACTTGTCACCAGTCCCGGTTTACACGTGTTTATTTTCAGGTACTAGTATACCATAAGAGGCTATGCAGCTTCCAGCTATCGAAGGGCGCGGCGGAGAGTTTGGTACATTCGGTACAAGGCGTAGCGAATGGGTTTGAGCGGCAGATCCCAGGTGCCAACGTAAGAAACAGGCGTGCCACCAAATGAGCGTTTAAATTTGGTAAAACCAGCCCACGGGTGAGATGGGTCATCGGTGGGGGCGATACCGTAGAGGTCAAACGAGGCAAGTCCTTTGACTTTGGCGTCCAAGATCATTTGACCAACAAGTGCCGTACCAGGGCTGAGCTTACGGTAGGCATCGTCGGCAGCAGCATGGGCATAGTAGCGTGTGGTCTCGTCGTCGTATACCAGCGCGGCGGCGATAGGTTTACCTTCGTACTGTACATAGTAGAGCAGGGCGCTACCGGTGGGGAAAAGCGCCGCGGCTTGAGTTTTAAAGTAGCCAAGGCTATGGGTCTGGATATGGTTGCGCTTTCCGACACTCGCAAGCAGGGATGTGAGAATCGTGATGTCTTCAGGGTCGCTACTGGTATGAATAGACAAGCCCTTGTTGGCATAGTTACGCGTTAAATTGCGGCTGTTCTGGCTCATACCAGCCAAAATCTCCTCTGTAGAGGCGGTCAGATCGATAACGAGGGTGTGGGCCGGCTGCAGTTGTTGGTAGGTGACTGGCTTAAGACCACGGCTTCGAAGCTGGGCAGGGGAGACACTGGTGGTAGGCTCGACACGGATAAAGGCCGCACCTCGATCGTGAGCGGCTTTTTTAAGAGAAGTGAGGGCTTCGTCGAAAGCTTTAACAGAGGTGATTGTCGGTCCGTACGGACAGTACAGCCGCACATTGCCGGTACCAGACTCGATGACGGCTTGGTAGCTCCAGCCTTTTCCTGAGTCATATACTACCTGACGACCTAAAGCTTCTTGAAAGGTTTTCCAGGCGGAGGATTGCAGAAAATGGGTCATTATATCTTTAGTATACTGTAGTTTATATGACAACACTAGATCCAGGCGGTTTTGGTCATAGATAAGCTCGGAACCACCTCAAGATCAAACGGAGAAGTGGGTTGCTTTTTCTGAGCGTAATAATAGCCAAGAGCAGCGATCATAGCGGCGTTGTCGGTGCAGAGCTGCATTGGCGCATACTCGATAGGCAAGGGGAGGCGGGCCGAAAGGGATTGGCGCAGTGACCGGCTCGCAGCCACGCCGCCTGCAATGACAACGGATTGGGGGGTAAACTCATTAAAGGCGTGTTCAGTAGCGTCAACCAGTGTCTTATTGGCAATGTATTGAAAGCTGGCCGCAAAATCGACGCGCTGAGTGTCATTTAGAAGCTCTGAGAGCCGATGTGAAGGAAAAGTGAAGTCTTTACCCACTTCGTGCTGTGCGGCGCGCAGAACGGCTGTTTTAACGCCTGAAAAGCTAAAATTATATGGGCTACTGAGCTTTGCTTTGGGCAATTCGTACCTTCGCGGATCACCCTGTAGGGCGGCGTTATCGATCGCGGGACCACCCGGATAAGGGTATCCGAGAATTTTTGCCACTTTGTCATAGGCTTCTCCCACGGCATCATCGAGGGTCTGGCCAAGGAGCTCGTAGTCTCCATGATCCTTGAATAGAACGAGTTGAGAGTGACTGCCACTTACAATCAGCGCTAGCATGGGGAATTCTGGCTGCTTGGAAGGGAGGGCCAAGCTAAGATGATCGGCTTGCTCGGTAATAAAGTTGGCGTACACATGTCCTTCGACGTGATGAACAGGGTAGAGGGGCTTATTCTTTAGAGCGGCGAGTGTTCGGGCAGCCAATGTTCCCACCATAAGAGACCCGATAAGCCCGGGGGCATAGGTAACAGCGATAGCATCGATATCATTCCAGGTGCAAGCCGCTTCAGCCAGGGCTTGATGGATAACAGGATTAATCGCTTCAATATGAGAACGAGCAGATATCTCAGGAACGACACCACCGTATTCGGCGTGGATATCAATCTGTGAGACCACAACATTACTAAGAAGCCGTCGGCCATCGTCGACGACCGCAGCTGCCGTCTCATCACAACTACTCTCAATGCCCAAAACTCTCATTGACTACGAGTATAAGTTATTGGCATTTTAATGTAAAATATCGCGGTCCAAAGAGAGGGCACCGTGGCGGATGATCTCGATTTTGCCGTCATCCGTAATTTTGATAATAGTTGAGGGGGCTCGATCAGATAAATCGCCGCCATCAACATAAAAATCGACTCGATCTGTAAAGTAGTCGTACGCCTCAGAGAGATTCACGGCTCCGGGAAGACCCGGGTGGTTAGCACTTGATGTTACAAGTGGCCCAGTTTGTTCTAGGATATGACGAACATTCTCATCGGCAACGACGCGAAATCCTTGACGTCCTGTGTCTTGGTGAAGATAGCGTAAGTTATCTCCAAGGGGCGTTTCCACACTGAGGGGATTTGGCCACCACTTCTTAACCTTGTTGATATGAACAGGGTCGACACCAAGCGCAATCAGCTGCTCAGCGTTAGCCGCGATGACGGTCCCCGGTTTGTGGTTGCGGTCTTTTAGGGCGTACATGCGAGCTACCGCCTGTGGGTCTTCGGCCCGAGCAACAAGTCCGTATACGGTGTCGGTAGGCATAACTCCCACTCGTCCTTCTAGGAGGACGAGAGTTGCTTGGGGAATGGTCAGTGTCATTTTAGGTAGCATCAAGCATTTACTATATCAAGATAGGCACACTCTGTCACCCCTGTGGATAGTGAGAGCGAGGTCAGAGTACCTGGAATCGAAAGGTGGTGTTAAAATAGAGGTATGAAAGACAAGTTAGTGAGGGGTGTGCGCAGAATAGTACCAACCAAAGGTGTTCAGGCACTCGAAGAGGTGTATCGGCGGAGTCGGGTTAAGCTTGTCAGCGCCCGGTATGGCAACCCAGCTAAAAACTTGCGCGTGATCGCTGTTACAGGCACCAACGGCAAGACGACGACGGCCTGTTTTATCAACGAAATCCTCAAGGAAGCTGGCATGACCACAGCCATGTTCACGACGGCCGTGATAGAGGTAGCCGGTGTCTCGCAGCTCAACGATCTCAATGCGACAGTGGGGCTCACCACCCGGATGCAACAATTTTTCCGCGATGCCAAGAAAGCCAAAGTTGATTACGTTATTCTGGAAGTGACCAGTCATGCGCTGCACCAGCATAAACTGGCCACAGTGCCGATTGAGGCGGCCGTCATGACTAATCTGACACAGGACCATCTCGACTACCATAAGACCATGGGAGCCTACGCCGCGGCCAAGGGGAAGCTGTTTGCCAGTAATCCGAGCTATATCGTACTCAACCACGATGATGAATGGTTTGAATTCTTCAACCAATTCCCAGCCAGTGACCAAAAGATTACCTATGGAGCCAGTGATGATGCCGAGGCTAAGATCAATAAGGTGACGCTGTACCGTAGGGGCAGCGAAGCCGAAGTGGTGATTGACCATCAGACCAATCTGCTACTCACCACGGCGCTGCCTGGTAAATTCAACGTCTACAATATGGTCGCCGCCGCCGCGACAGCTTACGTACTGGGGGTAAAACTGCGGGATATCGTGGAAGGTGTCGCGAATTTAGATGGTGTACCTGGCCGTTTTGAGCGAGTCGCTGAAGGGCTCGATTATGATGTGATTGTCGACTATGCTCATACACCTGATGCGCTAGAGAAGCTGCTCGAAGCAGCTAAAGCCATCGCCAAGAAACGAGTGATCCTGGTCTTTGGTGCTACCGGTGACCGCGACAAGGGCAAACGACCGATTATGGGCGAGATCGCGGCGCGCTTTGCTGATCGCATCATTTTGACGGACGACGAAAGCTACGGCGAGGATCCTCAAGCCATCCGTGACCAAGTTCACGAAGGGATCATGGCTGGCAAAGGCGACGGCATGACGCTGGAGATTGCCGACCGACGCGAAGCTATTGAAAAAGCCCTCTCGATCGCTAAAAAAGGTGACATGATATTGATTGCTGGCATGGGCCACGAACAATTCCGGATCGTGAACGGGGAACGGTTACCATGGAATGATGGAGAAGTCGTCAGGGAATTAGTGCATGAAAAAACAACAAATAAGGAGATATAACAGATGAGAGATGAAGTATTTACGGCCTACGATATACGGGGCAGCATCCAAGAAGGCGTGTCACTCGAAGTCGCCTGGAACATCGGTAAGGCTCTGGCCGACTGGCTATCGACCTACGGAATTGTCACGATCGTACGCGGCGAAGGAGCGAATGAAACGCTGGTAACGGCGCTGATTGAAGGTTTGCGACTGCAAGGTCGTGATGTGTTGGATGGTGGCGCTGGTACCAAAGAATCTCTCATGGAGCGGATCAAACGCGATGGACTCTCGGGCGGGATTTATGTGGCGACCGATACTCAAGAGGACGTCTGTGTGATTGAACTATATGATGAAAAAGCGCAGCCGATTGTGGCCGAAAACGGCCTCAATACGATTGCCGAGCTGGTGCACGCGGGTAATTTCGTGCCGGCCGCAACCAAGGGTGAACTGACCGCCCTTGCCTAAAGTATGTGTTCAAAAATTAGCACTCACTGTTGACGAGTGCTAATTTTTTTGGTTACAATAGAGCTACTAGTAGGTTAAATAACGGAGGATTTTATGACTACACCCATCAAACCTCTGGCAGATCGTGTCGTGGCTACGCGCCAGGAAGCGCAAACTAAAACTGCTTCAGGACTCTATCTTCCAGATAACGCTAAAGAAAAACCAGTTATCGCCACCGTCCAAGCGGTCGGCCCTGACGTAAAGGGTATTAAAAAGGGCGACCAGATTCTGTATAAAGAATATTCAACCACCGAAATCAAGATCGACGGGACTGAATATCTCATCGTTAAAGAAGAAGATATCTTAGCAACACTGTAAAAGGAGTAATACTGATGGCAAAAAAAGTTTTTTATGATGATGACGCCCGCGCGCGGGTGCTCGGCGGCGCCAAGGCGCTGTATGATGCAGTCAAGGTAACCTACGGTCCTAAGGGTCGCAACGTGATAATTGCCAAAGGCTACGGCGGCCCGACGATCACTCATGATGGTGTAACCGTGGCTGAAGGTGTGGATCTGCCTGATACCGACGATGAAACACTCGGCTACAAAGTCGGGGCGGAATTAATCAAACAAGCTGCCAAGAACCTCAACAAGTCAGCCGGTGATGGTACCACTACCGTGACGGTACTGACCTACAACATCTTAAAAGAAGCCAACCGCCTGATCGCAGCTGGCCACAACCCAATGGAACTCCGCCGCGGGATTGAATCGGCCGGAGCCGAGGTAATCGCTGGGCTCAATAAATTAGCAGAAAGCATCGAAGGCAAAAGCGACCGCGTGGCTGAAGTTGCCACCATTTCGGCGGGCGATGAAACCATCGGCAAGCTGATCGCGGATGTAATCGCTAAGGTCGGTAAAGAAGGTGTGGTCACCGTCGAAGCCGGCCAGGGCCTTGAGATGGAAGCCGAAGTCGTGGAAGGCTTCAGCTTTGATAAAGGTTGGGCCAGTCCCTTCTTTGTGACCGATACCGGCCGCCAAGAGGCGAGCTATGACAAACCGGCTATTGTACTGACCGATAAAAAAATCTCAACTGCTCAAGAGCTGCTGCCATTAATTGAAAAACTGGCTCAGGCGGGCAAAAAAGATATTGTTCTGATCGCTGATGAAGTGGACGGTGAAGCGCTCAGTATTTTGGTGCTCAATAAGCTTAAGGGAGTCCTCAACACCGTGGTGGTGAAGGCGCCGTCATTCGGAGATCGACGAAAAGAAATTCTGGCAGATATCGCCGTGCTCACCGGTGCGCAGGTCATTTCTGAAGACCAAGGCCTGACCTTTGAAAACGTCGAGCTCGACGTCGTGGGTTCAGCCCGCAAGATGATTGTTGGTAAAGACGAGACTACCATTATAGAGGGTGTCGGTACACCGGAAGCCATCGCAGACCGCCTGACCCAAATCACCGCTCAGGCTGATAACGCTAGCAGCGAGTACGACAAAGAGCAGTACGACAAACGTGCGGCTGCGCTGTCTGGCAAGGTGGCCGTCATCAAGGTGGGTGGTGCGACCGAAACCGAGATCGACGAAAAGAAATTCCGGGTCGATGACGCGGTGGCTGCTACGAAGGCAGCACTGGCCGAAGGTATTGTAGCCGGTGGTGGAGTCACCCTCGTCAACCTTTCGACCCAGATCATAGCAGATGGTGCCGACAGTATGTCAGCTGGTCGCCAGATCCTGAAGAACGCTCTGAAACAGCCGTTCCTCCAGATTACCGAGAATGCGGGTCTCAACAGCGAAGCCCTGCTGGCCCAAGTCGAAGCCGGAAAGCCAGGCTTTGGTGTCAATGTCATGAAACCCGAGGCTGGGCTGGTAGATGTGAAAAAGGCTGGCGTAATTGACCCTGCTCGCGTCACCAAAGAAGCCGTCCAAAACGCCGTCTCAATCGCCTCGACAGCCGCCACAATGGGCGCACTTGTGGTAGACATCCCAGAACCGGAAGCACCAGCCGGTGGTGGAATGCCCGGCGGCATGGGAATGATGTAGGCATTCTAAGTCACAATAAAAATCGCCTCAACGAGAGGCGATTTTTATTACCGAACGTAATTTACGCTGCTGGCTGGCCCGAGAGGTAATCAATTTCTTTGATGATGTCGAGAAGGGCCTGAGCGCGGCGGGTTTCATCGGTGATAGCTTTGGCGGCTTCGTTAGCCGGAGCGATGAGGGCTTTGTCATCGGTCGATCGAAGCAGCAGCAGGTAGGTGTCGAATTTTTCCTCGGGCGCGAGGGTGAGTTTATCGACGAGGGGGCGAAGAGCGACGATGGCGTCTTTTTTGATCGTCTCGAGGTCGCTACTATCTGAAGGCATCGATGGAGTTGTCGGGGCGTAGCTGGAGAAATCTGGCGCAGCCGGAGCGGGGGTGACGGCAGGCTCGTCGTTGACAGGCGCCGCCGCCTCTTCTTCAAGAGCGGGCGCCGGATCAGGCAAAGGTGTGGTGACGATTGGTTCGTCGGCGCTAAGCGGCGTACTGTCGGCCTGAGCGCTGACGCCAGCCAAAACCTTAGCGAGTTCTTGATCGTCGCTTGATTGTTCGTTTGTCGATTGAATGTCTACCACGGTGCCCACCTCTAGAATATTACTTATGCTTGTTCGTTAAAATTATAGTATCATAGTAGCAGTAAAGCTCGCAAGAGACGAGGAGTGGGGCACGATGTTAGATGATAAGAATGTACTAAACCAACGCGATAGCGAACATACGCTTGAGGCGACGGCTCATCAATTTGAGCAGGCTCAGATGCCGGTGGAGGTGCTCTCGCCTGATCATGATGGCCGCGAGATCACTAAAGTGGTGGTAGCTGGTATGGGTGGTTCGGCTCTGGCCGCCTTGCTTGCCAAGACCTGGCTGGATAGCGAGCTGGCAGTGCCACTCGAGATCGTACGCTCCTACACCCTCCCGAGCTACGTGGACTACAATACGCTGGTAATTGCCAGTAGCTGTTCGGGCAATACCGAGGAAACCCTAGCCTGTTTTGAGGAAGCTCGCAAACGCTTTGCACAGGTAGCGGTGATTGCCGGTGGCGGTGAGCTGATAAAACTCGCCGAAGCCGACACGATTGCCCGCGTCGTCTTACCGAAGCTGTCGGTTCAGCCGCGCATGCTGACAATTGCCCAGCTTCGGGCATTGACTGCTGTTTTAGCGCACTTCGGCATTGTGAATTACGACCGGTTCGGTGAAATTGCCGAAGCTGCTAGCTGGCTGGCGCAGGAAGCACAAGGCTGGGAAAGCACCGTGACCACTGATAAGAATTACGCCAAGCAAATCGCACTCTTTACGGTCGGCAAAACGCCCGTCTTTTATGGCGGTCCGCTAATGAAATCGGCTGCCTATAAATGGAAGATTAGCTGGAACGAAAACGCCAAAAATGTGGCCTTCTGGAATGAATACCCTGAGTTTAATCACAACGAATTTGTCGGTTGGAGCTCGCATCCGGTCGAAAAACCCTTTGCCGTCTTTGATATTATTAGCGAGCGCGAGCACCCGCAAGTCTTAAAACGGATGGAAGTGAGTGACCGGCTGCTTAGCGGCAAGCGCCCCAAAGCTCAGCCGATCCGGGTTAAAGGCGATACACTACTCAAACAGCTCCTCTGGGCGAATATTTTGGCTGACTTCGCCAGTATCTACACGGGCATTTTAAACAATGTTGATCCGGGACCAGTCGAACTGGCGAATAAACTGAAAAAAGAACTCAGCCAAGCTTAGCGCAAGCGGACACCGAGCGGATAATAACATAAAGCTCCGCCCGTACGCGCACTTAGCGTGGCATTGATGCCACTTATAACTGGGCAGCCGTCGGAACCAGCAATCACGACTATGAGATTGAACTGTCCGCCGACCGCAGGCGCGGCATAGATGAGCCCACGGGCCCACGTGGTCGAAGTACCGACTGTTTGCATGCTTGGCGTCGGCAGCTGATTATTCATATAAGGCTTGAGGGCGTTACTAATACCAACCTTCTCGATGTAATAACTAGTGGTCGTATACCGGCACTGATTGAGTCCGCTGGCTTGACTATCGTAGTCCCAGGGATATCCTGTACCGAGACACGAGTCATAGCCGGTATGAGGTAGCTCGCCGTTGTCTGCCTCATAAGATTTAAACGCTTTCATCCATGTGGCCGCTGCACTAACAGAGGCTGTATTATTGGCGCGGGTCTGTACGCCGGTGTAGACGGTTATCGTAATTGTAGCCAAAATACCAATGACGACAATGACGATCAGCAGTTCGACAATTGTAAAACCGCTTCTGCTTTTATTCATAGGCTTAAGTATAGAGGTGCTGGCAAGAATCGACAACTAGCGGTATTGGCGCAGGGATTCGATCGGATCTTTGCGCGAGGCTTTGACGGCTGGGTAGATGCCAAATACGACGCCTACACCGAGTGAAAGCGCACCGGCAAGTCCTGCAATATACCAGGTGAAGGCCGGGTCGAAGGTGAGGAAAGTACTAATGATAAAAGCAAGGACGTATCCGGCCACGTAGCCGGCGATCCCACCTGCTAAGCTAATAATGAGCGATTCGATGAGAAACTGCCAAATAATATGAGCATTGGAGGCGCCGACGGCTTTTCGAAGGCCGATCTCGCGGGTCCGTTCGGCTACATTTACCAGCATTATATTCATAATCCCAATACCGCCAACTAGCAGCGAGACGCTGGCAATAACGGCCGACACTCCCTGAATCAACTGGAAAAGCCGGCTGGTGGAGGCGGCGATATCGCGTCCGGAAATGATCGTATAATCTTTGTCACCGTGGTGCAGCCTGGCAAGTTCAGCATCGACGGCTTGAAGGGCGGGCTGGAGCTTGGCAGCACTGGTGGCTTGCAGACTAATTTGTTGCAGGGGGGCAGTTTTGCCCGCAAGCTCTTTGCCGGCAGACAAATGAATAATGGCGGTTTTATCAAAATCGACGGTACTGAAATTGATCGGGTCGTTGGAGCGCTTCAGAACCCCGATAACGGTAAAACGTTTGCCTTTTACCGTTAGAGTTTGTCCGACCGATTGGTTGGTGCCAAACAGGTCGACCGACAGTTGTTCGCCGACCACAACAGTTTGCTGATTGGTGACGTCGTCTAGGAATTGGCCGTCGCGAACCTCCAATTTAGCAATGTCTTGGAGCGAAGGAGTGCTAGCGATCACACTGGTGCCAGCGGGTTTTGTATCCCCCTTTGACGGAATGCCAGCCACGATCATCATCGGCGCAATATGCTTGATGTCTTTATTTTTCATGAGTGCCTGATAATCTTGCTCTGTCAGGGTGCTGGGGGTGAAGGTTTGCTGAACGGTCAGATCGCCGCTGGTGGTGGAGAGCGGGCGAATGACGGCGATGTTACCTTCCAGGGCAGTGATCTGCTGGTGGATCACACTGCTCACTCCGGCACTGAGCGCTAATACAGTGGTAATGCTGGCGACGCCAATGGTGATGCCAAGGCCGGTCAAAAAGGTCCGGAGGCGGTTGGAGCGGAGCGACTCGTAGGCATTGGTAATGTGGTCGGAAATCAGGAGGCGCATCAGGCTGCAACTTTCTTTTTTATCCCGAGTGGAATTTTATCAGTGGTTGATGTCACCTCGACCATAATTTTAGTATCGCTGGCGATCTTGCCGTCGAGCATGTGAATGACTCGGCTGGCGTAGGTAGTGAGCTTGGGGTTATGGGTGACCATAATGATGGTGTTGCCGCGCCGGTGCAGATCGGAGAGTTCTTCCATGACGATGTGGCTGGCTCGGCTGTCGAGATTGCCGGTGGGCTCATCGGCTAGAATAATCGAGGGGTTGTTCACGAGCGCCCGGGCAATAGCCACGCGTTGGCTCTGGCCACCCGAGAGCTGGTTGGGCATATAGTATTCGCGTTCTTGCAAATGAAAGTTTTTGAGTACGCGGCTGGCTTCTTTGAGCCGCTTCATTTTGCGCATACCTTTATAGGTGAGGGGCAGGGCCACATTCTCGATAACCGTCAGGCGGGGGATGAGGTTGAAATTCTGAAAGACAAAACCGATCTGCTCGGAGCGAATGCGGGCGTGGTGGGCGGCACTGAGCTCCTCCACTGGTTTTTTATCAAGCAGGTAATCACCGTCGGTGGGGCGGTCGAGCAGGCCGAGGATATTAAGTAGCGTCGTCTTGCCGCAGCCACTGGGCCCCATGATGGCGATAAACTCACCTTTTTCAATCACCAGATCCACACCGTCCAGCGCATAGTGCTCGGCGTTGCCGATGCCGTAGCGCTTTTTGAGCCCCTTTAACTTAATTACGACTGGTTTGGTGTGCTTTTTTGCCATTACACCTATTATGGCCTCTTTATAGCGCACGAGCAACTGCCAGTGTGGCGTGTTTTATACAACCGTTCATATAGTATAGTAAGAAGGGTAGATATGGAGAGGTGGCCGAGTGGTCGAAGGCGCACGCTTGGAAAGCGTGTGTGTCAGCAATGGCACCGTGAGTTCGAATCTCATCCTCTCCGCCAATAAATATGATGGTCAGTTGACCATCATATTTATTGCGAATGAGATTGGTACTCACGGGCGTCAGACTTGTCTGACGCGACCGTAGGTTCGGCGAAAGGAGTGAAACGAAAAAGTGTTTACATTTTTTCGTGAGCAACTGGAGGAGCGAAGCGATATCCTGTTCTCTCCGCCATATATATGCACGACTGCACGATCACGGAATCGTGTATTTTTATATCCAAACGCTACATATAGCGTTGTAAATAAGAAACAGTACGCTATAAGGGGTAAATACATACTATTTATGCTTGTGGTGAAAAAAACCCAAAAAAAAGCTTGAAAACCATACATATAGGGTCTATTATCGTACACAGACACTACATATGTAGTAGTTCAATCAAAATACACATTATGCAAATACCTGAGAGGCAAACGGCACCAGCTGTCAGGATATTTGTATGGACCCTTGGGAGGGAATGTGTCAAAAACATAACATAATAGGGGACAATTTATGAACGGAATTCATGTGGTCAAGCGAGATGGCACCCGCGAACCATTTGACGCCAACAAGATCAACTTGGCACTTGTTCAGGCCAGTGAGGGACTGCCTGATCAGATTAGTAAAGTCGTGCAGGTTGCATCAGAACTACAACTGACATTATTTGATGGCATTACCAGTGAACAGCTGGACGAGGCCGTGATTCACACCGCGCTTCAGAACGTCAAAGACGATCCAGATTTTGATAAGATCGCCGCTCGGCTGCTTCTGAAGAACATCTATAAGAATATTCTTGGTGATTACACCAGTCCGGAAGAACTCAAGAAACTGCACGAGCAAAAGTTTGTCGAGTACCTAAAACAAGGCGTGAAAGACAATCTGCTTGACGAGCGCATGAACGGCACGCTATTTGACCTCAAGCGCCTAGCAAAAGCCATTGACCCTGCTAGAGACGACCTGAGTAAGTACCTTGGTGTCGTCACCAGCAAGAACCGTTATGGCCTGCGTAACCAAGCGGGGGAGACGATCGAAGTACCGCAGTTTACCAACATGCGGATCGCCATGGGCTTGAGCTTCAACGAAGCTGACCCAACGGCGGCGGCACTCGACTTTTACGAACACATGAGCAACCTCGACTACTCGCCGGGTGGCTCAACCCGTATCAACGCCGGTGGCTCGTTCCCACAGCTCTCCAACTGTTTCTTGATTGAAGTTCAAGACGACATGGAGTCAATCGCTAAAGGTATCCGCGACACGATGTGGATCGCTAAAGGTACCGGTGGTATCGGCATCAGCCTCAACAAGCTTCGTGCAGCTGGCTCACCAGTCAAAACCACCAATACCGAAAGTACTGGCCCAATTCCGTTTATGAAGATGATCGACACGGCGCTCTTTGCTGTTTCGCGTAAGGGCAAAAAAGCCGGCGCGGCAGCATTATATATGGAAAACTGGCACCTGAACTTCCCGCAGTTTCTTGACCTCAAGCAAAACTCCGGCGACCCGTACCTGCGCACCCGCCTGGCGAACACTGCCGTCTTTATTAGTGATGAGTTTATGAAGCGCGTCCAAAAAGACCAAGATTGGTACCTGTTTGACCCAGCTGAAGTCAAGGACCTGCCCGAGCTTTACGGTGCTGAGTTTAGTAAACGTTACGCCGAGTACGTCAAAAAAGCCGAGCGCGGCGAAATGCGCGAGTTCAAGAAACTTAAAGCTATGGAACAGTACCGCCAGATCCTAACCGTCCTGCAAGCTACCAGCCACCCATGGCTAACCTGGAAAGACACCATCAATGTGCGCGCGCTCAATAACAACACGTCGACTATTCACTTGTCGAACCTCTGTACCGAGATCACGCTGCCACAAGATAAAGACAACACGGCTGTCTGTAACCTCGTCAGCATCAACCTCTCAGCACACTTAAAAGAAGACAAGACCTGGGACTGGGACCGCCTGGCCGCCAGCACCCGCAGCGCCATTCGTCAGCTGGACAACCTATGTGATATCACCAACACGCCAATTCCAGAAGCCATGCACTCCAACCTCCAAAACCGCGCCCTCGGCCTCGGTATCATGGGCTTCACTGATGTGATTGAAAAGCTCGGTCACAGCTACGAATCCGAAGAAGCCTACGATCTGATGGACCAGCTGACGGAGTTCATTAGCTACAACGCGATTGATGAATCGGCCAACCTGGCCCAAAAACTTGGCAGCTACCCAACCTTCAAGGGCAGTGGCTGGAGCAAGGGCATCTTGCCATTCGACACCATCGACCAATTAGCCGCTGATCGCAAAGTGAAGGTCGAAGTAAACCGCAAAGCCCGCCTCGACTGGGAACCACTCCGCAAAAAAGTCAAAAAGGGCATGCGTAACGCTACCCTGATGGCTATCGCGCCAACTGCCAACATCGCCCACGTCGTCGGTACGACCCCAGGCCTTGACCCGCAGTTTGCGCAGATCTTTAGCCGAGCTACTTTAAACGGTAAGTTCCTCGAGATCAATGTCAACCTCGTCAACGACCTCAAACAACTTGGCATCTGGGACGATGTGAGAGACGATGTCCTGCGCCTCCAGGGTGACGTGCAGCAGATCGATCTGATCCCGCAGCACGTGAAAGATGTCTACAAGACCAGCTTCCAGCTCAGTCCGTACGCCTTCATCGAAGTCGCCGCTCGGGCTCAGAAATGGGTCGACCAAGCGATCTCACGCAATATGTACCTGGAGACTCGCAACATCGACGACATGGTAGATATCTACAGCGCCGCTTGGAAACGCGGCCTCAAGACCACCTACTACTTGCACGTCAAACCACGACACACGGCCGAACAAAGTACTGTCAAGGTAAACAAATCTGAAACTGGCACCGGACCACGCAAAACTGGCTTCGGCTTCGCGAAAAAACAAACAGTGGGAGTGAACTGATATGTGTCCATGTAATTGCTGCTAATAATCAAACACTAAAAATAAACGAGTTAGAAAAGGGAATAGGGGAACAAAGTAATGGGTATGAACGCGACAACAATCATCAACGACGACATGACACTAGAAGAGAAACTAGCGGCTATCGACCAAGCCATGGCTAACGCTCAGGCGCAGGCTCAAGACGAAGCTGCCGCAGGCGGTACATCAGCTGCACCACTGGATCCACAAGATCTCTTGATGTGTGAAGGTTGCCAGTAGAAATTAAATAGAGGAGGAGCATATGGCAGGAATATTAGGAACCGGCATCCAAGACGGATTGCTACTAAAACCAGTTCATTACCAATGGGCAATGGATCTATATGACCAGGCCGTGGCCAACACCTGGTTTCCCAATGAGATTCAGCTTGGGCAAGATTTAGCCGACTGGAAGAAAATGACCGACGAAGAGCGCCACGCGCTGACTTTCCTCATGAGCTACTTTAACCCGAACGAGCTGCTGGTCAATAAGGCCCTGGCGTTTGGGGTCTATCCGTACGTCAACGCTGCCGAATGCCACCTGTACCTGGCCAAGCAAATGTGGGAAGAAGCCAACCACTGTATGAGCTTCGAATACGTGCTCGAGACTTTCCCGATCGACCGTGACACGGCCTACGAAGCCCACGTCACGACGCCGTCGATGGCTCGTAAAGAAGCCTTTGAGACCAAGTTTATTAAGCGCATGACCGAAGAAACCCTTGATATCACCACGACTGATGGTAAGAAAGACTTCATCCGCAACTTGATCGCCTACAACATCATCCTCGAGGGCATCTGGTTCTACTCGGGCTTCATGGTGGCACTGAGCTTCCGTCAGCGCAACCTGCTACGTAACTTTGGCTCACTCATCGACTGGGTGGTCCGTGACGAGAGCCTGCACCTCAAGTTCGGTATCAATCTCATCCTGACCGTGCTTGAAGAAAACGAAGACCTCCAGACTGAAGAATTCGCCGCCGAGATCAAGCAAATGATTCTTGATGGCGTCGAGATGGAAGAGGAATACAACCGCGACCTGCTGCCAAATGGTATCCTGGGACTCAACAGCGACTACATCAACCAGTACGTGAAATACCTGGCTGATCGCCGCCTCGAAGAGCTCGGTTTTGAGCCGCACTACAAGGTATCTAACCCCGCTAAATGGATGGCTGGGGCCAACGACACCCTGCAGCTGGTCAACTTCTTTGAAGCGACTAACACCAGTTACGAAGTCAACGCCGAGCGTGCCCCTGCCGCCAAAGAAGGCCAGAGCCCGAGCGCTGATCGCGACGAGAACGACCCGGATAACAGCATCTTAAAGTAATGTAAATCAATGAACGAAAAGCGAGCGTGGTGAATATCCGCGCTCGTTTGCCCTCAAGGAAAGCAGAAGCAAGTAATATGAAATTTCTCTTTAGTCTACCAAAGCGAAAGTCTGAGCTAAGTGATCAGGCAAACGATGTGATCGCAATGGCGACACTTTCAGAACGGCTTGCTGCTGAACAGCGTCAACGTGTCGCACACATATCTGGCAAACCAGAGAACGTAGCAGAACATTCTCTTATGCTCATAAAAGTAGCTAGTGCACTTGCGCAGAAATACTATCCAAAGCTTGATATAAGCAAAGTTGTCCAGTACGCTGCGCTTCATGATGATGTTGAGGCGTATGTGGGTGATACACCAACGGGTGAGTGGTGTGATACAGACTATGATTCCAAGGCTTCGCGTGAGGACGAGGGACTCCAACAATTAAAGCATGAGTTCTCTGAGGTATTTCCTGACTATGTGGGTATGGTCGAAGCATATGAACAGCAAGAAGACCCGGAGTCGCGATTTGTCCGAATGATTGATAAGGTTGTAGTCGCCGCGATCCAGGTAACTGACGGCGGACAAGAAGCAAGAAAGCACTTTACGCCCGATTCGTACGTTAGTAATGAGTTGCATGGCTTTACGAAACACAAGCCAAACTACCCTGAGCTTGGTGAAGTATTAGATTTAAAGATGGAGATAGCTCAGTATGTAGCCGATAACCTTCTGAAGAGAAGTGAGCATGGTTCGTAAAGCCCGCAGAGTTCTGACGCTGCTTGGCCCCGCTTTCGTGGCGGCGGTGGCCTACGTCGACCCAGGTAACTTCGCGGCCAACTTTAGCGCTGGTGCCGAGTACGGCTACGCACTGCTGTGGGTATTGGTATTTGCTAACCTCATGGCCAGCCTGGTGCAGTACTTATCAGCCAAGGTAGGCCTGGTGACTGGCTTGTCGCTGCCTGAAGTCATCGCCACCCGTTTGGGCCGTAAAAGCCGAATCGCCTACTGGCTACAAGCCGAACTGGTGGCGATTGCGACCGACCTGGCCGAAGTGATTGGTGGTGCCATTGCCTTAAATTTATTGTTCAATTTGCCACTGTTAGCCGGAGCAGTCATTACCGGTATCGTGTCGCTGGCGCTGCTACTCATCTATAACTACCGAGGGCAAAAGATCTTTGAGCGGGTGATTATTGGTTTGCTGCTGATCATCCCAATTGGCTTTTTTGTGGGCCTCTGGATCACACCACCCGATGCGAGGGGGGTAGTGGCCGGCCTCATACCGCAGCTGCGAAGTACCGACATGTTGCTGCTGGCCGTGGCTATGCTGGGAGCGACCGTTATGCCGCACGTGATCTATCTGCACTCGGCGCTGTCGCGGGATCGGCATGGAAAAGTCTCGAAAAAGGATCTAGCCGGGCTCCTGCGCGCCACCCGGTTTGATGTGGGAGCCGCCATGGTCGTAGCTGGTGCGGTGAATATCTCTATGCTGCTGCTGGCAGCCGCCGCGCTGCGTGGTATGCCCGATACCGACAGTCTGGAAGGTATCTTTCGGGCACTTGATGGCAACGTGAGTGCCCTTGTTGCCTGGCTGTTTGGGCTGAGCCTCCTGGTCTCGGGCTTTGCCTCTACGACAGTTGGTAGTCACGCTGGGGCGGTGATTATGGAAGGGCTGATCAACCGTCGGGTACCGCTGCTAGTGCGCCGCGTGGTGACGATTATCCCGGCTGTTATTATTGTTGCTATCGGGATCGATCCGACTCGGGCGCTGATCGTCTCGCAGGTGGCACTGTCTATCGGGATTCCGTTTGCGCTCCTCCCGCTACTCCTCGTGACCGCGAGCAAGAAAATCATGGGCGAAGCGGTCAACACTAAGCTTATTACGATCATCCTCGGCGCCGCCACGACCATTATTGTGGTGCTCAATCTCGTCCTCATCGGCCTGACCATTCTCGGGTAGAAGTAAGTCAGTTGTGTGAGAATTGTCACTCTACAGCCAATCGTAAGCGTGATATAATTCAAGCAACATAGGTCATCCGCGAGAGGGAGGAGCACACGTGAGCAGTCCACTACATATTACCTCTGAAATTGGTACACTCAAGACAGTTCTGTTGCATCGCCCCGGGGGAGAGCTCGAAAATCTGACACCTCAGTACCTGACCTCACTCCTCTTTGACGATATCCCATACCTCAAGCAGGCTCAGGCCGAGCACGACGCTTTTGCCGAGGTTCTTCGGAGCCGGGGAGTCGAAGTGCTATATCTGGATGAACTAGCCGCTGAGGCGCTGGATCAATCAGACGAGATCCGAAATGCCTTTATTGATGAAATGCTGGAAGTATCTAAACAAAGCGGTCGCCGCGTGACCGATGCCCTTAAGGCATATCTACAGGCTATGCCAACCCGCGACATGGTGCGAAAAGTCATGGCAGGGGTGCGAAAAGATGAAATCGCCTTGCCACCTGAGCACCACGTACAGCTGCACACTATAGTCGAGCACGACCGCTATCCGTTTTATCTCGACCCGATGCCAAACCTCTACTTTACGCGTGACCCGGGTGCCGTCATCGGTGGCGGTCTCACCATCAACCGCATGCACTGGCCGGCTCGCCGCCGTGAATCGCTGTTTTTGCAGTATATTATCGCGCATCATCCCCGTTTTAAGGACGCCCAAGTACCGATCTGGTACGGCCGGGATAACCATTTTTCGATGGAAGGTGGCGATGAACTGGTGCTGAGCGGTACCACCATGGCCATTGGTATTAGCGAGCGCACCACGGCAGAAGCGATTGAGAAAATGGCGACGGAATTATTTGCTCACTCCGATTTCACTAAGGTCATTGCGATTGAGATCCCCAAATCCCACGCCTTTATGCACCTCGATACGGTCTTTACCATGATCGACCACGATACCTTTACGATCCATCCTGAGATTCGCGATAGTGGTGGCAAGCTCAATATGTATATCTTGGAGCAAGAAGCAGGCTCGGACTTTCCGCGGATTACCAAAGAAACTGATCTGGAGCACGTACTGCGCACGGCGCTGTCGCTCGACCATGTCACGCTGCTGGAATGTGGTGCTGGCGATGATATTGCCGCCGCGCGTGAGCAGTGGAACGACGGCTCCAATACGCTGGCAATCGCGCCGGGCGTGGTCGTGACCTATGACCGTAATTACGTCACCAATCAGGCACTACGCGATCACGGCATCGAGGTGATCGAAGTCTCCGGCAGTGAACTCGGTCGTGGCCGTGGTGGCCCGCGCTGCATGAGTATGCCACTCGTGCGGGAGGACGCGTAAGATGAACGATACTTTGCGCGGACGATCTCTCTTGACCCTCAATGATTATTCAGTCGAAGAGATCCGATTGCTACTTGATACGGCACATGAATACAAGCGGCTGAAAAAAGCCGGCACCCCGCACCGCATACACGAAGGCAAAAATATTGCGCTGCTATTTGAAAAGACCTCCACGCGCACACGGGTGGCCTTTACGGTGGCGGCTAACGACCTGGGCATTGCGCCCGAATTTTTGGGCATGAACGACATTCAGCTGGGCAAGAAAGAATCAGTCGAAGACACGGCCAAGGTCTTGGGGCGGATGTTTGATGGTATTGAATTCCGCGGTTTTGCCCACAGCACGGTTGAGGGACTGGCTCGTCACGCCGGTGTCCCGGTTTGGAACGGCCTGACCGATCAGTATCACCCGACGCAGATCTTAGCTGATTTTCTGACGCTCGAAGAGCACGTCGGGGATCTGAAGGGCCTAAAACTGGTCTTCGTGGGCGATGGCCGTAACAATATGGCTAACAGCCTGATGCTCGGAGCCGCCCAAATGGGGCTCGATTTCCGGATCGGGGCACCGGCCAGTCTGCATCCCGACCCCGAGCTGGTCACGCTGGCGCACCAATTTGCTGAAAAATCCGGCGCAACGATTACGATTACCGACAATGTCCAGGCAGCGGTGCAGGGGGCGGATGCCATCTACACCGATGTCTGGGTATCGATGGGTGAAGAAGACCAGTACGCTGAGCGCATTGAACTGCTGCGCGCGTATCAGGTGAATGCCGCCATGCTGCGCATGAGTGGCAATGATGATGTTAAATTTCTGCACTGCCTCCCGGCCTTCCATGACCTCGAGACAGCGACCGCGAAAAAAATTAAAGAGCAGTATGGACTTACTGAAATGGAGGTGACCGACGAGGTATTTCGTTCACCCGCTAGTATCGTCTTCGATCAGGCGGAAAATCGTATGCACACTATCAAGGCAGTGATTGCCTTAACCATCTAACATAAACAGAGCTAGGAGGCTCTAAGCTATGACAGACAAAACTAATACAGAGAAAAAGGCCAAGCGACGATGGCACATGCCCTCAGCGTTTGGGATTCTATTCGGCCTTATCGCCGTTGTCGCACTGCTGACTTGGGTGGTTCCATCTGGTCAGTACTCACAAACTGAACCAACCGACGGCAGTGACCCTGCGCCAATCGCCGGTACGTATAAAGAAGTAAAGAAAGTCAAAGATGTTGACGGCACCTCGACCGATGTCCGCCAAGGTTTCTGGGAAGTCTTCCAGGCACCAGTAAACGGTACAACCCAGGCAATTGACGTTGTCCTCTTCGTGCTGATCATCGGTGGATTCCTCGGTGTCACCATGAAGACCGGTGCGCTTGATGCCTTCCTCGGTCGTGTAGTTACCAAGATGAAAGGCAAAGAGCAGTGGCTTATCCCTGTGCTTATGGCCCTCTTCGCGCTCGGTGGTACCACTTATGGTATGCAAGAAGAAACCATCGCATTTTATGCATTGGTTGTCCCGGTCATGCTAGCCGCCGGCTACAACGGCATGGTCGCCGCGCTCGTCATCATCCTTGGTGCTGGTGTCGGTGTGCTTGGTTCGACTATCAACCCATTCTCGACCGGTATTGCCTCAGGCTTTGCCGATGTCTCGATTGGTGATGGTATCATCGAACGCCTCATTATCCTCGTTCTGTCACTGCTCGCAGCCATCTGGTTCACGATGCGCTATGCAGCCAAGGTGAAAAAAGGTGAGTACAAAGATGACTCACGCCTTAAAGCTTCTACTGTGGCTACAACCACAAACATTCCAGAGCTCACTGGCCGTCGCAAGGCAGTCCTAACGGTCTTTGGCCTCGCCTTCGTGGTCATGGTGATTGCCGTGATTCCATGGGAATACAAGTTCGGCATTACCTTCTTTGCCGACATGGCTACCTGGCTCAAGGATATCCCTGTGCTTGGTATGAGCCTGGGTGCTATTTTGCCGCTGGGTGACTGGTGGTTCAACGAACTATCTATGCTGTTCTTTGTCGCCGCGCTCATTATCGGACTCATTTACTATGTCCGTAAACCTAGCCGCGAAGATGGGGCAGGATTCGTCGATACCTTTATCGCCGGTTCTCGTGACCTGCTAGCTGTTGCTTTGATCATTGGTCTGGCCCGAGGTATCTCGGTCATCATGAACAATGGTGAGATCATGGCAACGTTCATTAACTACGGTGAACAATTGCTGCAATCAGTCCCATCGGTACTGCTACCAGCCATTGCCTTCGTGGTATACCTGCCACTCTCGTTCCTGATTCCTTCAACCTCTGGTCTAGCCACCGCCTCGATGCCAATCATGGCGCCGCTGGCCGACTTTGTGAACATCGACCGTCACCTGATCGTGACTGCCTTTGCCACATCTGAGGGTATCATCAACCTCATGGCTCCAACCGTCGCCTCAGTCGTCGGTGGTCTGGCGCTAGCTAAGGTTGCCTACGGCACCTACCTACGCCGCACCTGGAAACTCATGCTCGGACTCTCAGTTATTAGCTTGATCGTCCTGACCGTTTCCGCATTACTATAAAAAAGGAGAACTAAGGCTCATGCCGCTTACCATCGTTATTGCTCTTGGCGGCAACGCCCTACAACAAAAAGGAGAGGCCAGCGCCGACGCCCAAAAACGCGTCGCGCACCTCACCGTTACTCAGCTGGTGCCCTTACTTCGGGAAGGGCACCGCTTGGTGATTGTGCACGGCAATGGCCCGCAGATCGGCAATATCGTACTGCACGAAGAGGCGATCAATACCGACGAAGTACCGACCTTGCCGCTCGATAGCAGCGGGGCTATGAGCCAAGGCCTTATCGGCTACTGGCTGCAACAAGCCCTGCAAAACGAGCTTAGGCGCGTCGGTATGGCCATGCCCGTAGCGACCATAGTCACCCAGACACTTGTCGATGCCCAGGACCCAGCCTTTCAAGATCCCACCAAGCCCATCGGGCCGTTTTATGCCACTGAAGCAGAGGCAAAGGCGCGTGGTGTGGAGGTCAAAGAAGATGCTGGTCGTGGGTGGCGCCGAGTGGTGCCTTCACCCAGGCCCCAGCGCATTATAGAGGTTGAGACAGTCAAGCAGCTTATGGATGCCGGCACGCTAGTCATTACGGCTGGCGGTGGCGGTATTCCCGTAGTGGAGACTGAGGCTGGCTATAGTGGCGTCGAAGCCGTGATCGATAAAGACTTTAGCGCTGCCGTCCTGGCCGATACTATTAATGCCGATCGTTTACTCATCCTTACGTCCGTCGACGCCGCCATGCGCGACTTCGGCACCCCACAGCAGGCGCCGATAGGGGCGACGACCGTTGTCGAGATGCAGCAACTGCTCGCCGAAGGTCACTTCAAGCCCGGCAGTATGCTGCCAAAAGTCCAAGCTTCCATTCAATTCGCCCAAAAAGATTCAAATCGCCAAGCAATTATTACGTCGCTGCATGCTGTCAGCGATGCCTTGAATGGCAAAACCGGCACGATAATTCACGAGTAGTAGTGGTGCGTTCAGCCCCCCTAATCTACTTGTCTTAGCAAAGCCCCAACTTGTCTTAGCGGAAGATTAACACCTTAGAGATAAAAAAATCTATCTTTCCTTAACGCAAGCTATTCAAATATGACCGGCACATCTTCAAGAGGCTTCGGTGATTGACTTGAAGGCTTGATGATGGAGATTGACTCTATTGTAAGTTCCATTTTGGGGTCCTTTCCGCTTACCTTTTGATAGTTCTATTTTACCATGATGCTGTTTTCGTACGATCGCTAGTATACGCGTCAAGTCGAACCACTAAGAGGATAGCCTCTCGGGACTTGTGCTTGTCTTAACAAAGCACCAACTTGTCTTAATATGCAGCTAGCACCTTAGAGATGAAAAAAGTTAGCTTTCCTTAGCGCATCTTATTCGATAAAACAGGTGCCGCAATTCACCGGTAGCCTTTACTCAGGACAGAAGTCGAAACTTTATAGTGCTTTTGCAACTTTATAAAGTTGTGACTACCTAGCAACAGTGGACTCGCCTTGAACTCAACACGTGGGAATTTTTTATTGGCACTCTGAGGGCTACTATCGCTAGAGGTGTTCGTAGAGTACAATATTACATAATATGGCTAACTTATTTGGTAAAAATAAACTTCGCGAAATTGCCGCGAAACTCGATACATCAAATCTTGAGGATGAGCTAGCGATTGTTAGAACATGGCACAACGATTATCACAACGGTAGCCTAAAAGCCGACAAGGAAACATCTCGTGAACAAGCCTACAACCAAGACTTCTTCATTAAAATACTTGGTTACTATGAAAAGCCTGCTGTTCCATATAGCCTTGAGCCAAAAGCTACTACCGAAAAAGGTCAGCTACCGGATGCGGTATTAAGTCACACGGACGTCACCAATGATATCAAGAACATTGCGGCAGTTGTGGAGCTAAAAGGTGCCAGCGTAGAACTCGACCGTCCGCAACGGCGAGAAGGTAACATGAGTCCTGTTCAACAGGGTTTTAAGTACAAGACTCAGTACCGAAACTGCCCGTTTGTCATTGTCAGTAATTTTTGGGAATTTCGTTTATACCACGATAATCAACTAGATTACGAGCTTTGGTCATTAGATGACCTCGTAGACCCTGAAGACGATTACCTCAAGTTTAAGACGTGGTACACGCTGTTACACAGCGATAACCTGACGACACCTAAAGGTGCGAGCAAAACCGAAGGTTGGCTGAGCGACATTCGCTTTGAACAAGAAGAGATTGGTAAGAAGTTCTACAAAGTCTACCGCGAAGCTCGTACCGAACTGCTTCGTGACATATATCAACACAATGAAGTAGTTCGCTCAAACATCGACCTTGGTATCGAGAAGGCTCAGAAGATTATCGACCGTATTGTATTCGCCTGTTTCGCAGAAGACAGGGGACTACTACCAGATGATACACTTCGTAGGGTTATTCAGGCTGCCGACAATTCAGCCTTCGGCGGTTCTTTGTGGTCTACGTTCAAAGGATTCTTTGAAGCAATTGATACAGGAAGCGACAAGCTTGAAATTCCGAACGGCTATAATGGCGGGCTCTTTGCTCCCGACCCTGAACTCAATGCCCTCAAGATTAGCGACGAGCCACTTCGTAAAGTTGCAAAACTAAGTGATTACAACTTCGTTGAAGATTTGAGCGTCACCATACTTGGGCATATTTTCGAACAGTCTATTAGCGACCTTGAGGAAATTAAGAGTAAGGTAGAGGAGAGTAACAGCCTCGATACTATTCAACAGTCACGACGTAAAAAAGATGGTATTTTCTATACGCCCGACTACATTGTTCGCTACATTGTCGATAATTCGCTTGGTGCGTACCTGCGTGAAGAAGAAGAGCGTCTTAAGGACGAGTTCATGCTCAAAGAGGGTATCAACGACAAGAACTACGAAAAGCGTGAACGCCAAGCCTATACAAAGTACCAAGACTTTCTACAGAGCGTAAAAGTCGTAGACCCAGCTTGTGGCTCAGGTGCGTTCTTGGTGTATGTATTCGATTACTTGCTCGCAGAGAATAAGCGGGTAGAGAATATTCTAGGCTCAACACTGTTTAGTAGCGATGAGTATGTTAAGTCTATTCTGCAAAATAACATCTACGGTGTCGATTTGAATGACGAGTCGGTTGAGATTACGAAGCTTTCATTGTGGTTGAAATCCGCACAGAAGGGCAAGAAGCTGACGACGCTTGATGGGAATATTAAGAGCGGGAATAGCTTACTTATAAGCTGGCAAGAGACGTTTCCTGAGGTATTTAAGAACGGTGGGTTTGATGTAGTTGTCGGCAATCCGCCATATGTGAAAGAGTACACTGCAAAGTCGGCATTTGACGGCTTACGCAACCACCCAGTCTATCAAGGCAAGATGGACCTATGGTATTTCTTCGGTGCTTTGGCGTTAGATATCATAAAAAAGAATAAAGGCCTAGTGGGCTACATTGCTCCTAGCAACTGGGTTACAAATAGCGGTGCACAAAAATTCAGAGATAAGGTATTGTCCGATGGACAAATTATTGAATTTGTAGACTTTGGTGACTTCAAAGTATTTGACCAAGCCGGGATTCAAACAATGATATACATCATGCGACACACGCAAATCGGTAAGTACAGCTTCCCTTATTCGAAAGTTATCAATAGTAAGATTAACCACGAAGCAGCAAAAGCCTTTCTTGCGAAAATAGATGACTCGAAGTTCACATACTATACGGCCCAGGTAAACAAAGATGGCAGCAAGGGTAAGACGCTGAACTTTAACAACGAATTAAGAAACGTAGTGCTCGACAAGATTAACGAATCGGGCAGTGAGAGATTACTGAGCGGTGAAGTTGCTCAAGGAATTGTCGCTCCTCAGGATTATGCGAATAAGAAAGCGGTGGCCGCCCTAGGCGAACATGTACAGCTTGGCGACGGAATATTTAACCTATCTGACAGAGAGTACGCAAACTTAGGACTTACCGAAACAGAGAAGCAAATAGTCAAACCATTCTACACGACAGAGCAACTTCATCGGTACTACGGCAATTCACTAAATGAGTCGTGGGTAATATACACCGACTCAAAATTTAGCAATCCTGACGAAATGAGTCTATTCCCCAACATTAAACAGCACCTTGATAAGTTTATTTCTGTAATAACATCCAGCAACAAGCCCTACGGCTTACATCGGGCAAGAGATGAAAAGTTTTTTGTCGGTGAGAAAATTATGTCGTTACGCAAAACTCATCAGCCTGCATTCACTTATACTGACTTCGACACCTACGTCTCCCAGACATACTTTGTCATAAAGACTACACGTTTCGATATGCGTTATTTAACCGCTATTCTTAATTCAAAAGTGGTAGCATTTTGGTTGCGATACAAAGGAAAAATGCAAGGTGACATGTATCAAGTTGATAAAGAGCCTCTACTAAGTATCCCAATTGCTCAAAGTCTTGATGAGAAGGCTCTGTCTGTTCTGTGTAACGATATGCAAATTACACTTAGACAACTTGATAAACTGGAGACTCGTACCAAAAAGCTCTTGTTAGTAGAGTTTGGGGTGAAGAAGCTCCCTTCGCGTTGGTGGCATTTAGAGTTCAATGATTTTGTTACACAATTAAATGTCGTCCTTTCATTAAGTCAAAAAGACGAACTACTTCAAATGTTCGAAAGATACCGTACAAACCTTAGGCAACTTGACACTCAAGCTCAGAAAACCGACCAGGAAATCAATCAGCTCGTATACATAGCTTACGGATTAAGCGACGAGGACATAAGAGTTATAGAGGGTTGAAGACATGGCTAATCTTATGGCACGAGTAGATTTGTGCATATTCTGTAAACAAAACTCATCAACTGCAAAGTTTGAATCAAAGGAACACATAATACCCGACTCTTTAGGTAACAAAGAGCTCATATTACCTGCAGGTGTGGTGTGTGACAACTGCAACAATCGCGTACTTTCAGCTTTAGACGATGCACTAGTTGGATTCTTGCCAGTGAAGCTTCAAAGAGTGCTCGGAGGGGTAGTAAATAAAAAAGGGAACGTTCCTATATTATCTTCCGCAAACAATGTCTCGATAAGTAAGATTGATGACAAGTTATATGTCCAGGTGCCCAATCGAAGACATACCCAAATTGATACTGAGAATGGAACTATAAAGTTCATAGCTAAAGGAAATAAACTAACCAGTGGTGGCAGTAGGCTCATAGCAAGGGCATTGATGAAAATAGTGTACGAAACTATTGCATATAGACAAGGAGTTTCTGAAGTGTTGCAAGACAAATACGAAACTGTTCGAGAATTCGTTTACCAAGATTATGGAAAACTAAACGGGTACATAGTAGTGGGCTTAATAGAAAAACATGATTACTGCTTTGAGATAAATTATGCAACACCTGGGTTCTTCTTGGTGCGACTACACAACGTTATATTTCGTTTTGGCGTCCTCGATTCATCGTTCGACAAGCAAGCAATTACAGATACGGCCGTAGAGCAAAGAGCAAGGGCTATGTTCTGGTGAAAGCTACTAAGCATATGAATATAATGAATCTCTCCAAATCCGACTTCCTTAAATACCGCATCTGCCCAAGCTACTTTTGGCTTTGGAAAAATAACCCAGAATTAGTGCCAGAAGATTCTCCAGCCGAAGTTCGCGAGAACAAGTTCGAACAGGGAAATATGATTGAAACTATTGCTCGACAGCTATTCCCAAATGGGGTATTAGTCGAAGGCTATAGTACACAAGCCGTCAGCAACACAGAGCGTCTAGTTGCCGATGGGGCAGAAGTTATATTCCAAGCGACCGTTATGACTGAAAACAATCTGCTCGCTATGGCTGACGTTATAGAGCGTGATGGCTATGGCTGGATTCTCTATGAAGTGAAGTCATCAAGTAGTGTGAAGAGAGACAGGCACATTCCCGATATGGCGTTTCAGAAATTAGCGTTTGAAACAGCGGGCTATACAATCAATAGCACGAAGGTCATTCACCTTAATAAAGAGTTCGTAAGAAACGGCGATACTATCAACCCTCAAACCTTCTTTGTCACCGAAGATGTGTCGGATGCTGTCGCAAAAATCTTGCCCGAGGTTTGCGACCAAGTCACACTCGCACTTGAAAAAATGCTTCAAACCGACACACCAACGTCTTGTAATTGTCGATTACTATCAAGAGGGAAGCACTGTCCAACATTTACACAGTTCAACCCCGATGTTCCCAACTACTCGGTGTACGACATCGCTCGCATGCAAGGTAAAAAGCTTGCCGAACTTGTTGACGGCGAGATATTCGATATCAAAGAAATTCCTGACGACTTTTCGCTAACACCCAACCAACAGTTCCAAGTCGACATCGAAAGGAGCGGAGTTCCATATATTAATCTGGAGGCAATCCGACAAGAACTGTCCAAACTTGAATTTCCGTTGTATTTTCTCGACTACGAATCTGTAAATCCAGCCATCCCGCTGATAGATGGCATCAAGCCGCATCAACAAATGGTGTTTCAGTATTCATTACACATCCTTGATACGCCCGACGGTGAGTTACGACATACGGAACATTTATCACGAGGGTCGAGCTTCGACGCACTCAGGGCGCTCGCTTCACAGATGCGAGAAGATATAGGCGATACAGGCTCGGTGATTGTCTGGCACAAAATGTTTGAACGTGACCGTAATAAAGACTTAGGTTTGTTACTCCCACAGTACGGTGAATTATATGAATCTATCAATCAGCGCCTGTACGACTTAAAAGATGTGTTCTCAAAGAATTACTATGTTCACCCAGAATTTCATGGCAGTAATTCAATCAAAGATGTTTTACCCGTTCTTGCGCCCGACCTTTCATACAAAGAACTCGCGATAGGGAAGGGTGACATAGCCGCCGTACGATGGTACGAGATTGTTACAAAAGAGAATAATGAAGAAGCTGAACAGGTTTTTGCTGATTTGCTGGTGTATTGCAAGTTGGACACTTTGGCGATGGTGAGAATATATAAATATCTCAAGAGCCTGTAGGCGCTAGACGGTAGTTGTCGGGGCATTACGTAGATTCAAATTAGTAACTAAAAATCACTATATCTAGTGTAGTAACAAAACTACAACATCCCACATATAGCGCATACGACTTTTTCGGTGGTATAATGAAACCCCATGGAGGCGACAAACTAACATGGGTAAAAAACAGAAATATATATTTGTAACTGGGGGTGTACTCTCGGGGGTAGGAAAGGGCATCACTGCAGCTAGCATCGGTGCCGTCTTGCAGGCCAAAGGTGCTGCCGTTTCAATTCAAAAATGTGACCC
>Ga0172380_10001730_pt1 | contig 36979 bp, 37 predicted proteins | sample Leawe162metaG_FD_119747 | JGI IMG/M metagenome (GOLD analysis project Ga0172380, IMG submission 119747) | Leachate microbial communities from a municipal landfill in Southern Ontario, Canada - Leachate well 162 metaG | ecosystem: Engineered > Solid waste > Landfill > Unclassified | place...
GACCAGCACGTCCTCGCCGCCCTCGCCGGAAATCTCCAGTTCGTGGCTGGCCGAACTCATCGGCCGGCTGAGCGCGAAGCTGAAGCGCCCCTGCCGGTCGATGGCCGAACCGCCCGCCGCCGCGCGGTCCAGGCGAAGGCCAATTTCCGCGTCCACCGTGCCGACGCCCGAGATCATCGCCGCCCCGTCGCGATCGAAATCCAGCGCCAGGATCCGCGGCCGGCGCGAGGGCGGCGCCAGCACCAGCGTGCCGCCGCCGGCGCGCAACTGGGCCGCCCGCCCGTCGGGCGTCAGGGCCAGGTAGCCTTCCGCCTGCACCGTCCGGCCATCGACGACCATGGCCAGGCCGAACAGCCGCGGGCCCGCCGACGGCGGGACGACGATGGTCCACAGGCCGGAGCCGTCCGCGGTGGCGTACCTCAGCTGCCCGTCAGGCTCGCCCAGACGCACCCGCGCGCCCGGCGCGGCCAGGCCCGCGAGGGCCGTGCCGCCTTGCGCCGCGCGAACCGCCAGGACGCGGGGCGGCGTCAGATAGCCGGCCACGGCCGAGGGCTTGGACGGCTCGGTCTTCCAGACCGGCCGACCACCATCGCCGCAGGCGACCACGAGCAGGAGCGGCAGCAAACCCGCCATCACGCTGAACCGACCAGACACGACTCTTGCAACCCTGCCCTCGACACCCGACTATGCGGATCATAGTCCCACGGCGCGCCGCCAAGCGCGCCTTTTTCATCCCTGGAGCCTTGAGGAGATGTCCAGCCAGTCCGCCCGCGTGGATTCGATCTGCGTCTACTGCGGCTCGTCGAACGAGGCCGACCCCGAATTCCTGTCGTCGGCCTACACGGTCGGCGCCGAGATCGCCGGGGCCGGCCTGAGGTTCGTCTACGGCGGCGGCGGCGTGGGCCTGATGGGCGCCAGCGCCCGCGGCGCGCACGACGGCGGCGGGCGGGTGCTGGGGATCATCCCCGACTTCCTGCTGGGCCGCGAACAGCCGTTCGATGACGTCGAGACCATCGTCGTCCACTCGATGCACGAGCGGAAGATGATGATGTTCGAGCGGGCCGACGCGTTCGTGGTGCTGCCCGGCGGCATCGGCACGCTGGAGGAGGTCGTCGAGCTGCTGTCCTGGCAGCGCCTGGGTCTGCACGCCAAGCCGGTGGTGTTCTACAACCCGCGCGGCTTCTGGGACCCGCTGTTCGAGCTGTTCCACCACACCATCCGCGAGAAGCTGTCGCCGGCGGCGTTCGCCAACGCCTGGCGCTCGGTCGATACGGTCGAGGCCCTGGTGCCGGCCGTCCTGGAGATGAGCGAGGACCTGGGCGCCGGCCCGAACGGCCGCGCCCTGTCCGGCCTGACCTGACGGCTTCAGGCCGTCTCGCCGGCCAGCCGGCGGACGGCCTTGTCCCGGCCAATCAGCGGCAGCAGCGGCCCCATTTCCGGGCCGTGATCCAGGCCCGTCAGCGCGCGGCGCAGCGGCATGAACAGGCCGCGCCCCTTGGCCCCGGTCCGGTCCTTCACGGCCGCCGTCCAGGCGCTCCAGCTGTCGCCGTCGATCATCGCCGGCAGCAGCTCGCGGGCCGCCTCGACGACGGCCGCGTCCTCTGGCGCGATCAGCGGATCGACCGCGCCGCCGACCACGCGGACCCAGTTCGACACGCCCGAAAACAGCCCCAGGTTCGAGCGGATGGCCAGCCAGAAAGCCTCGCCCAGGTCGGCCCCCAGATCGGCCAGACGCGGCTGCGCCTCGGCGTAGGACATGGCGTGCAGCACCGCCGCGTTCAGGCGCGACAGGTCCGCCGGATCGTAGCGGCCCGGATGACGGGCCATCTTGCCGAAAGTGAAGGCGGCGGCCAGGGCCTCGAGGCTCTCGCCCACCTCAAGCGGATCGGACGTGCCGATCCGCGCCAGATGCGAGATCACCGCCAGCGGCTCGTAGCCGCCCTCGCGCAGGTCCATGATCGACATGGAGCCGAGGCGCTTGGACAGGCCCTCGCCGTCCGCCCCGACCAGCAGGGTGGTGTGGGCGAACTGCGGCGCCTTGGCGCCCAGGGCCTCGAAGATCTCGATCTGCGCCCCGGTGTTGGTGACGTGGTCCTCGCCCCGGATGATGTGGCTGATGGCCATGTCGATGTCATCGACGACCGACGGCAGGGTGTAGAGGAAGGCGCCGTCCTCGCGGATCAGCACCGGATCGGACATCGAGGCGGTATCGACCTCGCAGTCGCCGCGCGCCAGATCGCGCCACTTGACCCGCTTGCCTTCGAGGCGGAACCGCCAGTGCGGCCGACGGCCCTCGGCCTCCAGCGCCGCGCGCTCGTCCGGCGTCAGCTTCAGGGCCGCGCGGTCGTAGACCGGCGGCTGGCCGCGCGACAGCTGCACCTTGCGGCGGCGGTCGAGCTCCTCGCCGGTCTCGTAGGCGGGATACAGGCGGCCGGCGGCCTTCAGCCGCTCCATGGCCTCGCGGTACAGCGGAAAGCGCGCCGACTGGCTGTATTTTTCGTCCCAGACCATGCCCAGCCAGGTCAGGTCGGTCTCGATGCCGTCCTCGTATTCCTTGGTCGATCGCTCCACGTCCGTGTCGTCGATGCGCAGCACGAACTGCCCGCCCTGCGACCGCGCGAACAGCCAGTTGATCAGGCCGGTGCGAATGTTGCCGACATGCAGCCGCCCGGTGGGCGACGGCGCGAAACGGACCCTGACGGTCATGGGAAAACGTCCTTCTCAGAGCCGGGCTAGGTCGGCTTTGGGACGGCGGAAGTCAAGGTGGGAGGGTGGGTCAAAGGTCGCCGCGCAAACCCTGAACGATTGTGACCGCCCTCTCAACATCATCGGTAACTTGGCAGCCGTTCAGGTCGCATAGCTTAGTGTGTCCAGCGTTTGCGATCTGAGCCAGATAGGCCTCGGTGAGAAATACGTCACAGTAGGCTAGCGCCGCCGCCGCGTGTTCAAAGTCGTAGAAGTGGTTCGCCGTAAAGTTAGTCCGCCGGTCCCAACATAGCGCCGCATGAAGCGACGATTGGGCATGGATAGTTCGAAGCGTTTGCTTCGTCGCCGAGTTCTCGAATTCCGTGATGAGATGATTGCGGCATAACTGGCCGGCGTGATCCCAAGCATCAGAACCTTGTTCCGGCGGCGTTAGGCCTCTACTTGCGCGCATGCCCGCTATCACATCTGCGCAAAGGTCAGCGCAAACGTCCAGACATCCAACTATTTCGTCCCAGTAGGTATGCTCGTAGCTCACGAGCTTGGAGGCGTGAGCCTTGATGTCGAGGTTCAACTGGGCTGCGGAGTGTCTCAACTCCTGAGCTTCAGCAAGCCATTGATCGCCAATGATAGCGACCACCGCCGACAACGATTTTTCCCACATGAGATCAAAAAATCTCGCCTGCAAAACGAACTGAGTCTCCTGATCAAGGTCGGGAAGCAAGGGATGCAGGTAGCCGAGTGTGTAACTCAGCTTGGTCCATGCCAGTTCTTGAAGCTCATACAGCGGTAAGCCTTGGGCGGCATGGAGGAAGTGAGCGATTTCTGTCGCAATCCGGGTCTGACCCGGAGTGAGACTGACACCCAAACTAAGCTCATCAATGAGGCGGGCGGTTGCGATTCGGCGCGTTGGCGTATTGGCCTGCTTCATCACTTCGATGAAGGTGCTCTCGCTGATTGGGCAAACGAAGGTTCCGGCGGCGACCCCGCCCCGCAACAACTGCAATAGCTTGGCTTCTGCAGTTCCTTTTTCCTCACTCACATCCGCATCCCGGACAAAAATCCAAAATCGAACGTCCAGGTAGATTTTGGAGCGGCTTATGATCGACTGCGCCAGCGCGATTTGCTTGCGACGGGCGTAGTTATCGATGTCCATCGGCCAGCTTCCCGCTGTTCTGTCTTCGCCACCTCGGCGATAGGGACAGAAAGGTGAGGACACTCACCCTTTTCCGCCCTTCATCTCATGGCGAGACTATCGCCGGACGGGTCAGGTCACTCAAGGTCGGGCCTACGGCCCGCCGCGCGCGGTGGCGCGAAGCGCCAACCTTGACTGACCTGACCCGTCCGGCACGCTGGCCCGCATGAGCTTAAGGGCTTTCCTCTCCCTCACGGGAGAGGAATCTCCGAGGGTTGATTTGAAATCTCCGCGCCCAACCCCCTGAAATTCCACACCTCGGGCCGCGCTATCCGACCGCGCAAAAACAATCTTTCCATCACCCCTCCAACCTCGCCCCATACTCACCTCATCCCGCTGCACGGGGAGGGCGCACAGGCCAGGCGATCCGATGCGGCGGCGGGGCGGAGTTCGAGCGGGTAGCTCTGACGGCGTCAGTCGTTCAGGTCCCTCCCAGGCCGGCGTTGGAGCAGGGCGGGGAGGGCAAGCGGAACGACCTCTGGCCGAAGGGGCGACAGGTGAGCGGGGGTTACGCTCACGGTCCGGGGATGATCAGCCATCACCCGCCCGCCGGAGGCTTCTGCCGGCTAAGCGCTAAAACCGCTGCCCACCGGCGGCCACCGGATAACGGACTTCGCGGCGCGTGACGGTTTCAGCTTTCTCAGACCCTCTACCCCATCATCCGGCTGAGCCGGAGCGCGCCGCGCCCTCCTCACCCTTGCTGGAAACAGCGAGGCCGCGCCGCCGTATTCCCCCATCGAGGGGGAAGGGCTTTGGACGGCGGAATGTCGGGGGATTTCGGTGATGCGCTGTCTCCACCGCCCGCTGAGGCGGGGAGTCCAGGCAGCGCAAACAGGGACAGACACCGCGGATGTCTGTCCCCTCTTGATCAGTCGTCCCGATGAACCCGTTCGCGGCGCTCGTGCCGTTCCTGGGCTTCGACGCTCATGGTCGCCACGGGACGAGCCTCGAGCCGCGCCAGGCCGATGGGTTCCCCCGTCTCCTCGCAGTAGCCGTAGGACTGGTCCTCGATGCGGCGCAGGGCCTCGTCGATCTTCGAAATGAGCTTCCGCTGCCGGTCGCGGGTGCGCAGTTCAAGAGCCCGGTCAGTCTCCGACGTGGCGCGATCGGCCAGGTCGGGATGGTTCTCGGTCTCCTTCTGGAGATGGGTGACCGTTTCGCGAGATTCGCGAAGGATCTCATCCTTCCAGTCCAACAGCTTTTGCTTGAAGTACTCGAGCTGTCGCTCGTTCATGAACGGCTCGTCGTCCGAAGGACGATAGTCGACCTGTTCAGCCAGAACCGTAGCCGTCGTCATTGACGCCTCACGCCCCCATTACGCCATGCTCACAAGAGCGGGGCCTTATATCAAACACAGAGCAACGATCAATGAAGCTCGCGTTCGGCGGGCGTTCATGCCGCGACCTTCGCCTGTTCGAGCTTGGCCAGCTCCACCGCGGCGCGGGTTTCGATCTCGTTGAGCACGCCCTCGAGGCCGCTGTCATCGGTCGCCATGCGCTCCTCGCGCACGGCCCGCATCAGCCGATCCAGGTCGGTTCCCGACACCGCGCCGTCGATCAGGGCGAGCTTGACCTCGTCGAGCACATCGAGAATGCGGCCGGCCCGGCCCATCGCGCGGCGGCGGCGCTCAAGCGGGCCGCCGACATCCTGCAGGGCGATCAGGGCGCCGATCGAGCCGACGCCGCCGACACCGGCGCTGCGCGCCACGTCGGAGCCCGCGCCGGCGCCGCCGACGGTCGGCAGGGAAAAGCTCCCCTGCCCCGCCGGCCGTGCGGCGCCCCGGGCCCCGCCGACCGATCCGACGCCGCTGGATCTTGTGACTTTCATGGAGGCGATACGCCGCTCCGAACCCTTGTTGGACCCCGAATGTCGGCCCGCATGCTTGCGGCATGGTTAATGCCGGGCAATTTCTGCCGCGGACAGCTGAACGCCGCCCACGTCCGTCCAGAAGCAATTGAATAATATCGAGAATTATCGTGGCGCGCTTCTCGCATGGGCACCCGGGCAGTAGAGCGTTGACGGCGGGAACGACATGCGTCCATCGATTGTCGGAAGACTGGTCCTGGTTCTGGCCCTGGCAGTGGCCGGGCCGGCCCTCGCCACGTCGCGGATCAAGGACGTCGTCGCGTTCGAGGGCGTGCGCGAGAACCAGTTGACCGGTTACGGACTGGTGGTCGGGCTGAACGGCACGGGCGACAACCTGCGCAACGCGCCGATGACCCGCCAGAGCCTCGAGGCGATGTTCGAGCGGCTCGGCGTCAACGTCCGCGACACCAACCTCAACACCAAGAACGTGGCCGTGGTCATGGTCACGGCCAAGCTGCCGCCGTTCGCCGCCGCCGGCTCGGCCATCGACGTCACCGTCTCCGCCGCCGGCGACGCCAAGAGCCTGCAGGGCGGCACGCTGCTGGTCACCGCCCTGATGGGCGCCGACGGCCAGGTCTACGCGGTGGCCCAGGGCACGGTGCAGACCGGCTCGGTGTCCGCGTCCGGCGCGTCCGGCAGCTCCGTCAGCAAGGGCGTGCCGACGGCGGGCCGTATCGCCGGCGGGGCGACCATCGAGCGCGAGACCGGCTTCCAGATGGCCCAGATGGGCCAGATGCGCATGACCCTGCGCAACCCGGACTTCACCACCGCCCAGCGCATCGCCACGGTGATCAACGGCCGCTTCCCCGGCACGGCCGTGGCCGAGAATCCGACCATCGTCACCCTGCGCCCACCGCAGGGCCAGAGCATGGTCGGTTTCATGACCGCCGTGGAGACCCTCGAGGTCGAGCCGGACGCTCCGGCCAAGGTGATCGTCGATGAGGTCAGCGGCGTCATCGTGATGGGCGAGGCCGTGCGCATCTCCACCGTGGCCATCGCCCAGGGCAACCTGACCATCTCGGTCCAGGAGACGCCGCAGGTCAGCCAGCCGCAGCCCTTCAGCCGCGGCGGCGAGACGGTGGTCACCAGCCAGTCGACCGTGGCCGTCGATGAGGAGCGCGGCCGCCAGCTGCTGACCCTCAGGAATGGCGCCTCGCTGTCGAGCCTGGTCGCCGGCCTCAACGCCCTGGGCGTCACCCCGCGCGACATGATCTCCATCCTGCAGGCGATCAAGGCCGCCGGCGCCCTGCAAGCCGATATCGAGGTGATGTGATGGCCGCTTCGCTCGCCGCCCCCGCCGACATCCTGATGGGTCAGGCCCAGACGGCCGCGACCACGACCGTTGACCTGGCCCGCAAGCGCAAGACGGACGACGCCGCCCGGGCGTTCGAGGCCTCGTTCCTGTCGACCATGCTGCAGCCGATGTTCGAGGGCCTGTCGACCGAGGCCCCGTTCGGCGGCGGCCAGGGCGAGGCGATGTTCAAGTCCTTCCTCACCGACGCCATCGCCAAACAGACGGCCAAGCGCGGCGGTCTGGGCGTCGCCGACACCGTCCAGCGCGAAATGCTCAAGCTCCAAGGTCTCAGTTAGAAAGACGTTTCCCCATGGCCCTCGACGCCCGCGACGCAACCGACCGTGTCGATCAACTGATCGTTCTCACCGACCGCCTGACCGCCCTGATGGCCCAGCAGTGCCTGGCCTTCGAGCAGCGGCGGCCGCAGGACGCCGCCGCCCAGATGGAGGAGCTGTCGAAGCTGGCCAACATCTACCGCCACGAGTCGGCGCGGGTGCGTCAGGCGCCGGCCCTGATCGAGGGCGCGCCGCTCGAACAACGCATGCGGCTGATGCAGGCGACCGAGGCGTTCGACGCCGTGCTGGCCCGCCAGGGCCGCGCGCTGGAAGCCGTGCGCACCGTCACCGAGGGCCTGGTCCGCGCCATCGCCGAGGAAGTCGCCTCGCAGCGCACCACGGGCGCCGGCTACGGCCCCGGCGCCGCCAGCCAGGCCGGCGACGCCCGGGCGATCACGCTGAACAAGAGCGCCTGATCGTTGCGCGCTTGACCTGCACCGCGCTTGCGGGGCGGAAACGAGGACACCGGGAGACACCAACTTGTCACGAACTTGGGTCGTCCTTTCCTCGCTCCTGCTTGCAATTGGCGTCACTGGAATAGCCTGTAGTCAGTCAAGCAAGGCCAACAGTTCGCCTCCAAGGGTTGAGGTTCCGAAGATTGAACGGGTAGGCGTGTGGCAACCAACCGCCGGCGGTACACAGGTCCCCCTATGGCCTGCAGACGTCGTGCTTGCGAAGCCAGACTCTGGCGATCGCCCGGAAGCAACCGGAAACGGCTCACCTCTTGTCGGCGGAAGGGAATGGCATTGGGCCAGTTACGTTACTCGGCCGACCATGACGATCTACAAGCCGAAAGGGCATAACACCGGAGCCACGGTGCTGGTCCTGCCGGGTGGTGGGTTCCACGCCGTGGCGACCGACCTGGAAGGCACCGAAATTTGCGACTGGGTTATCCAGCAGGGCATGACGTGCGCCCTGCTGAAATACCGAACACCGCAAGTGTGGCCGAGGGCGAATGGAAAACAGCAGCGACCGAAGGTGCTCCTGGGTCTTGAAGACGCCCAGCGCGCGATGGGCTTGCTGCGACAGCGGGCCTCTGTCTATGGGATAGATCCGCACAAGATCGGCGTACTTGGCTTCTCGGCAGGCGCATACTTGGCAGCGAGTATGAGCAACACGGAAGAGCGTACCTATCCGCTCACCGATGCGGCCGACCAACAGTCTCCAAGGCCTGACTTCGCAATCATAGCCTATACAGCTCGCATGCTTGATAGCAGCAAGGGGAAGAATAGCCTTGAGCTACAGCCCTGGGTGAAAATCAGCGCGAAGGCGCCGCCGACGCTTATCATTCATGCGATGGACGATCCCGTCGATGATATCCGAGAGCCAATGGCTTATGCGCTGGCGCTCAACGACGCAGGCGTTCCGGTCGACATGCGGATCTACTCGAAGGGAAGCCATGCCTTCGGGATGCGGCCAACGGACGACCCGATCACGAGGGAGTGGCCGGGACAGGTCAGGCAATGGCTGCACAATTTGGGCATGCTGTAACGCGCACCACCGGCGCGGGCTATAGCCCCGGCGCGGTCAGTCTGGCCGGCGACGCCACGGCAGTCACCCTGAACAAGCGCGCCTGATTGACCTGAATCACGGACGGGATCGCCGAGGCGCGATCTGCTGGCGATCATGCCGGTTTCCCGTCCCGTTCCCAGCGACAGCGATCCCGATACGGTCTTCCTCGGCGAGGTGCGTGCGTTTTTGGCCGAGGCCCTGACGCCCGACTTGCGCGAGGCCGGCCGGCGGACGCTGGGGGTCCATTCCGACATCGAGGCCTGCCGCCTGTGGCACCAGCGGCTGCATCGGCGCGGCTGGATCGCGCCGGGCTGGCCCGTGGCTCACGGCGGAACAGGCTGGACGCCGCGCCAGCGGTTTCTGTTCGACCGCGAATGCGCGCTGAACGACGCGCCGGTGCTGTTCGCCGGCGGCATCCGCAGCCTGGGCCCGCTGATCATCGAGATGGGCACGCCGCTGCAGCAGGCCCGCTACCTGCCGGCCATCCTGTCGGGCGACGACCTGTGGGCCCAGGGCTTCTCCGAGCCCGGCGCGGGGTCGGACCTGGCGCGGGTCGCCACCCGCGCGGCGCGGACGGGCGACCGCTATGTCGTCGATGGCTCGAAGATCTGGACCACCGGCGCCCACCTGGCCAACCGCATGTTCGCCCTCGTGCGCACCGCGACCGAGGACCGGCCGCAGAAGGGGCTGACCTTCCTGCTCATCGACATGGCCTCGCCGGGCCTGACCGTCTCGCCGATCATCACCATCGACGGCGAGCACGAGCTGAACGCGGTGTTCTTCGACCAGGTCGGCGTGCCCGTCGCCAACCGCATCGGCGAGGAAGGCCAGGGCTGGGCCGTGGCCAAGCGGCTGATGCAGCTGGCCCGCTCGAACAACACCCCCGCCGCCCTGGTGCGGCGCGTCTATCAGCGCGCGCGCGCCGCCGCCCGGGCGACACCTGACCTTGAGCCGGGCCTGAGCGCGCGGCTGGTGGCGGCCGAAATCGAGCTGACCGCCTTCGAACAGACGGAACTGGCCCTGCTGCCCGGCGGTCGCCTGCGCGAGGGGGACAACACCAGTTCGTCGGTGCTCAAGCTGATCGGCAGCGAACTGCACCAGCGGGTCGCCGAACTGGCCATGGAGATCGCGGGGCTTTCGCGGGGCATCGCTCTCGACCCGTTCCGCGACGAGGCCGGCTGGCTCGCCGACGGCGCGCGGGCCATGGCCAAGCATTTCGCCACCCGGGCGGCGAGCATCTATTCAGGATCGAGCGAGACCCAGCGCAACGTCATCGCCCAGGCGTTGCCGGCCGGAATTCGGTGACAGTTTACGAATTCGCCCGGGCGCGGCGGCGCCTCAACACCCGGATCGCGAATTCGTAAACTGTCACCGAATTCTACAGCATCACCGAGGCGGGCCGGTCATCGGCGGCCATGAAGGTCGGCGCGCGCACCGTCGGGCGGTCCGCATGAAGCCGCCCCTCAACCCAGGACCAGAGGGCGGTGATCTCGCTGGCGGCGGAGCTGGAAGGCTCCAGATCCTGCGCGGTCGAGCCGTGGGCCACGCTGCGCTGGTAGGCGACGCGCGTGCGCAGACCGATCGGCGCCACGGGAAAGCCCAGGGCGCGCAAGGCCGCGACGGCTTCCATCAGCACCGGCGCCTCGATCGACTGTTGGCGGTGCGGGGCCTGGTTGAGGACGAAGACCACCGGCTTGTGGAAGCGGGCGGCGAGGGCCGCGGAATCGGCCACCGCGCGGATGTCGAAGAAGTTTGGCCGGGCGACCACGAGGCAGAGGTCGGCGCAACGGACGGCCTGCTCGACCTCCTCCTCGACGGACGGACCGGTATCGACGACCAGCAGGCCGACCCCGGCGCGGGCCGCCTCCTGCTGGCGCGCGAACAGGGCGCCGGGCTTGACCGCCTCGACCGCCGGTTCGCTCAGCTGGCGCATGCGCCGCCACTCGACGGCCGAGTGCTGCCGGTCGGTGTCGGCCAGCAGGGTGACATAGCCCGACGCATGGGCCGCGACAGCCAGATGGACGGCCAGGGTGGTCTTCCCGGTCCCGCCTTTGCGGGCGATGATGGCGAGTGTCTTCAACGCCTGTCCCCGAACGAAACGCTCGGGAGGTGCTCCAGCAGGAAGCGTGCCCGGCCGGCGGGGCCGCTCGCCGGTCAGCAGATGCGGCGGCGTGGACTTGCCCACGCCATTGCTGCCAACCAGCCCGGTCCGCTCCCGCCCGAAGGCGAGGCCGAGATTGTCGAAGAGGACGCGGCCCGATGGCCAAACGCGTGGGGCGCCCCTATCTAACGCCCGTGAGCGATCCCCTCGCCTTCCATGCCACGGCCTATTCGCCGGAAGAGGCCCGCGCCCGTCGCGAGGCCGCCGTCGCGCGCGCCAGGGCGGCGACCGGCATCGACGAGGCCCTGATCTCCGATCTGGTCGAGACCTTTTACCAGCGGGTCCAGGCCGATCCGCTGCTGGGGCCGGTCTTCGCCGAGCGGATCGCCGACTGGGGACCGCATCTGGCGCGGATGAAGCTGTTCTGGGGCTCGGTGGCGCTGGGCACGGGCGCCTATCAGGGCCGGCCGATGCCCAAACACATGCGGCTGCCAGTCGATGCGCGCCACTTCGACCGCTGGCTGGCGCTTTTCGAGGAGACCGCCCGGTCGCTCTGCACCCCGCTGGCCGCCGAGCACTTCATCGCCCGCGCCCGCAACATAGCCGAGAGCCTTGAGCTGGGCGTGGCCAACGCCAGCGGCGTGATGCTCGGCGTCGGCGAGCGGTTCATCCGGCCGGACTGAAAGTCAGCAAGAACCGGGTCGCTGTCGCCTTCGGCCCTGACCAGACTGGAACGCCTCAACACAGGAGTTCCCCATGTCCTTCGTCGTCACCGGCCTGTCGCCCGAGCCCTTCGCCCCGCTGTTCGACCTGGACGAGGCCGCCCTGGCCGCGCTCGGCGTCATCCGCATGACCGTCGACAACAAGCCCGGCTTTCCCTGCCGCATCACCCTTGAAGACGCCGAGCCCGGGGAAACCGTGCTGCTGCTCAATCACCAACACCTGGACGTCGATACGCCCTACCGGGCCCGCCACGCCATTTTCGTGCGGGAAGGCGCGACAGCGACGGCGCGGGTCGAGAACGGCCTGCCCCCGGCGCTGGAGTCGCGTCTGCTGGCGATCCGCGCCTATGACGCCGCCGGCATGATGATCGACGCCGAGATCGTCGAGGGCGCCGAGGCCGGGCCGCTGATCGAGCGGTTCCTCGACAATCCCAAGGCCGCCTATCTCCACGCCCACAACGCCCGCAGGGGCTGTTTCGCGGCGCGGATCGACCGGGGCTAGTGTCCCGATCCCGAAGGTCGCAAGCGCTGGTGACGGGCCATCAGGCATCGTGAGGTCGGCCCGCTTCGGCAAGCCCGCGCGGACCGCCGCGAAGGGCCAGAGGGCTCCCGGTTGACATCTTTATCGTGTATTCTATCTTTTGCCCTCATACATTGTGTTTATTGGCGCTAGCGTAACTACAGTTTTGGAGTTACAGGTGCGTCGGTTCGAATGGGACCCAGCCAAGGACCTCGCTAACCGGCGCAAGCACGGGATCGGTTTCCTGTTCGCGCGCCGTGCATTCGCCGATCCGTTCGCCATCGACGAACAGGACCGGATCGAGGGGGGAGAGGTGCGATGGCGGATGGTTGGCGAAGTCGCCGAAGGCCTCCTGTTCGTGGCCTATGTGTGGAGTGTTCGACATGACGGAACGGAAACCATCCGTATCATCTCGGCCCGCCATGCCGAGCCCCACGAGCGTCGAAGATACTGGCGAACCCGCCTGGGTGAGGGTTGAGTACGACCCGCTCAATCCCCCGCCGTTTACGGACGAGGAAAAGGCCGACCTCGAACGTCTGCGGACCATGCGCGACGAGGACATCGACTTTTCCGACATCCCGCGCGCCACCGAGTCCTTCTGGCGCAACGCCGTGCAGGGCATGCACTACCGGGTGGTCAAGCAGCAGCTGACTATCCGCCTGGACGCCGACGTGCTGGACTGGCTGAAGTCCAGCGGCAAGGGCTGGCAGACCAAGCTCAACTACCACCTGCGCCAGGCGATGGAGCGGGAGCGCGGCGTGAAGCGGTGACGGCGCCCTGCTGACTGTCTCTGTCAGCAGGATGGAGCGGGAACCGGCGCGTTCTCACATTGTTCTTGTGTTAAAGACGACTCTGCGCACTACATATGGCTGTTGCGCCGTGTCCGAATTGGCCGGCCGAGCGTTCCTCCCGGTGACCATGGCCGACCATCAGAATTTCATCCGCGTGCGCGGCGCGCGCGAGCACAATCTCAAGAACGTCAGCGTGGACATTCCGCGCGGCGAGCTGGTGGTGATCACCGGCCTGTCGGGCTCGGGCAAGTCGTCGCTGGCCTTCGACACCATCTATGCCGAGGGCCAGCGCCGCTACGTCGAGAGCCTGTCGGCCTACGCCCGCCAGTTCCTCGAGCTGATGAGCAAGCCGGACGTCGATCTGATCGAGGGCCTGTCGCCGGCCATTTCGATCGAACAGAAGACCACCAGCCGCAACCCGCGCTCGACCGTCGGCACGGTGACCGAGATCCACGACTACATGCGCCTGCTGTGGGCGCGGGTGGGGATCCCCTATTCGCCGGCCACGGGTCTGCCGATCGAGAGCCAGACCGTCAGCCAGATGGTCGATAAGCTGACCGCCCTGCCCGAGGGCGAGCGGCTGTACCTGCTGGCGCCCGTCGTGCGCGGCCGCAAGGGCGAGTACCGCAAGGAGATCGCCGAGTGGCGCAAGCTGGGCTTCCAGCGGCTGAAGATCGACGGCGTGCTCTATCCGATCGAGGACGCCCCCGAGCTGGACAAGAAGTTCAAGCACGACATCGACGTGGTCGTGGACCGGCTGGTGACCAAGAACGGCCTGGAGCAGCGCTACGCCGACAGCATCGAACAGGCCCTGCGCCTGGCCGACGGCATCGCGGTCGCCGAATGGGCTGACACGCCGGAGGGCGAGAGCGAACCCCGCCGCATCCTGTTCTCCGAGAAGTTCGCCTGCCCGGTCAGCGGCTTCACCATCAGCGAGATCGAGCCCCGGCTGTTCTCGTTCAACAACCCGTTCGGCGCCTGCCCCACCTGCGACGGCCTGGGGGCCAAGCTGGCGTTCGACGCCGATCTGATCGTGCCGGACAAGGACAAGACACTGCATAAAGGCGCTGTCGCGCCCTGGGCCAAGGGCCCCTCGCCGCTCTACACCCAGACCCTGCAGGCCCTGGCGCGGCACTACGGCTTCTCGATGGACGCGCCGTGGCACGGCCTGCCGGCCGAGGCGCAAAAGGTCGTGCTCTACGGCACGGGACCTGAGAAGATCCACTTCGTCTACGACGACAACGCCCGCAAGTACGAGGTCAACAAGCCGTTCGAGGGCGTGCTGCCCAACCTTGAGCGACGCTGGCGCGAGACCGACTCCAGCTGGGTGCGCGAGGAGCTGGGCCGCTACCAGTCCGACACGCCCTGCGACGTCTGCCACGGCGCCCGTCTCAAGCCCGAGGCCCTGGCGGTCAAGATCGGCGAGCGCAATATCGCCGAGGTCAGCGCCCTGGCCATCCGCCAGGCGCGCGAGTGGTTTGAGGAGCTCGAGCCGCGGCTGACCGACAAGCAGATGGAGATCGCCCGGCGGATCCTGAAGGAGATCAACGACCGCCTGCGGTTCCTCGTCGATGTCGGCCTGGACTATCTGAACCTGTCGCGCGGCTCCGGCTCGCTGAGCGGCGGCGAAAGCCAGCGCATCCGCCTGGCCAGCCAGATCGGCTCGGGCCTGACCGGCGTGCTCTATGTGCTGGACGAGCCGTCGATCGGCCTGCACCAGCGCGACAACACGCGCCTCTTGCAGTCGCTGCGCGGCCTGCGCGACCTCGGCAACTCGGTGCTGGTGGTCGAGCATGACGAGGAGGCCATTCTCACGGCCGACTACGTCATCGACATGGGGCCCGCCGCCGGCATCCACGGCGGCCACATCGTCGCCCAGGGCAAGCCCGCCGACATCGTCACCAACGGCAACAGCATCACCGGCCAGTACCTGTCGGGCATGCGCGAGATCGCGGTGCCAGAGGATCGCCGGCCCATTTCCACCAAGCGCGTGCTGCGCGTGGTCGGGGCGACCGGCAACAATCTCAAGAGCGTGACCGCGGAGATTCCGGTCGGCACCTTCACCTGCATCACCGGCGTCAGCGGCGGCGGCAAGTCGACCTTCACCATTGAGACCCTCTACAAGGCCGCCGCCCGTCGACTGAACAACGCCAGCGACGCCCCGGCGCCCTACGAGAAGATCGAGGGGCTGGAGAACTTCGACAAGGTCATCGACATCGACCAGAGCCCGATCGGCCGCACCCCGCGGTCGAACCCGGCCACCTATACCGGCGCCTTCCAGCCGATCCGCGACTGGTTCAGCCAGCTGCCGGAAAGCAAGGCGCGCGGCTATGGCCCCGGGCGGTTCAGCTTCAACGTCAAGGGCGGCCGCTGCGAGGCCTGCCAGGGTGACGGGCTGATCAAGATCGAGATGCACTTCCTGCCCGACGTCTACGTCACCTGCGACGTCTGCAAGGGCAAGCGCTACAACCGCGAGACACTGGAGATCCTGTTCAAGGGCAAGTCGATCGCCGACATCCTCGACATGACCGTCGATGAGGCGGCCGACTTCTTCAAGGTCGTGCCGCCGGTGCGGGACAAGATGGAGACCCTCAAGCGCGTGGGCCTGGGCTACATCCACGTCGGCCAGCAGGCCACGACCCTGTCAGGGGGCGAGGCGCAGCGGGTCAAGCTGTCGAAGGAGTTGAGCCGGAAGGCCACGGGGCGCACCCTCTACATCCTCGACGAGCCGACCACGGGCCTGCATTTCGAGGACATCAAGAAGCTGCTCGAGGTGCTCCACGAACTGGTCGATCACGGCAACACCGTGGTGGTCATCGAGCACAATCTGGACGTGGTGAAGACGGCCGACTGGATCATCGACTTCGGCCCCGAGGGCGGCGACGGCGGCGGCGAGATCGTCGGCGTTGGCTCACCCGAGAAGATCGCGGGCATCGCCGGCAGCTGGACCGGCCGCTACCTCGCCGATGTGCTCAAGCGGCACCGCGACCGCGCCGGCGAGCGGCGCAAGCGGGCCTGATCGCCCGCTCGCGCCCCCCGGGGCGTCAGTCGAACGTCGATGCTGGGCCGCTCGCGCCGACCAGGCCGCGATAGATCGACGGCGCCGGGCAGAGCATGATCAGCATCAGGAACGGCGCGGGGATCATCGCCAGCAGCTGATAGACCAGCACCATCGGCGTGAAATAGGTTTGCAGCGACGTCATGTCCGGCGAGAAGATGCCGCTGGCCGCGCCGAAGCCGCCGCCGATGACGATCACGACCAGCAACAGGATCGCATAGACCGCGATATAGGCGATGATCGCCAGGATGAAGGCCAGCAGGTAGGCCCCGAGCATCGGCCAGACGTGGCCCTTGGTCAGCTTCCACGAGCCGAAAATGTTGATGCGGCCGGTGGCGAAGGTCTGCGCGCTGGCCAGCGACAGGCGCACCGCCATCATCACGAACAGCGCCAGCAGAACGCAGCCGGCGACGACCCCGATCAAGGTCGCCACGCCGGTTCCCCAGGCGGCGGCCGATACAGCCGCCAGAACGCCCACGGCGACGGCCCCGACCAGGTAGACCAGGAAGAACAGCAGTCCGAGCAGGATCATGACGGCGATCTGCCGAAGTTCATCCGCGCCGAACGCGATCCACGCCAGCTTGCGATCGCTCGGACGAAGCATCATCCGGTTCACGGCGGCGTAGAGGATGCCGTAGAACAGCAGGCAATAAGGGATGATCACCGCGTAGAGGGTCCCGATCGGTTTGAGCGCCTCCAGCGCGGCCTTGGGGTCGGACCCGGTCGCCGGCGGCTGGGTCTGCAGCGCCACGAGGCCGGGACCGGCGAACACGATCATCAACACGACCATCGCCAGTGAAAGAACTCCCAGGATCGGGATCCAGATCAGCAGAGTCCTGAAATTCTCACGGCCCTCGCGAAATCCGCTGAAGGCCGCATCTGTCGCCGAAAACATGCCAATCGCTCCCCAAGGCCGCGGACGCTCCAGCGACCGCCCCTGCCACCCTCAAGGGAGCATCCCTCGTCGCCGGAGGCAAGCGAGGCGCCGGCGCCGCAGGGTTGTGCAAAATCGTCACGCGCGGGCCGCGCGCGCCGTCTAGGCGATGACACGGCGCGTGTGTCGTGCTCTAAATACGACAATCTGGTTTGGTGACGCGAGATCCCATGCCGCACTCATTCCCTTGGGGGTCCCTGTGAAAGTTCTTCTGCTTACGCTTGTAGCCGCCGCCTCGATCGCCACGGCCGTGGCCGCCGAGGATCAATCGCCGCCGACCGCGCCCGAGGCCGTGCCGGCCCCCGTGGCCGCGCCCGTGTCCAGGAAGGACCCCAACGAGCGCGTGTGCAAGACCTCGCCGGTGATCGGCTCGCGGGTCCCCAGCCGCACCTGCATGACGCGGGCGGATTGGGAAGCGCGCGCCAAGGCCGACCGGGCGGACCTCGAAGCCGCCCAGCGCTCCGGCCTGGCGACCTGCGGCACCAAGCCCTGCTCCTGATCGCCTGACATGATCCTCTACGGCGAGCGCAACCCGGCGCCCAATCCGCGCCGGGTGCGCATCTTTGTCGCCGAGAAGGGCATCGACCTGCCCGAGACCCGGGTCAACCTGCGCCTGCGCGAACACAAGTCCGACGAGCACCGCGCCCGCAATTCCCTGGGCCAGGTGCCGACCCTGGTGCTCGACGACGGGACGACGATTTCCGAGAGCGTCTCGATCTGCCGCTATCTGGAAGGCCTGCATCCCGCCCCGGCCCTGTTCGGATCGACGGTGCGGGAGCAGGCCCTGGTGGACATGTGGATCCGCCGCGTCGAGTTCCAGCTGACGGTTCCGGTCGGCATGTTCTGGCGTCACGCCCATCCCCTGACCGCCGCCCTGCTGACGCAGTTCCAGGACTTCGGCGAGTCGAACCGCGAGACCTATGGCCGGGTTTGCGCCTGGCTCGACGGCGACCTGGCCGACGGCCGTCCGTGGCTGGCCGGTGACGACTATTCCATGGCCGACATCGTCGCCCTGACCACGATCGACTTCGCGACCTTCACGGGGCTGGAGCCTCCGGCCGACCTGCCGTGGCTGAAGGCCTGGCATGACCGGGCCGCGGCGCGGCCCAGCGCGTCGGCCTAGACCGAGGGCGCCTTGAGCCGGCGATAGGCTGCCGCGGGCGGGGCGTAGAAGATCACGAACACCAGCACGATCAGCAGGGCCTGCAGGGCCAGCTGCAGCAGGAGCTCGCCCAGCCCGCGCAGCGCCAGGGCGGGCGTCAGGTTGGTCAGGTCGGGACTGGCCAGCTCGCCCATCAGCGAAAAGCCGCCGGTGACCTTGGCCAGGACCAGGCTCAGCGTCAGGGCCATGATCACCACCAGGATCGCATAGAGGATGGTCAGGACCAGCGTCAGCAGCAGGCGCCAGAACTGGCCCAGCGTCAGCCGCCAGGCGGCGCCCAGCCGGAAATGATGCTCGGCGAAGGTCATCACCCCCGCCAGCGCCAGCCGCACCGCGAGCCAGCCCAGCAGCACGACGCCGCCGATAGACCCGACGAAGGTCACCAGGCCGTGCAGACCGCCGGCGCGGCTGGCCAACACCACCACCGCCGCGCCATAGATGCCGCTGGCCAGGCCGAAGATGGCGATGACCATCAGGCTGACAAGGAACATGCGCAGTTCGTCCGCGCCGATCTTCAGATGAGCGAAACCCTTGTCCTCGGGCGTCAGCACGGTGCGGTAGACGGCGGTGACCAGCATGATCAGCATGGCCATGGCCAGCGGAACGATCACGAGGATCGGCGGGCCGAACCGGGCCAGGAGCTCGCCGTAGTCGCGCTGCACGCCTGTCGCCTCGACCGTCGCCAGATTGCCCAGGTTCGGCACCAGCAGGATCAGGATCATCCCCAGCAGGCACAGCAGGTAGAAACCCGTCCAGGCCAGGATCAGGCCAGGCCGCTCGCGGATAATGCGGAAGCCCTCGAAGGCCGTGTCGGATGGCGACAGGGTCATTGGCCCGCGCCTCCCCGCAGACGGCGATAGATATAGGACGTCATGCCGACCGAGATCGGCTGGTAGAGAAAGATCGAGACCGCGCTGGAGATGCCGCTGGTCCAGGGCGCCAGGTCAGAACTTCCCGTGATCCGCGTGAAGGTCCAGGCGAGGATATGCAGCATCAGGACCGGCAGATAGATCGCCAGCCCGGCCAGGGTGAGCGGAAGGACCGCCCCGCGTGTCAGCTTGAACGGCGCCCACAGGCGGATCTGGTTGTCGGCGGCGGTGGCGGCCAGGGTCATCGACAACCGCGTGGCCAGCCACCACAGGATCACCAGGCAGAGGCCGAGGCCCAGGTAGAACACCGCCTTGTCCGTCGGGCTGAGGCCGGCCATCCATTGTTCGGAGGTCGCCGCCCCCGTGGGGCCCAGCAGCAGGAGAAGGCCAATCGACACGCCGAAGGTCGTCACCACGGCGGCGGCGAGGAACACCAGCCCGACTAGCAGCGAGGCGCCCAGGATCCGCGTCTCCAGCCCTCGCCATTGCAGACCCAGCGGGCCCAGCGGCCCGGCCGCCGCGCCGCCGTGGTCCGCCATGGCGACGCCGTAGAGACCGCCCTGGATCATCACATAGGCCAGGCCATAGATCGCCATGATGGCGACAGCCGACGGACTGACAGGCGCGCCGGCGGTAAGGAAGTTGGGCGGCGAGGTCGTCGCCAGGGCCAGGATCGCCGCCGCCGCGATGATCAACGGGCCGATCACCCTGGCCACGTTGGCGCGCCAGAACTCGAAGCCCTCGGCCACTGCTGTCCGGACCGAAAAACGCGCCTGCGACATACGACCCCTCGCGCCCCCGGCGCGCATAGTTTCCGGCCGACTTAAACCCTGCTTCGGGCCCTGTGGCGACAGGATTTGCGAGCCCGGCGCGAAGAGTCCGCCGGACGCCGCCTAAACGGCCGCTTCGGGCGTTCCGCGCAGCTGTCGATAGGCCTCGGCCCAGGGCGCGGTGAAGATCACCGCGACCAGGGTGGCCAGAATGCTGCCGACGATGGCGCCGACGACGATCCAGGGCGCCAGCGCATGCATCCAGACGGTCGGGTCCTGGTTGAAGAAGGCGGTCAGGCGCTCCTCGCTCCAGCCGCCGGACATCGCGCCCGCGCCAATCACCGCGACCACGCAGATCACCACGAGCAGGCCGACGATCATTTCGGCGATAATCATCAGCGCGACCAGGATCAGGCCGACCAGCAGGATCCGCCAGCTGTTGCCGCTGGTCATCTTCCACGACTCGATCAGGCGGAATTTCGATTCCGCGAAGGTCATCGGAAAGGCCAGGCAGAACCGGACGAACAGGAACGCCAGCACCGCGTAGACCGGCAGCATGGCCAACCGCATCATCGCCAGCTTCATCATCGGGTCGTCGTGCGGACCGCCCATGACCGCCAGCGGCACGAGAACGGCCATCATGATCATCATGAGCGCGAAGACGATGATCCCGACCACGATGAACAGCAGGCCCAGCCACAGCTCGCGCGCGCCCAGCCGCAGATGGAACCAGCTCTTCTCCTGCGGGAACAGGACCGCGCGGAAGATCGCGCCGGTCAGCACCATGCGCACGATCAGTCCGGTCAGGATCAGCACCGGGATCAGGCCGAGCGCCGAGCCGATCATCGGCATGATCATCTCGGGCGTCGGCTCGACGCCGCGCTGGGCGGCCTCGACGATCTGACCGACCGAGACCAGCAGTCCGCCCATCAGACCGAAGGCCGGCAGAAGGCCCACCAGCCCGAGGAACACGGCCCACACCAGCACGGCCAGCGGATTGCGGCCGATGACTCCGAAGCCCGCGAAGGCCGTCTTCACGATATCCAGCTTGATCACGATATGCCTCCCCGCATGCCGCTCCTGGCGAAGACCAACACAAAATCGTCCCCGGCGCCACCACGGGCTGCTTTGCGCGCGCGGCGCGTGGGCCTATCTGTCGCCCATGACGATGAAGCCCGTACATGTGATCGGCGGCGGCCTGGCCGGATCCGAGGCCGCCTGGCAGCTGGCGCAGGCCGGCGTGCCCGCCGTGCTGCACGAGATGCGCCCGGTGCGCGGCACCGACGCCCACCAGACCGACGGCCTGGCCGAGCTGGTCTGTTCCAACTCCTTCCGCTCCGACGACTGGCAGTACAATGCCGTGGGCCTGCTGCATGCCGAGATGCGCCGCTGCGGCTCGATCATCCTGTCGAGCGGCGACGCCCACCAGGTGCCGGCTGGCGGGGCGCTGGCCGTCGATCGCGACGGGTTCTCCGCCGACGTGACAGCCCGGCTCGAGGCCCATCCGCTGGTGACCATCGTGCGCGAGGAGGTCACCGGCCTGCCGCCCGCTGACTGGGACAGCGTGATCATCGCCACCGGCCCCCTCACCTCCCCGGCGCTCGCCGCCGCGATCCTCGATCTGACCGGCGAGGACTCCCTGAGCTTCTTTGACGCCATCGCTCCGATCGTCCATTTCGACTCGATCGACATGAGCAAGGCCTGGCGGCAGTCGCGCTACGACAAGGAAGGCCCGGGCGGCGACGCGGCGGCCTATATCAACTGCCCGATGGACCGCGAGCAGTACGACGCCTTCATCGACGCCCTGCTGGCCGGGCCCAAGTCCGAGTTCAAGGACTGGGAGACCGTGCCCTATTTCGACGGCTGCCTGCCGATCGAGGTGATGACCGAGCGCGGCCGCGAAACCCTGCGCCACGGCCCGATGAAGCCCGTCGGCCTGACCAACGCCCACAACCCCACGGTCAAGCCCTGGGCCATCGTCCAGCTGCGCCAGGACAATGCGCTGGGCACCCTGTGGAACATGGTCGGCTTCCAGACCAAGCTGAAGCACGGCGCCCAGACCGACATCTTCCGCATGATCCCCGGACTGGAGAACGCCCAGTTCGCCCGGCTTGGCGGCCTGCACCGTAACACCTTCCTCAACAGCCCGCGTCTGCTGGACGACAGGCTGCGGCTGAAGGCCGACACGCGGCTGCGCTTCGCCGGACAGGTGACCGGGGTCGAGGGTTATGTGGAAAGCGCCGCCTTGGGGCTGTTGACCGGACGGCTGGCGGCCGCGGAACGGCTGGGCCAGTCCCTCGCGCTTCCGCCCGTGACGACGGCGCTGGGCGCCCTGGCCAGGCACATCACCGGCGGGTTCCTGGATGGGCCCAAGGCCAGCTTCCAGCCGATGAACATCAACTACGGCCTGCTGCCGCCCATGGAGGCGCCGAAGCACGACGGCGAGGGCCGCAAGCTGCAGCCGCAGGATCGCGGCCGGGCCAAGAAGCGGATGATGAGCGAACGCGCGATGGCCGACCTCGAAACCTGGCTGACAAGCGATGCGCTTGTCGCGACGGAATAGGAAAAGGCTGCCCCGGAGACTGGCGCGTCCGGCACGACGCTCTTAGTGTGCGCGCCAAATCGCGCAACGATCCGCCGGGAAACGTCCGAATGAAGCTCATCTCTCGCCTGCTCGCCGCCAGTGTCATGGCGCTCGCCATCGGCTCCGCCGCCGAGGCCCGCCCCTTCACCGCCAAGGACATGGTCACGCTGGACCGGGTCAGCGACCCGCGCGTGTCGCCCGACGGCCGCTATGTCATCTACGCCCGCCGGGTCGCTGACTATGACGCCAACAAGGCCAAGACCGAGCTGTGGCTGATCGACCTGTCGGGCAAGACGCCGGCCGCGCCGCGACTGCTTGATGTATCCGCTGGCGGTGGCGTCAGCAGCGCCCGCTGGGGCGCCGACGGCCACAGCATCTACTTCCTGTCCTCGCGCGGCGGCTCGATGCAGGTCTGGCGCGGTGACGTGGGCGCCGCCGGCGCCAGCCAGGTGACCAAGCTGCCGTTCGACGTGGGCGGGTTCCAGACCTCGCGGGACGGCCGCAAGCTGCTGGTCTCGCTGCCCGTCTTCCCCGATTGCCCGACCCTGCAGTGCACCACCGACCGCATGGCCGCCCGCGCGGCGAAGAAGACCACCGGCGTGGTCCACGACCGCCTGTTCATCCGCCATTGGGACGAATGGGCTGACGGCACGCGCAACCAACTGTTCGTGCTGACCTTTGACGAGAAGGGCGTCACCGCCGACAGCCCCGTGGCCGTGATGCACGGCTTCGACGGCGACACGCCGTCCAAGCCGTTCGGCGACGAGACCGAGTTCACCTTCTCGGCTGACGGCAAGGAGGTGGTCTTTTCCGCGCGACTGGCCGGCAAGACCGAGGCCTGGAGCACCAATTTCGACATCTACGGCGCGCCGGCCGACGGCTCGGGCCAGCTGACCAACTATTCGGAGGCCAACAAGGCCTGGGACACGGGAGCGGTCTATTCGCCGGATGGCAGGTTCGTCGCCTACCGGTCGATGAAACGCCCCGGCTTCGAGGCCGACCGCTGGCAGATCGGCATCCATGACGAAACCACCGGCAAGGACCGCGAACTGGCCCCCGACTGGGACCGCTCGGCCGACGCCATCGCCTGGGCGCCGGATGGCCGGACGATCTATGCCACCGCCCAGGACGTCGGCCAGACCCGGCTGTTCGCCATCGACGTCAAGACCGGCAAGGTCACGCCCCTGACCGGCGCCGGCCACGTCAGCGGCTTCGACGTCGGGCCCAAGGGCATCGTCTACGCCCAGGACGACCTCGACAGCCCGGCCCAGCTGTTCAGCATCGGCTTCAAGCGCGGGGCCAGGCCGGTCCAGCTTACCAACGCCAATGCCGACAAGCTGGCGGGTGTGGAGTTCGGCGGCTACGAGCAGTTCAGCTTCCCCGGCTGGAACGGCGAGACGGTGCACGGCTATCTGGTCAAGCCGGTCGGCTTCGACCCCAGCAAGACCTACCCGGTCGCCTTCCTGATCCACGGCGGGCCGCAGGGCAGCTTCGGCAACCTGTTCCACTATCGCTGGAACGCCCAGACCTACGCCGGGGCCGGCTATGCGGTGGTGATGATCGATTTCCACGGCTCGACCGGCTACGGCCAGGCCTTCACCGACGCCATCAGCCAGCATTGGGGCGACCGCCCGCTGGAAGACCTGCAGAAGGGGTGGGATCACGCCCTGAAGTCCTACAGCTTCCTCGACGGCGACCGGGCCTGCGCGCTGGGCGGTTCGTACGGCGGCTACATGGTCAACTGGATCGCCGGCAACTGGAACGCGCCGTGGAAGTGTCTGGTCAATCACGACGGCATCTTCGACGCCCGCTTCATGGGCTATTCCACCGAAGAGCTGTGGTTCAGCGAGTGGGAGAACGGCGGCACGCCCTGGACCACCGGAACGACCTATTCCACCTTCAACCCGGCCGATCACGTGGGTAACTGGACCACGCCGATGCTGGTGGTCCACGGCGGGCGCGACTATCGCGTGCCGCTGGAAGAAGGCATCGCCACCTTCACCGCCCTGCAGCGGCGCGGCGTCGAGAGCAAGCTGCTCTACTTCCCGGAAGAGAACCACTGGGTGCTCAAGCCGCAGAACTCGGTGCAGTGGCACGACGAGGTGCTCGGCTGGCTCGACGCCCACACCAAGCCGCAATAGCCTTCAGGCGGGCAGGCGGGCGGGCGGGCAGACGCGCTGTGGCGCCCGCCCGCCGGCTCAGATCAGGCCCAGGCCTTCCCACATGGCCATGGCCAGGCCCAGCGCGCGCATGTCACCCGTGGTCGTCGGGGCCATCTTGTTCATGGCGTAGGCGAAGGTGGTGTGGGCATCCATGTCGATGATCACCAGCGAGCCGCCGTAGCCGCCCCAGAAGATGGTGTTGGGGTTGGGCAACGGCATCGTCCCGCCGGCCAGGCCAAAGCCCATGCCGAACCGCGCCGGCATGGCCAGGATCAGGTCCTGGCCTTCGACCTGCAGCTCCAGCGCCTTGCGGCAGCCCGCCTCCGACAGGAACCGCCGGCCCTTCGCGACGCCGCCATTGGCCAGGATGGCGTGAATCTCGGCAACCGACCGGGCGTTGCCCGTGCCGCCGGCGGCGGGAATCTCCGCCCCGCGCCAGGCCCGGGTGCGCGTCTCCATGACATCGACGCCGGGATTGTTGGACATGTTGGCCTGCAACTCGGTCTGCGCGCCGTCGCCGATCGCCCCACCTTTCGGCGGCGGAATCAGGTGGGCGACGCGCGCGTCCTCCGAGGCCGGCAAACCGATGTGGAAGTCGGCGCCAAGCGGCCCGGCGACCTCCTCGCGAAACACCGTGCCCAGCGACCGGCCGGTGATGCGGCGGACCACCTCGCCGACCAGATAGCCCTGGGTCAGGGCGTGGTAGCCCGGCGCCGTGCCCGCCTCCCAGTAGGGCGCCTGGGCGGCCAGCAGGGCGGTGACCTTGTCCCAGTCGTAGAGGTCGTCCTTGGTGATCGGCTCCTTCCAGCCCGACAGGCCGGCGCTGTGGCTCATCAGGTGGCTGACCTTGATCGCGCCCTTCCCGGCCGCGGCGAACTCGGGCCAGTAGCGGGCGACCGGCGCGTCGAAGTCCAGCTCGCCGCGGTCGGCGAGGATCAGCGCGGTCAGCGCCGTCATGGTCTTGGTCGTGGAATAGACGTTGACGATGGTGTCCTGCTCCCAGGGCCGGGTCATCTCCGCATCGGCCCAGCCGCCCCACAGATCGACGACCGTCTCCCCTTCCAGGGTAGCGCAGAACGAGGCGCCGACGTCGGTTCCGTTGGCGAGGTTGGCTTCGAAGGCCGCGCGAACCGGCGCGAACCTGTCCTGGGTGAATCCGTCCGCCGTATCCCTAGCCATTCCGTCGCCTCCCTGTGTCGTTGAGCACCCATACGACGAAGGCGGCGGATCGCGCCAGTTCACGCAAGGGAACGGGGCCGGGCCCTGTGACGACAGTGACCGGCGCCTTCGTGCCTGTCCCTAGTTGATATCCTAGCCGATCCGGCCGGTCAGCACGGCCAGAAGCACGCGCAGGCGCTTCTCGATCTCCCCTGGCGAGCCGCCGCGCGCATAGCGGCCGACCAGGGCCGCGTGGGCCACGGCGGGAAAGGCGGCGACCGGCAGGGTGGCCAGCTCGGCCCGCGCGACCGCGAGCGCCGTCAGGGCGGCTGGCGCGTTGGTCTTCGCCAGGGCGACGGCCCGGGCGGCCTGTCTGACGTGATCAGCGGTCGCCGCCGGAGACAGCCGACGGGCGGCCAGGGCCATCAACAGGCCTTCGGTGGCGTCGGCATGGGCCAGGGCGGCCTCGCCGGTCCCGGCGCCATCCAGATCGCCCAGTCGCGCCTCGGCCAGCGCGGCCAGAGCGGTCGCCGGCAGCGCGCTCGCGGCGATCGCCCGCAGCACGGGATGCGACCGCGGGGGCCGTCTGGCGGCGATCTCCTCCAGCCCCTCCCGCCACCAGGTCATGCGAATCTCGCCCATCAGCGGATCGCTGACGATATGCGGGATGCGGACCAGTTCGTGGTCGAGGGCGTAGAGGGCGATCAGGTCCGCGCGCGCGGCCGCATCGGCCACGAAGCGGCTGGACAGCCAGCGGTCGGGATCGACCCGGCGGACAAGGGCGTCGAGATCTTCGTCCATGGCTTCAAACGAAGAAGGGCCCACCGTTGGGCAGGCCCCTCCCCTTCTCGTCTCGGCGACCGTTTAGCCGAACAGCGTCTGGTTCATGGTCATCGCCGTCAGCATCGGCAGGCTCAGCAGCGTGTTGATGCGCGAGAACTGCATCGCAGTCTTGGCGGCCTTGGCCTTGGTGTCGGCGTCGGCTTCCTTGATGCCCAGCGCGATCTTCTGGTTCGGCCAGATCACGCCCCAGACGTTGATGAACATGATCGTGGCCAGCCACATGCCGATGCCGATCAGGGTGAAGCCCTTGTCCAGCGCGGGGTCATAGCCACCGGCCAGACCCATGGTGATTGCCTCGATCGCATACCCGTGACCACGGTTGAACGCCAGGACGAGACCCATGATCCAGGTCGCCAGCGCGGCCCAGCGGAACCAGAACAGCGCTTCAGGCGCGATATGTTTGGACACGGCCGGCTTAAGTTCGGCGGGAATGGCTGGCATCACGCGGATCTGGACGAAGTTGAAATAGTACAGCAGCCCGATCCAGAGGATGCCGAAGAAGGTATGCATCCAGCGGAATACAGCTTGGAAGAACGAAGCATCGACCCCATGCGGGCTCGTCGAGTACGCAAACACCATGACGAGCGCGAGAACCACGCTGAGAATGATGGTGTTGCGGAAGTTGGAGAGAAGTCCGGCGATCATCGAGAATGCCCCTCAGTAAAGTCCTACCCAGGCGCTCAGCTATAGGCCGCTTCGCCCGGTCCGGTAAACAGTTTGTCGGTCACACCGCGATGAGGGCGGCGGCCACCCGGCGGCCCTCGGACGCGACGACGTTGTAGGTGCGCGCGGCCGCCTCGGTCGCCATGAACTCCAGGCCCACGCCGGCGGCCTTGAGCGCCTCGCGCACGGCCCGCGACGGCAGGCCCGGCGTCAGGCCCGTGCCCAGCAGCACGAACTCCACCGCGTCGCGACGGGCGATCACTTCGGCGAAGGCGTCGGGCGTCAGCTCGGCCAGACTGGCCACGGCCCAGGGGCGGGCCACGTCGTCGAGGATCAGCAGCGAGCCTGGTCGCCAGTCGCCAGCGACGCGGAAGCCCCCGCCGCCCCAGGCGTCCACCGACGGCGGTTGGCGCACGCCCGGCCTCAGGGGCGGGAGGCCGCGCCGAACTTGATCGGCGTCGCCTCTTCCTCGCCGCGCTTGACGCCCCACAGCAGGATCACCGGCGCGGCGACATAGATCGACGAATAGGTGCCCAGGGCGATGCCGAACATCATGATGATCGAGAAGCCGAACAGCGCCTCGCCGCCGAACAGCGCCAGGCCGCCCAGCGCCAGGACGGCGGTCAGGCCGGTGATGATGGTGCGCGACAGGGTCTCGTTGATCGACAGGTCGATCACCTCCCGCAGGGGCATGCGCTTGTACTTGCGCAGGTTCTCGCGAAGGCGGTCGAACACCACGACGGTGTCGTTCATCGAATAGCCGATGATGGTCAGGATCGCGGCGATGGTCGTCAGGCTGAATTCCATCTTGGTGACGGCGATCAGACCAAAGGTCAGCAGCACGTCGTGGAACAGGGCCACCACCGCCCCCAGGCCGAACTGCAGCTCGAACCGGAACCAGATGTAGACCAGCATCAGCGCGATCGCGACCAGCAGGGCCGTGATGCCGCTGGCGAACAGCTCACCCGAGACCTTGGCGCCGACGGTGGCGTCGTTGGTGAACCTGACCTGCCCGCCCAGCGCCTTGTCGACCGCCTGACGAATTTCGGACTTCACCGCGTTGGCGTTCTTGCCTTCGGGATTCTGGAACCTGACCATGGCGCCGGCCTTGGGGCCCTCGCCAAAAGCCTGAACCCCGACGTCGCCCAGACCCTTGTCGCTGACCGCGGCCCGGACCGCGGCCAGATCGATCGGCCTGGGATAGGTCGAGAACTCCAGCACCGTGCCGCCCCGGAAGTCGATGCCGCAGGTCAGGCCGCCGCAGGGCGGCTTGAACGGCAGAAGGACCAGCGCCAGCGAGGCGATGGCGGCGAGAATGGACAGGGCGCCGGCGAGCTTGGCGAAGGCGACGAAGCGGAAGTTCGTCTTCACCGGCAGTATCTTGATCAGAGGCCAGAAGGACATGTGACGAACCTCAAGCGATCGGCAGCGTCTTGGGACGCGCGTATCGGAACCACAGGGCAAGCAGGAGCTGGGTCACCACGACCGCCGTGAACACCGAGGTGAAAACGCCGATCGACAGCGTCCAGGCGAAGCCGCGCACGGGGCCCGCGCCGAAGAAGAACATGATCAACGCCGCCAGCAGCGTCGTCAGGTTGGCGTCGATGATCGTCTCCATGGCCCGCGAGAAGCCCGCGTCCATGGCCGTGACCAGCGGCCGGCCCGCCCGCACCTCGTCCCGCATCCGTTCGTAGATCAGCACGTTGGCATCGACCGCCACGGCCAGGGTCAGGATCAGGCCGGCGATGCCCGGCAGCGTCAGGGTAGCTTGGGTGGCGCTCATCGCGGCGATGATCAGCAGGCCATTGACCAGCAGGGCGATCACCGAAATGCCGCCGAACAGGCCGCCATAGGCCAGCAGCATGAACACCAGGATGGCCGTGAAGCCGACGGCCGTGGAAATCTTGCCGGCCTCGACCGCGTCGGCGCCCAGCTCGGCGCCGACGGTGCGCTGTTCCTCGACATTCAGCGGCGCCGGCAGGGCGCCGGCGCGCAGCAGGATGGCCAGCTCGTTGGCCGACTCGACCGTGTAACTGCCGGTGATCACGCCGTTGCCGCCGGGGATGGCGCCCTGGATGTTCGGCGCGGAGATGACCTTGCCGTCGAGGATGATGGCGAAGGGCTTGCCGATGTTCTTGCTGGTCACGGCGGCGAAGCGCCGGGCGCCCTGGCTGTTGAAACGGAAGGAAACCTGCACTTCGCCGGTCTGGGGATCATTGACCTGGGCGGCGTTGGTCAGCATGTCGCCCGAGACATCGACCCGACGCCGCACGACATAGGCCGGGGCGAACCGGTCGGTGCTGGGCAGGATTTCCGAGCCCGGCGGCAGACGCCCGGCCTGGGCTTCCTCCAGGGTGACGCTGGTATCGACCATCTGGAAGGTCAGCTTGGCCGTCTGGCCGATGACCGCCTTGAGTTTCTCGGGATCGCTCTCGCCGGGCGCCTGGAGGACGATGCGGTTTGTCCCCTGGCGGGTGATGGCCGGCTCGCGGGTGCCCAGCTCATCGACCCGGCGGCGGATAATCTCGATCGACTGATCGACCGCGCCCGACGCCTGTTCGGCCAGGGCCGTTTCGGAGAAGGTCAGGCTGATGCGCTGGTCGTCCTGACGGCTGACGCGCAGGTCCGGGTTGCCGGTCTTGGTCAGCTGGATCAGCCTGGACAGAATATTGTAGGCGTCCGCGATGCGCGCCGGGTCGTTGATGCGCACCGTCGCGCCGGTCGGGGTCTGGACCAGGTCCGTGTACTGGATCTGCTCGTCGCGCAGGTTCTTGCGCACATCCTCAAGGAGGTTGGTCGCCTTCTCCTTGCGCAGCGCCTTGGTATCGACCTCGAGCAGGAGGTAGGAGCCGCCCTGCAGGTCGAGACCCAGGTTCAGGGTCTTGTGCGGCAGGAACCCGGGCATCGCGTCCCGCACGCTGGCGGGCAGGACGTTGGGAAGCGAGAAGAAGATGCCGAAGAGCACCGCCGCCGTAACGACGATGAACTTCCAGCGCGCGAGCTGCATCATGACGGAAAAGGCCTTGGCGCTGTGGTCAGGACTTGGTGTCGTTGGCGATGGCCGGCTCGCCCTTGCCGCGGACCTCGGCGACCAGCGACTTGACGACCTTGACGGTGACGCCCTGGGCGATCTCCAGGCCGACTTCCTTGTCCTCGACCCGCACGATCTTGCCGATCATGCCGCTGCTGAGCACCACGGTGTCGCCGCGCTTGAGAGCGCCGAGCATCGCCGCGTGGTCCTTCATGCGCTTCTGCTGGGGACGCCAGATCATGATGTAGAAGAGGCCGCCAATCATCAGCGGCAAGCCGATCATCTGGATCAGGCTGTTGGGATCGGTCATTTCGTCTCCGGAGAGGTCTTGTGACAGGCGCGGCCGGCGGGCGCGCCAAAGGTCGGCGGAAACTAAGGTGTGCCCCCTCGCTTTGCAATGCGCGGCGCGCCCGGTAAGGGCGGGGTATGGACGAGAAGACACAGGCCCTGCTGACGCGGATCGCCGAGGCCCTCGAAAGACTGGCCCCGCCGGCGCGAGCCGAACCCGATTTCACGGCCGCCCGGCTGTTCCGCCACGACCCCGCCGCGCAGGCCTTCCTGCCGGCGCCGGACTACCCCCTGCCCCTCGACCTGCTGGTCGGGGTGGACGGGCAGAAGGCGCGATTCGTCGAGAACCTGCGCCGCTTCGCCGCCGGCCTGCCGGCCAACCACGCCCTGCTGTGGGGCGTGCGCGGCACGGGCAAGAGCTCGCTGGCCAAGGCCGCCTTTATGGCGGTGGCGACCGACCATCGCGGCCTGACCCTGATCGAGGTGGACCGCGACGAGGTCGCCGCCCTGCCCCCGCTGTTCGACATCCTGCGCGGCCGGGCCGAACGGTTCCTGGTGCTGTGCGACGACCTGTCGTTCGAGGACGGGGCGGCGGCGGCCAAGGCGCTGAAGTCGGCGCTCGAAGGCGGCGTGGCCGGCCCGCCGGAGAACGTGCTGTTCGTGGCCACCTCGAACCGCCGCCACCTGATGCCCCGCGACCACGCCGAGGGACGCGGCTTCATAGCCGCCGCCGAGGACGCCGAGGAAGAGGTCAGCGTGTCCGACCGTTTCGGCCTGTGGATCGGCTTCCCGCCGATGGACCAGGCCGGATACCTTGAGGCGGTGCGCGCCTACGCCACGCGGTTCGCTCTCGCGCGGCCCGACCTAGACCGGCGGGCGTTGCAGTGGGCGCAGCTGCGCGGCTCGCGCTCCGGACGCATCGCCTGGCAGTTCATCCGCGACCTGGCGGGCGAGACGGGTGTAGATTTGCCGGACTGATCCCGAGGATATCCCGCATGGAAAAGCCCTGGTTTAGTTCCAAGCGTTTCGGATACGGCGCGCGCCTGCCCTGCAGCTGGGAAGGGTGGCTGGTGGTGGTCGGCTATCTGGCCATCGTCTTCGCCAGCGCCGTGACGATGACCGAAGGCAACGAGAAGCTGCACATGGCCATCATCATGATCGCGTCGGTCGCCCTGATCGTCATCTGCGCCCGCACCACCCGCGGCGGGTGGCGCTGGCGCTGGGGCCAGGATTGAGCCCTACCGGCCGCGCGGCAGGACCAGGCCGGGATCGATGGCCTTGGCCTTGAACCTCGGCGAAGGCGAATAGCGGATCTCGAAGTGTAGCTGGGGCTGGCTGACGCCCCCCGTGGAGCCGACCTGGCCGATCGGGTCGCCGGCCTGGACCCGCTGCTGCATCCGCACGTCGGCGCGCGCCAGATGGCCATAGACCGTCACCCAGCCGTCGTCGTGCTGGATCAGCACAGTCACGCCGAAGCCGGGCACGTCGCCGCCCGAATAAACCACTTTGCCGGTCGCCGCGGCGCGGACGGGCGTGCCCGCCGCCGCGCCGATGTTGACGCCGTCGTTGCGCTGGCCGCCGCCCTTGGGGCCGTAGCCGGAGAGGATCTGACCGTCCACCGGCCAGGCGAAGCGACCTCGGCCGAGGGTCGTGATCTGCTCGTCCGTCAGCGCCGGCGCGCGATCGGTGGGAACCACCTGCGGCGCGGGCGGTAGCGGCTTGGTCGAGGCCGGCGGCGGCGCCGGGCGGGAAACCGGCGGCGGCGGCGTCGGACGGGCGACGGGCGGCTTGACGGGGGCCGGGTCCTGCGGCGTCGGCTTGACGGGCTCGGGCCTGGCGATCGGAGCCGGCTTCACCGGCGCCGGCGCGGGCTGGACTGGCGCGGGCTGGACCGCCGGGGGCTGGACCGGCGGGGGCTTGATGGGGGCCGGCTCGGGCCGGACCGGCGGCGCATCGACGGTCGTGGTCACGGTCTTCTTGATCGGACCGCCGTCCCGGTAGCCGGACGGCAGGCGCAGCTTTTGCCCCGGACGGATGGGGGAACTGATCGTCAGATCGTTTTCGTCGGCCAGGGCGGCGGCGGTGATGTTGAAGCGTCTGGAGATGGCGAACATCGTGTCGCCCGGGGCCACGACATAGGCCTTGGCCCGGCTGGCCGGCCCCTTGAGCACCTGACCCGGCTTGAGCCTGTAGGGCTCCTTGAGGCCGTTGATCTTCGCCAGTTCGACCCGGCTCGAGCCCATGGCGCGGGCGACGGCGTCGAGACCCTGGCCGTCCTTGACGGTGTAGGTCTTCGGCCGGCCGTCGATGTCGATGACCTTGCCCGGCGCCAGGATGACCTCCCGGGTCACCGTCACGGTGGTCGGCGGCGGCGGGGTCGGGTCGGCGCGCTCAGTGCGGATGACCGGCGGCGGCGCGGGCGGCGGCTCGGCGCGGGCGGGCGGCGGCGGCAGGTCGCTGGTCTCGACCGGGGCGGACGCGGGCCGGGCGGGCGGCAGCAGGCCGGCATCGACGGGCGCGGACGGGGCGCTGCTTTCGCCCAGCGGATTGCCGTTCTCGTCGGCCTCGGCTGACGGGGCGGCCAGCGGCGGGGCCGGTTCCTGGTCCTGGTCCTGCGGCTGGACAGGGTAGGACGGCCTGGCCATCTGCGGCCCCGTGCCGGGGTCGGCGCCCTCGACGGTCGGATAGGCCGGCGTCGAGGCGCAGGCCGTCGTCGCGGCGGCGACGAGAGCGACAAGGGCGGTGCGGGAAAGGAAATGCGTCATCGCCGGTCCGTTTCTGTACCCGGATTGTGTCGTCCCAGCGACCTTAAGTCTGCGTTAACCGCACGGAATCGGCCAGTGACGAAATTGTTAGAGCCGAAGGCTCAGAGTTCTCTTGCCACGCCGTCCAGCAGCGGCACGAAGCGCACGTCGCCCAGCAGCTCGACCTTGAAACCGCCCTGCCCGTCGCCGGCGTAGCGGCGCAGGCTCTGGACCGGGCCCTTGCCAATGGGCGCCACCAGCACGCCGTTCGGCTTGAGCTGGGCGAGCAGCGTCCTGGGTTCCTCCGGCGCCGCGGCCGTGACCAGGATGCGGTCGAACGGGGCCTGTTCGGCCCAGCCCTCGCCGCCGTCGCCGAAGCGCGTGATGACATTGGTCAGGCCCAGCGTCTTGAACCGCTCCTCGGCCTCCCGCATCAGGGTGCGGTAGCGCTCCACCGTGTAGACCAGCCGAGCCAGGCGCGAGAGGATCGCCGTCTGGTAGCCCGAGCCCGTGCCGATCTCGAGCACCCGGTCGCGGGGGCCCAGGGTCAGGGCCTGGGTCATCAACCCGACGATGAACGGCTGGCTGATGGTCTGGCCGCAGGCGATCGGCAGGGCCGAGTCCTCGAACGCCCGCTCCTTGAACAGGTCCGGCGTGAACAGCTCGCGCGGGGTCCGCTCGATGGCCTCGAGCACGCGCGGATCGGTCACCCCCTGCGAGCGGAGGGCGAGGATCAGGCGCGCCATGCGCGTTTGCGGGGTTTCGGGCTCGTCGGTCATCAGGCCTTCGGCGGCGCGCCTCCGAGGAGACCCTTGAGGGTGTTCACCGATTCCCTGTGCGTGAGATCGATATGCAGCGGGGTGATCGAGATCTTCCCCTCATAGACCGCTTTCAGGTCGGTGCCGTCGGCCGGCTTCGACAGCTGCCCGGAAAAACCCATCCAGTAGTAGTCGCGGCCGCGCAGATCGGTGCGCTTGTCGAAGGTGCGAATATGGGTGTCGCGGAAGCCCTGGCGGGTGACCTCGACCTCGGTCACCTCGGCCGGCGGGCGCGAGGGGAAGTTGACGTTCATCACCACATCGGCCGGCCAGCCCACCTCCAGCAGGCGGCGCACGACGCCGGGGCCATAGTGTTCGGCCGTTTCCCAGAACGGAATGACCTCGTCGTGGAAGGCCAGCATGGCCTGGCTCAGCGCGATCGACGGGATGCCCAGGGCCATGCCCTCGATCGCGCCGGCGACGGTGCCCGACAGGGTCACGTCCTCGGCGATATTCTGGCCGCGATTGACGCCCGACAGCACCAGGTCCGGCCCCACGCCCTCGATCAGCTCGCGCACGCCCAGCATGACGCAGTCGGTCGGGGTGCCGGCCACGGCCCACTTGCGCTCGCCCTCCTTGCGCACGCGGATCGGGTCGGCCAGCGTCAGGGCCCGGCTGGCCCCGGACTGCTCGTATTCGGGCGCGACGATCCAGATGTCGTCGGTCAGGGCCCGGGCGATGGCCTCCAGGGACCGCAGCCCCTCGGCATGGATGCCGTCGTCGTTGGTCAGGAGGATTCTCAAGGCCGATCCTCCCCAACGCAGTTGGGGAGGGGGACCGCCGGGACGGCGGTGGAGGGGGCAACGCGAGGGCGAGCGGCCACATCCTGAATTCCGGTCATTCCGGAGACGCCAGCGCCGCCCCCTCCACCACGCTCCGCGTGGTCCCCCTCCCCGCAAGCGGGGAGGATTGAGGTTTGCGCCATCACGCGCCCGGCTCCAGATGCGTGAGCCCACCCATATACGGCTGCAGCACCTCGGGAATGAACACCCGCCCCCCCTCTTCCTGGAAGTTTTCCAGCACGGCCACCAGCGTTCGGCCGACGGCCAGGCCAGAGCCGTTCAGGGTGTGAACGAACCGCGTGCCCTTCTCGCCACGCTTCTGGCAGCGGGCGTCCATGCGTCGGGCCTGGAAGTCGCCGCAGTTGGAGATCGAGCTGATCTCCCGGTAGGTGTTCTGCGATGGCAGCCAGACCTCCAGGTCAAAGGTCTTCTTCGCCGTGAAGCCCATGTCGCCCGTGCACAGCAGCATGGTGCGGTAGGCCAGGCCGAGCTTCTCCAGCACCATCTGGGCGCTGGCGACCATGTGGTCGTGCTCGGCCGCCGACTGTTCGGGCGTGGTGATGGCCACCAGCTCGACCTTCTGGAACTGATGTTGGCGGATCATGCCGCGCGTGTCGCGCCCGGCCGAGCCGGCTTCCGAGCGGAAGCAGTGAGTCAGGGCGGTCAGGCGGAGGGGCAGTTCCTCCTCGTCGGTGACCTGCTCGCGGACGAGGTTGGTCAGGGAAACTTCGGCGGTGGGGATGAGAAACTGCCTCGCTTCTCCACGGTCAGTAGCAGACTGAACCTCGCGCAGGAGGCCTCGTAGTTCCCTATCGAACCGCCCATACTCAGAGATAACGTATTGATACGCCTCTTCGCCACGCTCCGTTTTTCGCAGGTCCGGTCCGACCACATCAGTTAGGTGTTCGACTAGCTCCTGCCATTGATCATGGGCGGCGGACGTCTTTCGGAAGGCCGTATCCAGCATGAAGTGCTCGGACTTGGTCTCGAACAAATCCTCTTCAAACTTGGGCATTTGTCCGGTGCCGAACATTGCCTTCTCCCGCACCAACAGCGGCGGGCTGACCTCCGCATAGCCGTTGGTCCCCGTCTGCAGATCCAGCATGAACTGGCCGATGGCCCGCTCCAGCCGCGCGACGCCCGACTTCAGCACCACGAACCGCGAGCCGCTCATCCGGGCGGCGGCCTCGAAGTCCATGCCGCCCAGGCCCGCGCCGATATCGACATGGTCGCGGGCGTTGTTCATCCGGCGCGGGTGGCCCGTGCGGCTCTGCTCGGCGTTGTCTTTCTCGTCCTCGCCCGGCGGCACGATCGCGTCGGGGATGTTCGGCAGGGCGGCCAGCAGGTCGCGAAGGTCTTTGCCGAGCCGGGCTTCGGCCTCGGCGGCCGCGGCCATCTCGCCCTTCAGCGCCTCGACCTGCGCCATCAGCGCGGCGGCGCGAGCCTCGTCCTTCTGGGCCTTGGCCTGGCCGATCAGCTTGCTGGCCTCGTTGCGGCGCGACTGGGCCGTCTGCACGGCGGTCTGGGCCGCGCGCAGATCGCGGTCCAGCGCCAGCAGGGTCGGGGTCTGCGGAGACAGCCCGCGCGCCTGCCAGCCACGGTCATAGGCCTCGGGGTTGTCGCGAATGGCTTTGATGTCGTGCATGGGACGGACGCCGGCAGGGGTGAGGCGCTTTCTCTAACGGGCGTCGGGGGGCTTGCAAAGCGGCCCTGCGTCCTTCGAGACGCCCTCTTCGAGGGCTCCTCAGGATGACGAAGAGGCGTGGACCGCAAAAATGGTCGTCATGGTGAGGAGCGAGCCCTCGGGCGAGCGTCTCGAACCACGCACGCCTAAACCGGCACGATGTCCGTGCCCGCCTCGTCCCGCTTCCGCCGCCGCTCGATCAGCCAGACGCACCAGATCGAGACCTCGTAGAGCAGGCAGATGGGGATCGCCAACATCAGCTGGCTGATCGGGTCGGGCGGGGTGAAGATGGCCGCGACGACGAACACCGCGACGATGGCGTAGCGGCGGCCCTCGCGCAGCATCTTGCTGCTGACCAGCCCGGCCAGGCCGGCCAGCGACAGCACCACC
>Ga0172380_10001731_pt1 | contig 36965 bp, 53 predicted proteins | sample Leawe162metaG_FD_119747 | JGI IMG/M metagenome (GOLD analysis project Ga0172380, IMG submission 119747) | Leachate microbial communities from a municipal landfill in Southern Ontario, Canada - Leachate well 162 metaG | ecosystem: Engineered > Solid waste > Landfill > Unclassified | place...
CTCCTCCTTGAGCCCGCCGGCCACTCACCCGGCGGGCGTTTCGTTGTCCTTGGCCAGCAACGGGGTCAGGTCTGAGTCGATTGACACTACCGTCTGCCATTCCTCGCGCACCCACGGCGGGCGGGCCGACTCATCCAGCGCCTTCAGGGCCTTCTCGATCTTCGCCCTGTCAGGCTTCAGGTAGCTGTAGTACTCGTGCTCGACGGCGTAGTTGACGAGGGACTGGTTGACGATGGCCTCGTCGAGGTTGGCGATCTCGCCAGTCTTGCCGTCAAGGCAGACGTAGCGCAGCACACGCTCATGCCTGGCCTTCGTGCCGGCGGGTGGCGTCCAACCGCTGAACCGTGCCAGCTCGGCGCCGCGGGTGCGGATGGCGGCTTCGAGGTTGGCAACGCTGAGATTGGCGGCCTTCTCCGCGGTCAACTGCTCTGCGTGGGCCTGCTCCCACAGCGCCTCTGCCGACTTATGCCAGGTCTTCCAGACCGCGGCGGCTAGGCGCGCTTGCGCCAACTCGCGTACCAACTCGGCCAGCGGTCGCTCGGTCTGCTGCTCAGTCACGGCAGAGCCTCCTCGACTAGCTCGCATTCGGTGACGTAGGCGATGGTGTGCTTGGCGATGGCGGCGGTGATGCACTCCTTGAGGTCGTCCCAGTCAGCATCGAAAGCCTGTGGGTCGATGGCCTTGTCTCGCATGTCCACGTTCACCCACAGATTGATGCCGAGGTCGTAGGCGACTTCGGGCACTTCGGGCGCCTCTGGCGGGTTGGCCAGCGCTGTGTCGTAGGCCGACAGCATGTTCGTCACGCTATGTTCTCAACGTAGGTCGGTGTGATGCGGAAGTTGTCGCCGTCGGCGTCGTTGAACACGAGGGCGTTGTCAGTGACCACGCCGCCCTCGATCTCTGTGTTGCCCTGTGCGGTTAGGAGAGCCGCCGCTAGAGTGGCGTAGCCGCCACATAGGAACCACACGCTGCTCAGTTGCTTCTCGAGAATCCAGATGATCACGCTGCCACCTTCTTCACCAACTCTGCCGCCGCCAACTGCTGCGCCGTCGCACCGAGGCCCACCGCGTCGTCGTGGAGGCGCTTGACGATGCCCTCCACGAGGGGCGCGCCGTTGTCGTCACAGCAAAACGCCAACGTGTCCGACCACCGCTCCAGTTGGGTGAGAGTCGTTGTGAGGTCGGTCATAGATCCCTCCTCTCCATGGCCGCCGCGACGGCGGCGTAGGCTTCCTCTGCGGCGGCGTCGGTGTCGTAGAACAGTTGCCGCATGCTGGGGTGCTCGCTGTCGGTAGAGAGGTCGACTAGCACCGACGCCTGGCCCCTATAGCGGCTGTTAGGGTCGGCATGATGGAGCGTCACACTCTGCACGGACTCAGCCCGGAGCGTGATGGATGTCTGGGCGCTGGTGATGGTTACGATGGCCATGCTCAGTTGTCCTCCCTCCTCTCCGTCGCCGCCTCGGCCATGCGCACGTAGCCGGCCAGCAGCATCACGCCGACTACCAGCACCACCACCAGCGTCAGCAGGTCGGTAGTCATCGCCTAGCCCTCCTGTCCGCCCGCGCGGCAGCCACACAGCAGGCCACCAGCTCGGCCGCTGCCATCGCGACCATCACCGCGCCGACCACGAACACCAGCAGTAGCCCTGTCATCGCGTAGCCCCCTGGTGCCATCGCGTCTCAGACTGGCGGCCCGTGCCGCGCGGATGCTGCACCTCGCCGTAGGCCGCACGATCGAGCGCATTGGCGATGGCATCGACGTGCCGCTCGACGGCCCTTCGGCCCCATCGCTGAATCAGCCCCACGTAGACAACGAGGCGGATGTAGCGGGCTCCCTCCCGATTGCGGCAACCGGCCATGTGTTCGGCGTAGGTGCGCAACAGGGGATTGCGTGGTGCAGTCATGCGACCTCCTCGATCCGCGAGGTGGTTGACGGGCCGTGCGCCCGTGCCGCGGCAATCGTCCCGCTGCTGCGCACGGCCCCTATCGAAACCTCGGGTTGCGTCGTCTCTTGCTGGCGGCATTGGACTCCGTCCTTTCTCGCCCCGCTGTCACCAGCCGGGCCAGCCGCCTCATGGGCCACCTCCTCAAGCAGTGCTGCAGCGCAGCGGTCACAGATACCGGAAGTCACGCCCCGGATACCCATGCCGTCCTTGCTTCCGAGGTCGCGGCCACACCACGCACAGACCCGTATCAGCGTGGTCGCCGGTGTCGTGTCGGTCATGCTGCCACCTCTGTGTCCACCGGCGGCGTCACGGCGGCGTCTGCTGCGTCGGCCACTTCCAGCAGTCGGGCTACAAGCGCCACGACCAGCGGGCTGCTCTGCAGCGCTGCGATCGCCTCGGGGTTGACGGTGCGGCATGTCGTCGGTCGGATGGCACGGGTCATCGGTGGGCCGCCTGGCCGCCGAACACGCGCTGGCGCCAGTCCACAGGGGCCTGTGTGGCGTCCTCTGCCCTGTGAGACCGCAGGTGACCCGAACCATGCGTAGCGTCGTGCTGGTGGCGTCCTGCTGCGTCCGGGGCCATGTCCAGGGTGCTGCTAGGCTCCCGGCGGAAGCGTTCCCGGCATCGCAGGCACAGGACAACTTCGCAGCGGCTACCGTCGACCAACTGGGCGGCGTAGGGCTCGGTCTTGCGGCTGGAACTGAGGCAGCATTCACAGGGGGTCATGCTGGCACCGCCATATCGCTATGGGTGACAGACGTGTCACTATAGTGAGATTCCGAGGCAAAGTAGTAGTTCAGGTCCAGCCACTCAAAGCGAGTCTTCACCCTGCCGAGGAACTGCCGGCCAGGGCGGCGCTGGCCGGAACGCGCAAAGCTGTACATCGATCGGCTGACGCCGATCTCCTTGGCCATCTGCTGGGTGGTCCAGCCGTTCGCCTTCCTGATTCGCTCCAGTTCCTGCATCAGCTTCGTCATGTCACTATAGTAACACATCCGTTGCCACTCTGCAAGGGGCAAAATGAGACAGAAGGGCCTATCTTGGCTTGCGGGGTGGTACAATCTTGTCACTATGGTGACCACGCCGAGCGCATGGGGAAAACGTCTGAGGCAACTGCGGAAGGATGCCGGACTGAGCCAGCCGGACCTCGCCGAGCGCGCCCACGTCTCGCACAGCTACATCAGCCAACTGGAAACGGGGAAAAAGCGCAACCCATCGGTAGACGCGGCAGAGAAGTTGGCGAAGGCGCTCGACTACCCTCTGGACCAGTGGATAGACGAGACCCGAGACAAGAGCGCGCCGGCAGACGATGCCGACGCGAGACGCCAACTGCTCAAGCGCGTGCTAGCGGCTGGACGGCGGCTGCCGCTTAGGACTCTTGAGGCGAAGGTTGAGGAACTGGAGATTCAGGCGGAACACTATCGCCGGGAGTCGGTGGAATCCCAGCGGCCCGCTCCCAGTCGATAGCGGTGGTTGCGAGCGCGGCGAGTGACAGCGAGTCAGCGGCCCGGCGAATCCGGTAGTCCTGAGCAAGAGTCATGCTCCGTCGTCGAGTCCCGCCGGCCGTCTCTGCATCATTGCTGACTGCCATGTTGAGCCTCTCCATCGTAGAACGGGCGTTCTCTTTGCATTGTACCACGAACCGAGAGCCACTCAAGCCATCCACACAAAGCGGAGTCTAGGTACCGATATACCACCCACGCAACGTCTTGGGGGTAGTACAATGGGGGCAACGACACTCGGCCCGGAGGTGACTCGTGACTGACCCCGATACCGACACCAAGCCTTGCCCCTACTGTGCCGAGACCATCAAAGCGGCTGCCGTCGTCTGCCGCTACTGTGGCCGCGAGTTGGCCCAGTCTGCGGTCCCGGCTGTCGAGGCACCGGCCCTGGCAGCACCGCCACGAGCGAACGTCTCGGGTACCCGCGGCGCTGGCAATCGGCAACTCGGCTGTATCGCCTTAGCCCTCATTCTGGCCTTTGTTGGCATACTGGCCTGGGCCGCAGGGCGCGGGCGTAGTGCCACCAGCCACTCCTACACTGCCTATGCCACCTCGGCCGCCGCCGTGCCCAAGATCACCTATCGCGTCTCAGGCACGACTCCGCATGGCGCCGACGTCACCTATAGGAACGGCGAGGGCGGCGTGGAACAGCAGGCCGTGAACCTGCCCTGGAACAGCACTACCTTCGGATTCTCGGCCGGTGGCTTTGCCTACATCTCTGCGCAGAATCGGGGCGCTTCCGGCAGCGTCACCTGTGAGATTTGGATGAATGGTGTCAAGGTCCGTACGTCCACCTCCTCCGGCGAGTACACCATCGCCACATGTAGTGGCAACGTGGACTAGCCCATGCCCCGCCGCCGCAAGGCCGTCCGCGATGACGCCACCGCCCTCACTCCTGGCTGCGAGGTGTGGGCCTACCTGCGTGTGTCGAGCGAGGCGCAGAAGGAGCAGGGCCTGCCCACCGAGGGCCAGCGCCTGGCCATCGAGGCCCACTGCACCAGGGGGGGCTACCGGCTCACCCGCGTGTACAAGGACGAGGCGATCAGCGGCAGCACCGACCGCCGCGATGACTTCCTGGCCATGGTCGAGGATGCCGAGCGCCGCCACCCCGTGGCCATCGTCATGTGGAACTGGAGCCGCTTCAGTCGCGATCGCGACGACGCCCCCTACTACCGTGGCCGCCTGCGCCGCGCCGGCATCGAACTCGTCACCCTGGCCGACAACATCCCCGCCAATGCCGGCGAACTCAGGCCCGTCTACGAAGCCATGGCCGACATTTTCAACGAGCGCTACCTGGCCGAGCTGTCGCGCAACGTCCGCCGCGGCCAGCACGCCCTGGCCGAGATGGGCTACATCCCCTGCGCCTGGCACCCGCGCAACCAGCCCGTCGGCTACTGTATGGTCAAGCGCACCATCCAGATAGGCGGCAAGGACCATCTCGTGCGCGTCATCGAGCTGGACCCGGAGACGGTGCCCATCGCCCGCCGCGCCTGGGAGATGCGTCTGGCCGGCGCCACCTACCAGCAGATCCACGACGCCCTCCACATCCGCAGCTGCGCCACCAACCTCAAGCTGATGTTCCGCTGCAGCCTCTACCGGGGCGTGTACCACTGGGGCGACGTAGAGATCGCCGTGCCTGCCATCGTCACCGAGGCTGAGTGGGGCGCCGTGCAGCTCACCCTGGGCGGCGTCGGTGGTGCCGCGCCCCGACGCAAGGGCTCCCGCTACCTCCTCTCCGGCCTGGTGCACTGCTCCGGCTGTGGCCTACCGCTCACCGGGGCGCAGTACCGGCCCGACCCCGGTGGCCGCCTCTACCGCTACTACCAGTGCCGCCACGCCGACGCCCGGCGCACCTGTGGCCAGCCCGCCGTGGATGCCGACGCTCTCGAGCGCACTGTCGTCGACCACGTGCTAGAGCAGGTCCTCACCGAGGCGTGGCTGGAGGGCCACCGCGACAGCCTGGAGAGCCAGGCCGGCACCGAGGCGCGTCTGCGGTCCGGCCGCAAAGCGACGCTAGAGCGGGAGCGGGTCGACTGCCAGGGTGCCATCGCCAACCTCGTGGCCGCCATCGAGGGAGGGGCGAACGTGGCCGCCGTCGCCACCAGGTTGCGAGAGCGGGAGCGCGACCTGGTACGCATCGAGCGCGACCTGAGCATGCTAGAGCGAGAGACGGAGACGGCTGCCGAGAGCGCCCGCCCCGACGTCGTGGCCATGCGGGAGCGCCTGAGTGACGCCCTCCACGCCGGCCAGACGCAGGCGGCGCGGGAGTTGCTCAAGGCGCTGATCGAGCGGGTGGTGGTGAGCGCGGACGGGGCGCCCGAGGTGACGTACCGCGGCCCGTTTGGGATTCAGTAGAGGTCCCAGAGGGCACCTACATCGTAGCCAAAAGCGAGAGCCCCGACCGCGGTGGCCGGGGCTCGTATGTTAGGCAGTCAATTGGGGTCGCCCGGAGTAGGGAACGGACCGAAGTTGCATCGCGGCGCGCTTCGTTTCTTCCGGGCGGCGGTCATACTGGGCAGTGGTGGTGATGTTGGCATGACCGGCCAGGTGCTGGACGGTCACAATGTCCGTGCCGTTGTCCAGTAGGTCGCCGATGAAGGTGCGACGGAAGTCCATCGGGCTTAGGTTGGTCGCCCCGGCCTGCTCAGCCCGCTTGCGGAGCATGTCATAGATCGCCTGGCCGGACATGCGCCGGCGCTCCCAGTGGCCGCCGCGGTTGACCGGCCAGAAGAGCGGGCCCGGCTCGTCGCCGCGCAACTGCAGCCAGTCGCCCATGGCAGTGCCGGCGCCGTTGGTCACGTAGAGGAGCCGCTGCTTGTTGCCCTTGCCTCGGACGCGCAGCTCGCCGGTGGCCGGGTCGTAGTCCTCTCGATCGAGGCCCACGGCCTCAGCTCGCCGCAGGCCTGCGCCGTAGAGTAGGCCGATGATGGCAGCATCGCGGGCGCCGGCGGTCGTCGTGTCGTTGGCGCAGGTGTCCAGGAGGGCTGTGGCCTCGCCGATGCTCAGGGCTCGGCCTGCCGGCAGGCGCTCACCGCGTGCCGCCTTCACCTGGCGTAGGCGCTGGTAGTCCTCTGCCGACAACAACCCGAGATTGAAGGCGGCCGTGGCCACACCACGCAGGGCGCAGAGAGTGGCGTTGACGCTCGCCGGCGCCAGATCTCTCCCAAGCAGTTGGGCGCGGATGGCCTGGAGATGCTGGTAGCGCATGTTCTGCCAGGGGATCGTCTCGCAGTCCGGAGCGCCCATCGTGCGCGCCACTGCGTCCAGGCGGGCCCTCATCGAGCGGCGACCTGTCGGTGCCAGGCTGGCCAGGTAGCATCGCACGGCTAGTCGGCTACTAGGCGCCTCGAAGGAAGGTGCCCCCGGCTTAGCCGCTATGGTGGGTATAAGGTCTCTCATGGTTGCCCTCCCTCTCTGCGCAGCGCTTGCCCCGTGGCACGCCACCGCCCCCGCTTGCACCGCCACAGACCCAACTCGCGCATCACCTGCTGGTTCGTGTACACGCGGCCCTCGGCCACGTCGCGCCGGCCCTCGGCCAGGGCGGCAACGGTTTCGTCGCTCAGTTCCCCTTCGTCGTCCAGCGGGGCATTGTCCAGGGCGTGCCTCACCGGGTCGCCTATCAGCTTCCAGGGCATGTCTACTCCAACTCCTCGCCCGTGATGCCGTCATGCGTCCGGTCCCACTCGCGCACCGCGTCGGCCTCGGCCTTCTGGCGGTCGATCTCGGCCTGCAGGCGCGCATGGCCGTCGGCCTCGAGCTCGGGCCAGTCGGGGCCGGTCGCCAGCTGGTTGTGCTCGTCGAGGGTGATGTAGGACTTGGGGCGCCCCATCGCCGGGCGGCCGAACCTGGCAAGATCATCCTCGTCTATCATCCAGTCGCGCCCCGGCTTCTGCGCTGCCAATCTGCCGGCGGCGATGTAGCGGCGCACCTGGGAGTTGTCCACCCCCAGGCGTGCCGCCGCTTGCGCGGTCGTCAACAGGCGACTCACGCTATCACCTTCTGCCATTGGTTGTAGGTCACGGCGCAGTTGACTTCGTACACCCACCGATCGAGAGCGTCCGCGTCGGTTGTGTCGAGGCTCTTGCCCCACTCGATCCACCACTCGGCCGACGGGATGCGCTCCAGGGAGGCCAGGAGGTCGCGGAAGTGCTTGACGGCCGACTCGCCGTTGTGGCCGTTTGCGCTTGCGACACTGGCGACCAGGTCGGCGCGAGCATTCACGGCGCCCATAATGCGGCTGCGCAGGTCCTTGGCCCACTTGATCTGTGCGGGGCTGCCGGTCAGGTCTGCCATCGCTGCACCTCCATCCGTGTATGCCCTATCTTACACGCTCGCGTGTGACTTGTCAAGGGGTGTGGCAAGTTGCTCGGGGAGGCAGTTTGGGGGCAAGCAGCAAGCCCCGCCTATGGTAGCGCGGGGCCGCATCCGGTCAGCGTGGCCGGCCGGAGTGATTTGACCATGGGTTCCGACTCGCACGGAAACTGAGATGCGACCCCAGCGTTGCTATGCTCCCATGGCGAGAACCCTGCATATCGCAAGGCTCCCATATCTGCTGGTGCTAGCGCCTAGCAGATTGCCACCAGTCTACCACACTCAGTACCGCCGTGTCCACCGCCGCTGCGCCTTCGCTAGCGAGTTGCGGTGTGAAAGGCGGCGTCGTGGTGGGCGCCTCACTCCATGTGGCAGGGCTAGTCTAGCGTACTCGGTGTTGCCGCTGCCAACTCGGGCGGCAGTTGCCAGTCGGACAGATCGGGCGCGCGGGTGACAATTGGCATCCACGGTGCGAGTTCCTCTCCTGGATGCTGGAGAACGACATGCTGGACATCTTGTCGGCGCTTGCCGGGGCGGACATCCACGCCGTTACCCGTGGCGACAACGACCCTGCCGCAAATGACTGTGACTTTGCGTAGCCCGGTCGCACCGCGCCGGTAGGCCCCAATGTGAGGGTCATATGCCTGCCACAACTGTTGCTCCATGACGACCATTGGGGTCGGACGACGGTAGTAGCGCCCGTTAGTCCACACGATTATCTGCATGGCTACCCCCTACCGCGATTATACACCAGCCACGGCAGTGATGGTAGCCCCATACTCAGTATCGCCGCGTCCACCGCCGCCATAGGAGGTTCGTGGCAGCGAGTGGCTTAGTGTGGTATACTTGGAACAATGAAACGCCCCGGCGCCGCTTATGACAGCGCCGGAGCATACATGATGACATTGGAGGTCACCATGCCTCGCAAGTCTACCACAATCGGCGTTCCTCGGATATGCATACACTGCGGTTGTAGTTTCAATACGCGACCTGCTAAGGCAAGAGCAGGTTTGGCAATCTACTGCAGCATGGCATGCGAGTTCGCTCATCGCCGCATCAGCGTGCTTGAGCGATTCTGGTCTAAGGTTGAAACAGCCGGGCCGGAAGACTGTTGGCCATGGCTCGGATACCGTGACAGTAATGGTTACGGGGGGCTGTTTGTGGGTGGTAGCAGCCCTCACGAGTACGCTCACAGGTTTTCCTACGCCCTAGCCCATAGTGGTATCCCCGGCGGTGCTTTCATCCTGCATTCCTGTGATAACCCCTGGTGTGTTAACCCTTCACACCTTCATGCAGGTACGCAACTACAGAATATCCATGAGTGCATGACGCGGGGGCGCCGTCCTATGGAACACAAAGGTGGCGCGCATGGGGAGCACCATGGATCAGCCAAACTCACTGAAGCGTCCGTCGCCGAGATACGTCACCGCCGCGATTCGGGCGAGAAGTTATCTGCACTGGCATCGGATTTTCGAGTGAGCGAAGCCGCCATTTCCAGGATCTGCCTTCGTCACGCTTGGAAGCATGTGCCCTAGCGTATAGGTAGCGGATGGACTGGCGTGGCTCCTGCCGCCGTCGTGGCGGGCGCCTCACTCGGCCATCACCTCGTCCGCCACCACCGCCAGCGTGTCCCTGCGTTGCTTCAGGCGGTGCGGCTTGCCGTCCTCATCGAGGGCGACGAACAGGTAGTAGTTGCTGCCGGCCGGCGCCCGCTCGTTGAGCCAGTGCAGCCCCATGGCCGCCGCTGCCTTCATCGTCGCCGGCGTCGCGCTCCACATCTCGCCCACCGCCGCCAGTTCGGGAGCCGTGAACGGTTCGGTAACGACTGGCGCCACGGCCGGCTCGACGGTTATGTTGAATTCGAGATTGCAGTGGTTATGGTTGGTCTGCGTGATCATGCCGAGGCCGAAGACGGCATCGCTCTTGGTGGACTGGCTCACGACCCACATACCGTGCGGACCGGGCTGCCCGACTGCGTGGTAAGCGCCCATGCCCATGCCAGGCCCGACTTCGCCGTTGCCGTTCGTCGGTGCCAACTCGTAGTGGGCATCCCACTGGTTCGGCACGTTCTGCGTCGTAGCGTCCGGCCAGTGCCAGGCGACATTGATGCCCGGCTCAGGCACGCCGGCGCGCGTCACCTTGGCTATCTGGCTCGAATCGCCGTACTTCTCTCGGATGGCCACGAGGCGGATAACCTCTGCCCCCGGCGCCACCACGGCACGGCGAATGTCGAATCCATAGACGGCCTGCAACGCTTCGACGGTGGTTGGTTGTCCATCCCACGTGTACGCCTTGACGTCCGTGCTAGCCTCCTCTGCCGGCGGTTCGGCCGGCGTGGTGCTGCCGTAGTAGTGCGCGAGAATCTCGCGGTAGGTGCTGCCGGCCGTCGCCATGGTGCGGGCGCCGTTCTGGCACAGTTCGCCTGGCCATGCCTGGCCGTTGGTGCCCGGCGCTCCCCGACAGTATGGGCAATCCTGGCGCCCACACTCGGCCTTGTAGGACCCGTTGCCCATCGACCACGTCATCCCTGCAGTCGCCACGATCGCCGCGTCAGTGCGCTCGTGCGTCGTCGGCGTCCACACCTGGCAGCAGGTCCAGTCCGAGACGTCGGCGCCCCGGTCGGCGTGCCGCGGATGGGCGATGGCTATCATGGCGTACGTCCGCGATGCCACCGCCTGCGCTGACAGGGCCGCGTCCGGCCAGCTCGCCGGCATCTCCGCCGGAACCACACCCCGCAGGTACTCCTCGAGATCCATTGTCTCGATAGCGCCCGTTGCCCGCCGCCAGACACGGATGGGCTGTGCGATTGGCATAACCACCTCCGATGGGAACGTAGCCGCGTCTAGTCGGGCGGCGACCGGCGAACCTACCACGTCGAAGCTTTCCCAGTCGCCGTTCATCCCCACGCCGAAGACCACGGCCCCGGCCACATAGTCATCCTTCGCCAGCTCACCGGCATACCACGCCAGGTCGGCGAAGTAGTCCGTATCGAAGGCGCGGAAGCCCCGCAGTTGCCCGTCAAGCACACCACCGTCGATGCCGCACTCACCAATGATCAGTTGGCCGGTGAAGCCCAGGCGCCGCATCTCGGGGTACAGTTGGCGATACTGCAGCACCCGGTCATCGTAGCCGGCGACGCCAATGTGGCTACGCATGGAGGGGGCGTCATACTCGTGCTTCTTGACGTACCGGGTCAGCCCTAGCACTTCGCGGTAGGCGTAGAGGTGCCCGAGCTTCGGCCATGTGACGCTGAACGAACCGGCGGCGTAGTCATAGCCGCGGCTCTTGAGGATGCCGATCAGCGGTGCCTCGAAGGCGGCCAGCGCTGTCAACTCCGCCTCGGTGGTCTGGCTCGTCTCGTTGAAGCCCATGACCGTCGTGCATCCCAGCGGGCGCAGGCGATCGGCATCGCGGCAGATGGCATCGGCGACGGCTGGCACCCGGCTGATGCTCAGCGACTGATCGCCGAAGTAGGTGCGGCTGATGATCCGCGTCTGCCACCGATCGACGATCGGGCGCCAGAAGTCGGGGTCGTGGTTCAGCGCTACCGCCCACGAGTAGCCCGCAGCGAGCCAGTGCGCCTGGTCAGCGCTGTTGCCGCGCTGCGAGTAGCCGCCCAACTTGCCTAGCTTGCCGCTCATACAGGCGCCACCGCCTCGGCCTCTGCTGGCGCTTCGGGCTCGGGCACCAGTGCCGCCTCGAGCGCCACGATGGCCCCCGTCAGTTCCGCCACCTTGAGATTCGCCTGCGTCACGAGGCCGTCGCGCTGTGCCTTGTAGGTTGCGACCTGCTTGCGAATCCGTTCGTCGTCTGCCATCTCTACCCTCCTAGTAGCATTAGCCTTGCGGCTAACTCCTGCACCGCTCTCACCAACCACTCATGCACGCAGCTAGTGTCCTGCCGGTAGTAGCCATCCTCTCCCAGCGTCACCGCCTCGGGGAATACCGCAGCGAACTCCTGGGCCACGAAACCGGTGCGAATGACTCCTGTGTCCTTCATCGCGAACGACCGCGGCCGCAGCCGTCCGATGCGCTCTACGGCGCCCCCGTCAAGGTCGCGGATGCCCGTCTTGAGCCGCTCGTCAGACGTGACCGCCCAGTGGTCGGCGTTGCTATAGTGGTACGTTGCCCCCGCCTGGGTCAGAGTGATGGTATCCCGTGGAGTCCCCGACTGTATGATTAGCTGATCGGTGTTGTCATTGTAGAGATACCACTTCTGCCCGCCTTCCTCCTCCAAGCCCAGGGCCGGGTAGCCATTCGCCGCACTATTGGCAACGACTCGCCCCGTGGCCTTGACTTGGCCGGCAGTGGCACCGGCACCGACGCCGCCCACGTTGAGGCCATAGGTGATTGTGACCGGCGCATCAGTGCTAGACGGCTTCGTGAACGAGATAGCGTTGAGGGTGTTGGTGTCATCGCCCACCGTGATATATGCAGCCCCACTACCGACGTTGTAGAAGTTCAGCACCTTGGCGCCCAGTTGTGCAGTGCTGGTGCCCGTGCCGCTAGTGATGGTGCCGTCCGCGATGATGCAGTTGTCCACCACCGTGCCCGCGATGTTGCCCACATAGAGGCCGGTGCCGACGATCAGGCCCTGGTCAATGGTGGTCTTGCCGCCGTACATCAGCGTTTCGGAGGGCACAGCAGCGTTGCTATCGGCAGAGAGCCAAATGCTAGGACCAACCTCATTACACTCTGCGGAGAGGATCACATAGGCGTGGTAGGTTGACGGGGTGGCGGCCGTAACCCTGATGTACGAACTCTTGCCCGCGATGGCCGGCATATCGAGAGAGATAGTTGAGACGCTCTCGCTGGAAATGCCGTATAGGCCCCCGATGATGACACCAGTGTCATTGAATGTGTAGGCGCTGAGGTCTACGGGGCCCTCGGTATCCGTCCCAATGCTGATACCATCAGCGTTGAGGATCACATTGCCATCACCGCCGACCAATTCCAACCCGCCGTCGGAGACCTTGATGTAGTTGTTCGCATCCGCCGCCGCGTACAGGCCCCACTCGTCACCGAGAATGCCGATGCCGTCGAGGTTGCCCATGCGCACGCGCACGGTCTCGTGCCCGGTGCCCGGTAACGTGTCCCACGTCACCACCTGGGCATAGGGGCTACCGGCCGCGTCCAGCGTCGTGACCTCGTAGTAGCCGTCGCCACTGACGCCATAGTCGAGCGCGAGCCCCTTGGCAGGCACAACCGTGCCGGTTGCTGCCGTACCCGTATCGCCCGCCGGGCGGTCGAACGCATACACCTGCGTGCTCGTGCCGCTGCGGCTGTCAAAGTGGACCATGCCATAGGCGTCAGCGACTACGAGGCCGCCACCCGAACGGCTGATGTTGCGCACGCGAACATAGTCGCCGTCCACGAACACGGCAGCCGTTGTGCCTGGCAGGTCTTCGACGCCTAGATAGCTGCGGGCGCCCTTTGCTGGGATGGTGAAGGGGTCCGCGATGATGGCCACGCTCTTGCTGATAATCTGCCCGCCAGCCAAGGCCTGCTCAAGGTCGCAAATAAAGGCCTTGACATGCATCTCCGTGGCGTAGAGGAAACGGAAGTCCGCCAGGCCACCGTGATTGATCGCCCACCCGGTCGTCTGCGATACGTAGTCGCTGCTGCCCACGTCGGCCAGGACCGGCAGGGCGCCTAGCGACGTCCAGCCCGGCGTGAACGGTGTCGCGCCGGTGAGCGGCACCTGATAGGCCGCACTGCCCACACTGAGCCCCACGGTGTCAGCCGCCACGCTGATGAGCGTGCCAGCCCCCACCGCCAGAGCGCCGGAGCCCGACGTCAACCCCGCGCCTGCAAGCGTGCTCATGTTCGTCCACGCGGGCGTGTAGGGCGACGCTCCGGTAATGGGTATCTGGTACTGAGCACCACCGTTCGCCAGCGCCAGCGTCACCGCTGCATTCGCGCCCGCGTCTGTGACGCTGATCAGTGTGCCCGCAGTGAGCACGCGCTCTGAAGACAGATTGCCATCAGCCGCCAGGACTACATAGGTGGGCGACAGGAACGCCGATGGCAGCAAGCCACCAAGGGTAACGGCGTCCGTGCTGCCAGTACCCCCACCGGTGCCACCCTGGATGATCGACAGGCCGCCGGTGCTCTCCGGCAGTTCCGACTCTTTCGCGTCCCTGTACTTGCCGCTGTTGCTCATTACTCGTAGTCCTCATATGCCACTAGGATAGTGTTGGAGCCGTAGCCCTCGACGGTGTACTCCTGGCCGTAGTCCAGCCAAGCCACCGAGTCCAGGTCGAGCGCCTGCGTACCACCCGGCGTCGCCGTGTCACTCAGGCTCGTGTAGCTGAGCCCGTCGGCGCTCACCAGCCGCCCGGCGCCGCGCCAGTGCAGCCATCGCCAACGGTGCGTGTGCCGATACTGAGCGGCTGAGTAGGCGATGACACCAATGGCTGCCGGCGGTGCGTATGTCGTCAACTGGTGCTCATACCAGATGGGGCTCTCGGTGCTACCGTCGGACGCTGGGTACATCTGCTCAAGATCGTCGGCAATGAGATTCAGCGCCGCCGCCGCTGGCTGGTCGCCCTCCGCCCACGTGCCATCCGGCACGTAGGTGCGCGCCGGCCCGGTTACCAGGTCCACCATCAGCGCCCGCAGAATCTCGACGTAGGCACCGTCAGTGGCGCCCAACTCGATACAGTAGCGAGTGCCCACCGTCAGTCCCAGGCCCGACAGGTCTTGCGATAGCGCTGTAGTTGTGTCCGTGGTCACGTCGGCTAGCGTTGCCAGGCGCGACGCACCACTGCCACCGTTGGGATACTGCACGTCTTGGATGTAGACGTAGACGTGGTCGCCGGCCATCGCCGTCGTCACGAACTGGACGTAGAAGCGTTGCAGCCCGGAGTAGCGGAACATCCAGCGCCACAGGGGCAGGTACGCGCCCCCCTGAGCGTGCGTGCCCGTCGCTATCCACGATGACTGCTGTGGGTGCATGGCGCAGCCGTAGAGATACTCCTGCATGTCGCGTACGGCGTTGAAGTCGGCGGCGTCCGGGCCATTGCCCGCGCCGTCCGCGAACGTGGGCACCGTGCCCGGCCAGGCGGTGATCGGCGTGTAGTCGCCCAGGTGAGCGTAGTACATGGTGCCGTTGCCGGTGTCGGTGTCCACCGCCAGCCGCACGCGCACGATGCCGTCGGCGAACGTGTAACCTGAAGACAGGTCGTACTCCATCTGAGCACTGCCCCCGAACCAGTGGTCACCATTGGTGGTGTCGGTCGTCAGTGTTACCCAGGCACCATCGTAAACCTGCAGGTAGGCGATCGCCGCCGCCGTCAGGTTCACGCGCGCTGAGATGCGCAGCGCCGTGTTCGGGTGCCACGAGTGCCAAACGGTCTCGCCCTCCCAGATGTTGTACAGGCCGGGGTTACTGCTGGCGCCGTACCGCTGGAGGAACAGGCCGGTGCGCGAATGCGCCGAGCCGAATAGCCACTCCGAACGGGCCACCAACGTCTCCATGTAGGTGGCGCTCAGGTAGTCGCCGTCTTCCACCTCGCGTATCGGTGGGAACGCTGCCAGCATCAGGCCACCACCCTAGCGGCACATGGCGACGTGCCGATCGTCCAGTATTCGCTCTCAGTGAAGCCGTAGAGCGATGCCTTATCGGTACACGCCAGGCCCATCGTGTAGTCGTCGACGAATGCCCAGTCGATGCTCGTGATGATCGCCGTGGCGCTGGTGACGGCTATGTCGCCCTGCAGCGTGACGACGTCGCCTAGCTCGAGCAGCGGGTTGCCGTTCATGCCGCTGGTGGTGTAGACAGCGCGCACGACCTTGAGCCGCTGGGCTAGCAACTTGGCCAGGTAGCGCGCCTGTTGCTCCGTCTGCACGTACGGGTTGGGCGGAACGTCGTAGCGGCGGTCAGTCTCGCCTACTGCCGAGGCGTCCTCGGTGTAGGTCTCGGCCGGCCGCTTATCCACCGGGTAGCCGGTCACGTCGAATCGCGTCACCCAGGCGGCTAGCTTGGTGCTCGCGTTGGTGAAGACGACCGTCCAGCGCTGCGCCCCATCCGGCGGCCCCGTCGAGGCCGTGACGGCAGCACTCATGTCATTGCCACCACCGTCCACCACGGCCATAGTCGCGCCGATCCAAGTGGCGAGCGGCTTAGGGAAATTGATGGTCAGAGTCTCAGTGCCGCTCTTCGGCACCATCACCGGGCGCTTGAGCTGGTACACCGTCGTCGCCCGCCCCTTCTGCTGCGGTGAGTAGGTGACGCTGATGATGTTGTAGATGTTGTCGTAGCCCAGCGCCGGCGTCAGTTCCACGAAGTCGGACCGATCGAAGGTGGCCACCGATGCCTTGCCTATCCAGTGGTAGGCCCCCCAGTAGTGCAAGGTGCCGTCGCTGTCATAGAACAGGACGCCCGCCTCACTGGCCGCGGCCTTGCGCATCTCACCTAGCAAGTCGTCGTCGTCAAGGTAGCAGTAGGGGATAACGTGGACGGTGTTCTCAAAGCTATGCGACGCCACTGCCGCCCACGCGCGTATGCGCCCGAGCCACGTCTTCGTCTCCTCGTTGGTGTACATGGTGCTGGTGTACTCTTGGCGCTTCGGTTCGCTGCCGAGGTCATGGCAGGTCAGGACCGCTGTCTCGGCCCCCTCTGGCGCCTCGCAGTTGACGACCTTGCCGGTGAATACCCGCTCATAGCCGCCCGCGTAACCCGCACTGATCCTGATGCCCCTATCGCGGATGCCGTAGGTGGCTGCCTGCGTGCCCGCTACTTTGGCGCTGTAGCGGCGGGTGGTGTTGCTCAGCGTCACCGTCGCCGTGGCCAGCTTTGCCGTGCCGAGCGACAGCAGGCCAGCGTATGGGTCCATGATCTCACTGTGCCCGCTGGCGGCGATGGCATAGGCGCTCTCGTCCGTCCAGGTGGTGGATGCCCAATTGATCTCGACTTTGAGACAGGCTCCCGTGCCCAGCGCAGCGTTGGTGGCGATGCTGTCGTGGTCGGCTTTCACGCCGTCGTCTCCTCGACGTCAAACTCCACTTTGTAGCGCGTGGCCCCGCCGGCACTGGTGTACGGCGTCTCCTGCCAGCCGCTCGCCACCACTGTCCAGGTCGTTGCCGTATCCGGTGGCTTGAACGTCTTACCAGTAGCGCGGGCAGCGACGTAGGCGGCGTCGAGGTTGCCGAAGTTGGTAGCGTTCACATCCCAGGACAGATGCCAACGCCAGCGGCCTGAGATGAAGCGCTTTATCAGGCTGCCGTCGGCCATCACTTGCCGAGTCGCCTTTTCCACGTCCGTGCGCTTGCAGCCACCATCGGCCAGCGTGTTCGGCAGAGTGCTGTAAGAGCCCAGGGTGATGCTCATAGGTGGGCCTGCTCCGCTATGGCCGCCGCTATCAGGGGCCAGAGCACACCAAACAGAGCCTTGGCAGTCGTGTCCGCGGGCGACTTGATGCCTGCGGTCCAGCCGGCCAAGGCGCCTCGTGCCGCCGTCTCAGCCGGGCCGCGGAAGTCGTAGCTAGCCATCGCCGCGGTATACTGATCACCGAAGGCCGTAGCTGCGTCCATCCCGGCTGCGGTCAGTGCAGCCGAGTCAGCGGCGGTGGCCCCCATGCCGAGGGCGGCGTCAAGATCGACACCCGCGGCACCACCGGCGCCGCCCATGCCAACCTTTCCAGCCAACACGTCGAGCATCCACTGCTGGCCGCTTGCTTGGCTCCGTTGCTGCTCTATGTTGGCAATCGCGGCATCCCAGTTGTACTGGTCCTCAGCAAGCTTGCCGGCGTAGAAGTCCTCGATGTACTGAGCGGCTTCCTGGGGGTTGGTCATGCCCGCCTGCGTGGCCCAGGGGGAGGCGGCGCCAAGGTTCACCACGTCGGCAGCACGGCGGGCGTTCTCGTCGAACGCAGGTGCCCGCGGGATGCCGGCTGCCAAGTCGAGGGCCGCCTGGTCAATGGCCTGGGTGGGGGCGAGCGCTGCCATGGCTTCGCTCTCCCAGGTGTCGTAATATCGTTTCATTGCAGCTTCTTGGTCGTTCCAGGCGCTAACGCCAGCGGCGGCCCCCTTACGGGCCGTCTCTTCAGCAAAGGCCAAAGCATCGGCGTCGGAATCAATCTTGATCTGGAGAATATCCTGTACTGTGTCGCGCGCTTCCCAGGGGGCCTGGACCCCCAGGAAGTCGAGCGGTTCCCCGCCCGCCGTGGTAGCCGCACCATGCTGGCGTAGGGTATAGAGCGTGGTGGCGTTGCGCTGGGCGTCTTCAAGGGAACCGCCAAAACCCGCCAGCATGGCATTAGCCTGAGCGACGTTTGCTGCTACCCGGGAAGCAGCATCCGCGACGGCATCCATCGCGGGCGCTAGGTCCGTACTCACATCGCGCGCGTGTAGCCCCGTGCGGGCCGCCTCCTCGTAGGCATCGCCCACCCCGTGGAAAGCATCGGCCTCGTAGCGCGCCGTTTTGGCCCGGCCATCCGCAGCTTGCCGCGCTCCGTCAAGATCGCCTGCCATGCGCTCAAGGGCCTGTGCCCGCGCCTCGTCGGCTGCCGTTGCCTCAGCCTGAGCCGCCGCCTGGGCAGCGGTGCCATTGACCATCTCTAGGCCGACCGACTGCCACAACTCGGCCTCAGTCCTCACTTCGCGCGTCGCGGTTGCAGCCTCTTGTGCCGGCGGTGCAATCAGGCCAAGGGATTCAGCGAAGCGGGCAACGGCCCCTATGGCGTCTTCATTGTTGGCGGCGAACTCTTCCAGTTCCCCACCGAGCATTGCCATCATTGGCGTGCCCTTCTCGAGAGCGGGTGCCAGCCAATCGGCCCCCAGGTTGGACAGCATAGTGGGGACGCGGCCGAGCAAGTCACCGAAAGGCAGCATGGTCGCTGCCGCGCCACCTAGTCCGGCTGCCCCACCACCGATGCCCTCGGGCATGCGGAACGTCGAGACCTTCTCTTGCCAGGCGTAGAGTTCGGCCAACTTGGCGATGGCTGGATTCGCGGCAATGAGGATGCCGCTGATTGACGCGGCGAAGGCATCTATGCCAGGGGCGGCAGCCGTCGCCGCCGTTTCACCAAGGTCCTCTATGCTGTTGCGGAGACTGGTGATGCCACCGCCGGCAAGCTTGGCACTGGCAACGTCTAGGTCCCCAAACTGCATCCTAGCCGTGGTCAGCACGGCATTCATGCGTGCCTGTGCCTGCTCGGCCTCGGTCAGTTTGTCAGCGGTGGTGCCAAGACTGGCAGCGTAAGCCTCCATCATCGGCCCGGCGTCGGGCACCATAATGCCCATCTGCTTCAGGCCGCGACCAAAGCCGGTGCGGATGTACTGATCCAACTGCTCCAGGTTGCCCTGCACAGAGCCGATGCCCTGCGCCGTGCTGGCCATCGCCACCTGGATCAGCTTGGGCCACTCAGCAGCGATGCCGCTGCCCGCCGCTCGTGTGGTGAGGATGAACTCGCGCATGGCTTCGTCATCGTCGAGGATGCCCCGGCCGACGGCCATGATCTGTGCCAGCATCGCCGGTCCACTCGCGCCGGCCTTCTCTGCCGCAGTGTCAAAGCCGTTCCCCAGATTGATCAGGCTGGCACCGAGATCGCCTTGCTCTAGCCACTCGCCAGCGGCCCTCTTCAAGGTCTCAAAGCCGATGAAGGCGCCACCGGCCGTCTTCAGCATCTCGAAGGCTTCACTCATGCCCTCTAGGGCCGGCGTTGCCTCTTCAGTGGCGGACGCCATGGCCTCCACTTCGGTCTTGAAGCCATCCACGTCTTCAGCGAATTGCTGATTCTGCGTATGGAGGCCATCGAACATGGTGTCCAGCTCGCTCGTGTCGAGCGGCGGCAACTTCAGGTCCATGTCCTCGAGGGCCTTCTGCGCCGCGTCGGCCTGGCCGGCGATCGCCTCCAGGCTCGCGACCGCCTTGTCAGTGGCAGCCGAGAACTGATCCTCAGCGCTGATTACTAGCCGCAGTTCCTCGTCAGCCATACCTAGTCATCCTTGCCGATCAGGCTGTTGTGTGCCGCCGTACGCGCGTTGAGCACCGTCAACACCTCGAGCCGCTCCCGCAGTTCCAACCCATCCGCATAGTCCAGCGTCCAGTGCATCGTCTCAGCGATCAGTACCCGGAGCCCTTCAGGCGGCATGTCGAACTCGGCCTCCTCTGGCTCATACCAGTCCGGGCCGCCGTCTCCACCGCAAGCGCCGTAGACCTCATTCCCCAGCGTCGGTCTTGGGAAAGGCGGCCTCAGCGACGGCGCTCAGCACCGCCCCGGTGAGTGGCACCAGCTCGGCCATGACTTCGAGTCCCTCGTAGGCGGCCACGTCCGTCGGGTCGCCGTCGAACTCCCATGCTTCAATGACGCGGGCGAGGAAGGGCACGGCGCCGGCGTAGTCGCCCGCCTCCCGCGCCCTGAGCGTCTTGCGGAAGTCGGCGGGCAGGGAGTACCAGTCCCTGCCCTTGAAGGACGTGCGAACGTGAACGGCCTTGCCGCGAACCGTGATCTCGGTCACAGGCCGATGTACCAGTTGCCAGAAGCCTCGAAGGTGCCGCTGATCTTGACCGGGCCGCTCACCGGCACGTCTATGTCGCAGGTGGCGTACATAGGCCCGTAAGCGTAGGAGCCGGCAACTCCGGTGTGGTCCGGGTAGCCGTAGAAGTAGCCGCCGGCGGCAAACTTGGCGGTGGCAAACGGCTTCGTCTCCGTGTCATCCCAGAAGCCGGTGAACGATCCCGTGATCTGAGCCAGGTCAGGCACGATGGCCTTGTTGGCATCACCAAAGGCGGTGACGTCGAGGAAGTTGGTCTTGTATGACAGCTTCCAGTTGTCCAGGCTGGCCACTGCCGCCGGCTGAGTGCCGATCGGATTCATCAGGACACGACCCATGCGGCCCGAACGTCTAGCCATTGTATGCCTCCAGAGTTGTGATGATCCGCTGCCCGAGGGCCGCGAAGGTTCGGTCTTGCACGGTTGCCGGCAGTGCCGCTGCCATGTCGGCCCGCTCTTGCGGGTGTGCCAGGTAGTAGCGGATCAGTTCCTCCAGCTCGGCCGGCGTCTCGTAGGTCGGCACCAGCGGCCCGAACACCTCTCGCCCCTCGGCCCGATTGTCGGACAGAGAGAAGCAACCACACGCTGCCAGTTCCACGGCACGAGGATTGATCGACTCGGCAGTGGTCACGAGCCCCCGGTCGTGCTTGAGCGATACCGACTGGCGATAGGGATTCAGGCCGATGGCCGCCCGCCGATAGAGCGCCGCGGCCATGGCGTTGTCCACCATGCCGTGACGCACGTAGCGACGCAGGCGGTGGCGACTGCCAAGTGCCTTCCACAACCCGTAGAGGCCGAGGTCAATGCCCTCCCAGTTCACCGCACTCAGCAGGGCGACGCGTTCCGGCCAGTCGGTGCCCACAAACACAACGTCGTGCGCCGCCGCTTCTGGCCCTTCGACGCCGGGATGGTGTTTGGCCGGATCGTAGGCGTGCGGCAGGTAGTGGACGTGCTCATTGTGTGGGCGGAACACGTCCACGCTCGTGCGTTCATTCGTGAAGGCCACGTTGGCCATCGCAGCCCAGTACACCTGCTCAGCATCCTGATACGGGCTCTCCGTCAGTAGCGCGGCGCACTTCACGCCCGCCTTCCTGATGGCGTGGAACACGCCGGGGTGGAACTGGAGGCACGAGAAGTTCACCACCCAGTCCACGTCGTGGGCGAGCGCCTGGATGACTGACTCGAAGCTGGCCAGGTAGCACACGTCGTTGCTGGTCGGCCTGATGCACTGCTTCCCTGTGCGTCGCCACTGGTAATTGAGCCACAGGTTCGCTGCTACGATTCGACGGTCCAGTAGGTACTCGGTCACCTCGTGGCCCTGTTCGCGCCAGGCGGCGGTGTAGCCGGTGTAAAGGTCTATGGTGCTCCAGCTACTTCCAGGGTTCAACGCTAGAATCTTCATGCGCTAACCTTTCTCATCGTTGCCTGGACTTCCCACGCCACCATGCCCAGCGTTACCAACTCGAAGCGCGTCTCCAGCCCATAGGCTAGGTAGGCGTACTTGTTGGTGTAGTAGGCGAACCGCTCTGGCACCCAGTAACTCCTATGTGTCGGGTCCTGGAATGCCATCGGACTCAGCGCGTAGGGCGTGCAGAACTCCACTTCGCCGCCCACGGTCAGCACCCGCCACACCTCGGCTATCAGGGCGCTGGCTTCGTCACTCTCCAGGTGCTCTAACAGGTGCGAGCAGTACACCGCCTCGCACGACTCATCGGGCAGCGGGATCGGCGGCACGCGTGCTACGATATCCGGCTCCATTGCCGGGTTAGCATCCAGCGTCACATAGCCGTCGCACTCCCTTCGGTTGCCCGATCCCAGGTTTAGCCTAGTCACCGAAGGACACCACGTAGTCTGCACCGCCCCATTGCCAGAGCGCGCCGGCGCCGTCGTAGCCGCTTTCGCCCGGATTGTCCGATGCCTTCTCCACGCCCCAGCACGTCCGGCCTGAGACCACCAGGGTTGCACCGCTCAGCAGCGCATCCAACCTGTCCAGCACCGCGGCGATGGTAGCGCGCCCCGGGCCCTGCGTGGTGCACGTCATCTGGTAGCGAAACTCCTCATAGGCCACCACGCCACCGAACGCATACTCCGGCCCCTTGCCGGGGATGAGAGCGAACGTCAGGTAACTCGCGGGCGGCTTGACGGCAACGGTGTTGTAGACCGCCGCCCGCTGAGCAATGACCAGCGTCGAGCCGCCAGGCGTAAGCAATGCACCGCTGCCACTGAGCGCCAGCCCCGTGTTAGCCAGTGTGCCGATGAATGTCACCGTCCAAGGGCCACCAGCGTTGCCGGTCACAACCACGTTGCCAGTGCCTACCGTCGAGAGCGCCACGAGCGCTGCCTGCACTGTCACCGCTGTGGCCGCCTCAGCGATCGCCGCCGTGGTCACGGCATTGAACGTAAGAGTGAACGTGCCTCCCGTGGCCGTCACCGTCGCCAGGTAGGCGTTACCCGGCAGCAAGGTTGCTAGCGTGGTATCAGTACTCAGTAGGCTCATTAGCGTCTGCTCGAGTACTATCATGGCCGCACTGCCTCCCGGATGGCGTCGACGAAGGACTGGCGCACACGTTCTGCGGCGGGGGCCACATGCGGCCGCGGCAGAATCGTCGACGTGCCATGCTCCAGGTAGCCGCCGATCATGCTCTCATAGATGCCCCATCGCATGCTTCCGATTCGCTTCGCGTTCACACTGTTAACCAGCGCCCCAGTGTCGATGGCTGGCGGCTCCCCAGGCGCGCTCGCCCGGTGTAGTCTGGCGCCAACCACGACGTTGAACCGGCTCCCGGCAGCGTTCTGTTGCACCCGCAAGCCCGAAGCGGTGGTCATCACCACCTTGCCGAACTGGCGCATAACGCCCACGCCCGCGCGTTCAGACTGGCGCAGGTTGCGCGTCACGTTGCCGATGCTGTAGGAGCGGCCAGCGCCCTGCGTCGGCATACTGGTCTTGATCTCGGCCTCGGCTGCGAAGGCCGTCGCTTCCACGGCCGCCTCTACCCGCGCCTTGATGGCCTCGGTCAGCCCGCGCCAGTTGGGAATGGTGGCGGTGAGGTTCACCAGATATGCTCCCAGCGCACCATGCCGCAACGCACCTCGCTAGCTGCTTCGCCAGCCTCCAAGTATCGATACCCGTCTTCGTTGCGTTTGTAGAGCCATACCTTGCCGGGTGCTTCGGCCCCGGATAGCACCGGTGCATAAGCAAAATAGGCATCGGCTGTCACGTCGACGCCGTCCAGCCACATGCGACAGCGGCGCATCCATTTCAGCGCCGGCATCTGCTGCATGGGCACGTTGGGGCTCTGTTCCAGGTACGTTATCATCTACGTCACCCTCCCCACGATCACACGCCGCGCCGTCTCCCAGGCACCGGCACTATTGATGCCCACCACCTCATAGGCCACGCTGTCGATCGTCACCCGGTCGTCGGCCGTTACGTCGGTGCCCGCCGGCAGCGTCAACTGCCACGTCTGCCGGCCGCCGTAGCGCTCTGCCATGATGACTTCCATCGGTGCCGAGTGCGGCGACAGGCGACAGAGTACCGAGGCTGTCAGCGTCGACCACGATTCTGAGTAGCCGCCCATTCCGTCGGGAGACAACACATGTCGGCCAATGCTGCACGTCGACGGCAGGGCGAGTGCCTGCGTGGCCTTCATCACGGCGAGGTCGGCGGCACTCAGCATCGCGTCACCTCACACTCATCAGACTTTCTCGTAGGCGCCAATGTCTACGGCAATACCACGCATCACATCGTCGTAGTCGTCAGGCACACCCACCGTTGCGTCGCCAGTACCGATGCACGGGCTACCAGCCTGAAGGTGGAAGTCACTTGCGCTCACAAACACGGGGTTAGCGTTGACCGCGTTGGCATCCTGCCCCGACGCAGCCTTGTAGTCGGCAAAGCCGGTAGAGGTCTGGTACGTGGTTGCGCCCCACTTCCACGCCTCGTTGTTCGGGGAGTAGTACTCGTTGTAGTCGATGACGATTCCCGCCTGAGCATCGGCCGCCACGTTCAGGACGGGGCCGTTAGCCTCGCGGTAGAAGAGGTTGTTCTTGACCGTGATGTTGCTACCCTTCGTGAGTTCCATCAGCCACGATGCACCCGTCTTGCCAATGAGGGTGTTGTGTAGAATCTGCGTGCCGTCCGCAGTGGCGACCTGCATGTAGATGGCCTGGTGGGCGACGGTCATCACTACCACATTGTTGCGGCAGATGTCGTTGATGCCGTCAAGCTGGATACCATAGGAACCGTTGTCCAGGTTCATCTCAACGAGGTTCTTCTCGATGATGGTGCCGACTGGCGCGGCGCCGCTGGCTTCCCACTCAGAGTCGATGCCGTAGCCATAACCCACGTCGTGCACGTAACAGCCACGCACTGTGGTGTTGTACGAGTCCACACCGACGCGTATGCCAGTACCATATCCGGCTGCGGCGATGCCGGTACCGGCCAAGGCGTCCGCCAGGCAGATGTTGTAGGCGGTGCAGTCTTCGATCAGGATGTTGGTCGCGCCGCCAGTCCAGATCCCTTCGCCGAACATGTCATGGGCGGTGCAGCCGTGGAGGGTGCAGTCCTCCTTGAGGTTCACCAATGTCCCCAGGTCGAAGCCACGCAGTCCACCCCAGGAGGCTACGCAATCCTCGATCACAGCGCCCGTTACCGCCGACCTCAAATCGAATGGGCTTTGTGCCGTCTTAGTAGCCTCGATGCCCTCGACGCGGATATAGTCCTGGCCGTTGAACAGAACGCCCTGCGCCCGGTTGGTGTACTCGATAGTCTTGGTTGCCGGGTCGGCGTCACCCGTGCAGTGGACGTAGAGGGTGTCGGGCGTAGTAGAGACATCGAGCCAGAAGGTGCCAGCGGTGGCCGCCACAGTAGCGACAGAGGTTTTCTTCACCAGCCGGGCACCATTCTCGAAGCAGCAGCACTGCGTTTCTGTGCCAAAAGTAGCCTGCTTCTTGTAAGCAGGCCCCGCGCCTTCGATGGTCCAGGTTGTGATGATGTCGGTGCCGTCGATGATGGGGGCTGCGCCAGCCCCATAGCTACTAATGGTAAGCGGACACCCCAGCGTACCCGATGCTTCTACAGTCAACTTTTCCCGCCACCGCTCCCCCGCCTTGAGCAAGATAGTGTTACCTGCTCCAGAGCCAGTAAGAGCGTTTACCTTGGCGATAGTCTGCCATGGGTAGGCGCGTGACCCTGGGTTAGCGTCGTTACCCAGGGTGGCATCAACGTAGTATGCAACTCCACGGTTGCCGAACATGATTCGTCGCGGGATCGGTGCTGGCATGGTGTTAGTCCGCCAGCGCGGCGAGGCGTACGGACACCAGACCATTGGTATAGGCTGGCGCGCCGCGAGTAACCAGACAGCCGAAGATGGTCTTGACCCCCGCGCCGCACACAAACGGCAGGCCACCGTTGGGGATGGTGCCCGTGCTGATGCTGTTGAGTGCCGAGGCGTAGTAGGTGCTGAACGGGATGACGCCAATGCAGGTAAGTGCCTGAGCGTCAGTGAGTGAGAAGGCATCGCTGTCGTGGCCCATGTCCAACGTGGCGCTGAACAGCCACAATTCGGCAGCAACACTCGCCACCGCATAGTCGATCAGGGTTGCGCCAACGATGACGCCGGACCCCGCATTCACACGGGCGAGGGTGAAACTCATCGGCGTGTGGTCCGTGCCCACGTAGTCATTAGCTACGTAGGTGGCGCCAACGGAGAGGGTGGGTGTGACGATGGAGACGATAGTGTGACCGCCTACGGAGCCGATGTGCGTCTCGCCCGCTCGCACTTGTGTTTGGTAGATCATGTCAGCCTCCCGCGGCTTCTACTGCCACGAAGCGCTCGTAGAGGCTGAACTCCCGGTCGGTCACGCGCTCCTCAGCATCCAGCGCCTTGAGGGCATCCGCGATGATCTTGTGCGCCACCGGCCCGATCTCGATAGGCACGGCACGCGAGGTCTCCCACGTTACCGCCGTCCCTTCCTGCTTCAGGCCGAACTCTGCTATCTCTTCCTCGTTGAAGTGCAGAGCGTCCCGAAGCTGGCGGACTACTTTCATGGTGACGAAGGTGCCCGACTCGGGCAGGATGCTGAGTAGAACCACGCGATCGACGACCGAGAGTTCAACCATGACTCATTGCTCCTTACGCAGCCTGCCACACAGGGAAGTAAGAGACCTTGCCCGTGTTGTCTTTGATGATCGCCCACTTCGCCACGTTGAGGGTCCCGCCTGAGAGCCCAGCAGGCCCCAGGTTGGTGAACGTGACTGCCGTGGTGCTATTAGCGGCGAACTGAGCCGCGAGGCCGAACTTCACCTGGCCTGCCACCGGTGAGCCACCCGACCCAACCGTGCCGGGCACGAACACAACATCGCCACCAGCACCACCTGTGTCGCCAGCGCCACCGTTGCCAGCAGTGAGGGTGATACTGCCACCCGCGCCGCCAGTGTCGGTGCCGTCCTGAGCCGCACCACCGATGCCCGCCGTGACGGCTACACTGCCGCCCGCGCCACCAGTGTTGACTCCAGTAGAAGTCGTGACAGCGCCACCAACACCCGCGACCAGGCTCAGCAGTCCACCGGCGCCACCGGTGCCCGTGCCGTTGCCCGTCACTGCCGAGACAGCGCCCGCACCCGTCGTGAACGTCAGCGCCCCACCGGCGCCACCAGTGCCCGCCGTGGCAGCCGCGGCGGCCGTACCGCCCGCGCCACCAGTGAGAGACCAACTACCGCCGATGCCACCAGCGCCCGTGGTAGCAATGGTTGTGAATCCACCCTGCCCACCGACGATGGTTGCCAGCGCTCCAGCCGCCGTACCTGTCGCGCCGGTGACGTTCGCCGGCTTGACACCTGTCCAGGTGATGGCATTGGTCGCCGCTGCCGTGGTCATGCCCAGGCCACCCGTGATGGTGCCAGGGGTGACGGCAGCCAGGACGTTGAGTTCTGCGGCGGTCGCGGTGAGCCCGGTACCTCGCAGAGTGACCGTGCCGCCCACGCGCCCGATAGCGACGTTGGAAGCGACGGCAGTACCGATGCTGATGGTGCCAGCAGTGCCACCGCCAGCGGACCCGGAATCCATAGTGATGCTGCCCGAGGTGCCAGCAGCGCCGATACCAGAGGTGATCGTGACAGCGCCGCCCGTGCCGGTTGCCCCAGCGCTGGCACCGCCGGTGATGATTGCCGCGCCAGCAGTTCCAGCGCCAGCAGCACCCGCGCCACCGATTAGGCTGGCAGCACCCGCGACACCCATCGTGTCGCCAACACCACCAACACCGCCGGTAATGGTGACAGCGCCGCCAGCACCACCCGTATCAGTGCCACCAGCCGAAGCGCCACCAGTGCCACCCGTGATAGCCACGGCGCCACCAGCGCCGCCCGTGTTGACGCCCGCACTCGTGGTGACAGCGCCACCAATACCGCCGGCCAGGGTGAGCGTGCCACCGGCACCGCCCGTACCCGTGCCCGAACCAGTGACGGCAGAGGCCGCGCCGGCACCTGTGGTGACAGTGATCGCACCGCCAGCGCCGCCCGTGCCTGCTGTGGCTGCAAGTGCAGCCGTGCCACCGGCACCTGCAGTAAGGGCCAGAGCGCCGCCAACACCGCCCACACCCGTAGTCGCGATGGTAGTGAAGCCACCCTGGCCGCCTACCCATGTTGCCAGTGCGGCAGCCGCGGTGCCCGGCGTGCTGGCGACGCTAGCCGGCTTGCTGCCGGTGATCGTCTGTTGGAGGCTCGTGCCGAGCACGACAGCCTTAGAGGCTGCGCCAGTGCCAGCGGTCACGCTGGCCAGTGCATTGAGTTCCGCCGCAGTGGCGGTGACTTCGGTACTGTCGAGGTAGAACGCCCTGAGCACGTTTAGCCCATTGCGGAATGTGAGATACCGACCAGCCATTCCGTTCTCCTCGCCGCGCGCGACTAAGCGCGTCGGCTCGGCCTAGACTTGCTAGACCTTGATGAAGATGGTCCGCGACTCGTATTCGGAGTCGCCTGCTTCTACTGAGTAGCCGTCCTCGCGCGTCAGCGGGACGCTACCCATGCCGCCCTGCGCCGACGCTGCCAGTTCCTTCGCCCGTTCGGCGTAGTTCTGCGCTCGCTGCCCATACTGGACGCTCAGGCCGTCGGCGCTGAAGCTGGCAAGCTTGGCGTACTTCCGTGCTAGCCAGTTACAGGCGTCCACCGCGGTTGCCTTGACGTTGCTGCCACGCTGGGCAAGCATCCAGGTGATCTCAGCGTCCTCAAGTTCATAGGCGGTGGCTTCCGTGTCGTCGAGCATGAAACGGACCTGGCCGAGCGCCGTTGTAAGGTCGTAACTGAAGCTCATGCCTTCGCCCTCCGTGTCCGCTTCGCTCGCACTGGCACAGTTGCCGCAGCGGGTGCCTCGGAAGGAGGAGGACCGGGCACCCGCTGCCCCGCTTCGAGCAAGCCGCGAATGGCCTGCAACTCCACGAGAATACCTTTCAGCAAGGCGGCCTCTTGGCTATGGGTAGCCATCGCTTCCAGGTTCATGCATTCTCCACAACGGGGACGGTAGCGCCCGCCCCCTACTCAGTCGGCGGCCTTAGGTGATCGTAGGATCGGCCCAGGTGTTGGCGTGGTTCTTACGGATGACAGCACCTACCCGGTTGGCGACCGCGAATCCCCACTCCGAGTACAGGATTGCATTCTCGAAGGGGAACTGCCTGATGCCCATGTCGGACGCCAGCATGACAGCACCGGTGCCGTAGCGGGGGTTGGTGCGCAGGGCCAGCGGGTTGCGCTGATCCAGGGCACCATAGGTCTTGTAGAGCGCCCAGAACAGGGTGGGGATGCGCCCACACGCGCGCACGCGGCAGAGGCCGTAGCCGGTGTCGATAGCGCCGATGTACTCGTCCCCGAGGTCGGCCAGGTCGGCCGTCATGCCGTAGCGGATGCTAGGCGCCGCCTTCGGCACCCAGCCGGTGATGTCGCTCGTGTCCGTCCAGTCGGCGATGTCGGCGTAGGCGATCAGCAGGTCGTAGGGGGCATCGTAACCATGCTCGAAGAGGTGAGCCGCGGCCGCTTCGATGCCTGCCTGCACGATGCCGTCGTAGAAGTGAATGTGGTCGTGCGAACTGGTGAACGTGCCCCCACGGTCGGGGACGGCGATGGGCACGTAGGTCGAGTCGGCCGTGCCCGCGTCAGCCAGGGGCATGGAACGCCCCGAGGCGACGGCGGTGTAGGTTGACTTGAAGAGGCGGGTGAGCGCGAGCTGCTGGAACTTGTCACGGACGTCGGCCATCGCGCTGGCAATGTCGGCGTCGATCTGTGGCCGGCGCGCCTTCTGGAGGAAGTCCCACGTCCAGCCCAGGCCGCGGTCGTAGGCGTCCAACGGGATCATGTGCCCCGTGGTGGCGCCACGCTTCTGATCCGGGCGGCTGTACTCAGTGTGCGCTTGCATGCCGTTGGTGACACCGATGGCATACTCCGTCGAGAGTTCCACGGTAGGGAACATCAGACTCGCCATGAGCGGGTCGGTGAGCAGGGCGGCGTTGGCCATGACCAGGCCGGCGGCGATATCGCTCAAGAGCTGGTCGTAGGTCTCACCACTCTCGAGCCGCACCCGTTCCAGGTAGGCCGCGTCGATGTACGTCGGCAGGGCAAGTTGCTTGAGATCGTTTACACCCAAAGTAGCCATGTTCTCTATCCTCTCAGTTACTCATCACTCGTGGTGCTAGGACAGCGAGACCCAGATCGGATGCACGTACAGCACGCTCGCCGAGAGACCGATACCGATGATCGTGCTCTTCGTCGCCGCTGTGGTGGCAACCACGCCAGCACTGGCCTTGCAGAAGAACAGAGCGTTCTGCGCCATGTTGGTGCTGTAGCCGGCGACCGGCCCCTCCATCACGATATCGACGTACTCGCCCGATGCGGCCGCCGTGCTGCTGGCGCCGTTGTAGACCGCCACCAACACGCCGATAGCGAAGGACGTCGCGACCGCGGCGCCGTTTGCAGCGCTCACCGTGTCGGCTGCTGATAGGTACACTGGCGAACCCACGTCGATGGCGCCACCGGCGACGAAGCGCCGGATCAGGCATCCCGGCAGAGGTCGCACGTCGGCAGAGACAATCGTTACATCAGCCATTGCGCCCTCCTAGGTGAGCGTGACCCAGACTGGGTGTACACGCAGCACGGACGCCGACAGGCCGATACCGATGATCGTGGTACAGGTGCCGGTGGTCGTGGCGATGACTCCCGCGTCGTCGTCGACGTACAGCAGGATGTTGTGGGCGAAGTTGGTCGAATAGCCAGTGACCGGTCCCTCGAGCACCACGTCGACCATCTCGCCACTTGCCGCCTGACCAGCCGTGGCCGGGTTCATCACCGCCACGAGCACACCAATGGCGAACGAAGTGGCAACAGTGCTGCCGTCGGCCATACTCACCGTATCGGCAGCGCTCAGGTAGACGGGCGCCCCCACAGGGATCGTGTCCCCAGAGGTGAAGCGGCGAATGATGCAGCCATTCAGTGGCCTTACATCAGCCGCAACGATCGTTACATCAGCCATCGAAAACTCCTCGCGGGTATGGTTGCCCGCCTATCTCTTGATACGGAACCGATTCCTGATCTCTTCCTGGCGCGCCGGGTCCACTGCTGGCGCTCCACTGCCGCGACCATCGCCGGCATTCAGGTCGCCGGCCTGCTCGGGCTTGGCGAACAGGTAGGGCCGCGACGTCTGCAAGCCCTTGAGCACAGCATCCATACCCTTGACCTTGCCGTCCTCTGCCACGTCGAGCGCTGCCACTTCGGCGGCTACCAGAGCGAAAGCGTCGGCGCTTGCCACGTCCGTCGCCCACTTGAGCTTGAGCGTCGCCGCTGCGCTGCGGAAGGCTTCGCGTAGGTGGTACTGCTTCACCTTGCCCCGCTCACCATCCCGTTCGGCTATGGCTGCGTCGCGCTCCTTGGCGCGCTGCTCTGCCAACTCAGCGAACTTCTTCTGCTCTGCCAGGGTGGTAGCCTCAGCGTCGCCCTTGGCTTTGTCAGCCGCTGCCTGCTGGCGCTTCTGCCAACTCGCCTCAGCGCGTGCGAGACGGTCGGCTATCACCTGATCCATGTGTGCCTGCTGCTCTGGCGTGAACGTGATTGTCCCGGCGTTCGGGCTCGCGCCCCCGGTGCCGTCGCCCGTAACGTTCGCGTCTGCCTGCTGGCTATCGGCTGGGTCTACCTTCACTTTGTGCTCCTTACCGTTTATGCCGCCCGTCGGCGTAACTGAGTCTTGGAAACAAAAAGGCCCCTTCCGCCTGGGCCATTCGCTCCAGGGAAAAGGGGCCGGGAACCGCTAGGGTTACTGGCGTATCGAGTTGGGTACTACCGTGCTAGACCATACCGCCTCTCTATCCAGCGCACTACCATCAGCAGTGCCTGGCGCAGCACCAGCATGAACTCGCGAAGATCGTCCCGCGATTCACTGTCAGTCATGCTACGCTGCCTCTTGCAATCGCGCCAACGGCACAACGGCCGGGCTGTCGCCCCAGGTGTCCGAGTGCGCCGTGTAAGCCATGCGCTCCAACGGCACCTGGCCGTCACGCCACAACTGGTAACGAGCATCGCCCATGATCACGCGCTGAGCCTCAGGGTCCTGCTGCTGCAGCCACTCGCGGCCCGTCTGCCATTGCGGCATCTCGAAGCCCTTGACGATCGGGCATGCTGTGCATCTGCCCACAGGGTGATCTTCCATCTCACTTTCTAGGGTGTATATCGTTCCATCCTGTATCAGGCAGGCCAGGCAGGTGCGCCCGTCCTTGGCAGCCATTCGCCTGAATCCCGTCACTACACCCGACTCGCGATACTCGGCGACATTGGCGAGCCGATATGCCCTGAGGGTTTCCGATCGCGCGATAACGAGCGCCTTCTGCAACCCGCCTGCTAGCCCGTCACGCATGGCCAGCGCGGTCTTGCGCGGGTTCCAACCCAGCGCCGTGCCGCGCACGAGGGCATCGGTCAGCCCTTGCACCGACTCAGGCGCCAGGGCCCTGCCCTTGAGCACAGCGAACAGTGGTGAACCGTCGCCCGCCATGCCGGCCATGAACTCGACGGCGTCGACCGGGATCACACCAAAGGCGCTACTGATGCCGGCAACGCGAATGGTCGTCACCGCGTGCTCGATGCCCATCTGCAGCATGCGCTCCTGCTCAGCGATGATCAGCCCCTCAGCGTACGTGCGCTGGTAGCGCGTCACCTGCGCCACTACCTGATCGCGCAACTCGTGGTAGCTGTCCAGGCGACGGATAGCGGTGATGCTCACCGAGGCCCCGTCGGCCCGCCGCTGTACCATCTCTGCCGCCAATGCGTCGATCAGGCCAGTGAGATACACCTCGACGTTGCGCCAGCGGGCCACCATGGCGGCCATCTGCGCCGCGTCACGGGCATCTAGTTCGCCCTTGAAGACGCGGGCGACAGAGGCTACCAGTGACTCAGGACCGGGCATTGCCACCCGCCTGCCGCGTCGCCGGCCCTGTCTCCTGTTGCTGCTGCGCCCCGCCGCCAGCGTCAAAGTCCCGCTGTGCCTTGAGCAGTTGCACTGCGAGCGTTGCCTGCTGTGCCTCCGCCTCGGCCTCCTTATCGGCCATCAGCGTGTCTATCTGATCCTGTGTCCAACCGCGCTCCCGCAGTGCTGTCACCAGCGGCATACCCGCGGCAACGTCAGCCTGGGTTATCTGCGCTTCTCGCAACTCGTCCCGTGTCCCCACGGGCTTCCACTGCGCCTGCAACCGCCCGGCGTATTGCTCACTGCCATATGTTGCCGCCAGCCGTGCCGAGAGGTAGACGACGTCCTCCCAGGCGTTGCCGAATATGCCATGCTTGCGCTCGCACTTGCTGATCAGGCCAAGCTCTTGCATACGCAGCGACTCGCCCGAGGGCTGATCGGCACCGATGGCCTTGAGCAGGTACTGCGGCGTGCGAGACAGGGCGGCTATGCACTCAATCCAGTAGCGGCAGGTCTCAATCATGCGTGTCAGGTCGGCGCCTTCGATGGCCCCCAGCCGCGCGGCAGGGTCAGTGAGACGCATCATCTGCCCGGGTGAGATATTGACCGCCGTTTCCTTGCCCGTGGTAGCGTCTATGTCGGCCGCCACGCCGGAGGCATAGAGGATGCGAAAGCCGCTCGTGTCCGCCCCGGCAATCAGGTCCAGGTCAGTCTTGTTCAACAGGTCCTGGAGGCTGACCACATCGGCTATCTCGCTGCCGCCAGTGTTGCGGAACGCGATAACCGGCAGGCCTAGCGGTGCGCTGGCGGCATCCACCCAGGGAATTGGCCACGCCGTATCCCCAGGATCGCGCCACTCTTCCCAGCCAGTCTGCTGCTGCACGCCACCGAGTTCGCCACTGAGGCCCTTGCCATCCCGCGCCGACAGGTACTTCTCAATGCGGTCAGGGAAGTAGAGGTTCAACCGCGTACGGCCGCTATTCCTCGGATTCAGCGGGTCGTACAACTGCCACCGCTTGCTCGCGAAGATGGCCTCGCCCGTTGTCGGGTCGCGGTGCATCTTGACGCCCTGCGTGCCATCGTAGGCGAAGTTCAACGTCCAGCGCGGCAGGCCGGTCAGCGGCCAGTCGACGATCATGTAGGCATCACCGTCGCGGCAGGTGGCCTCATAGAGGTCGTCCTGCACCGCGTCCATGCGGTTCGCTTCCCACCAGACTTGTGCCACTTTGGCGAGGGCTTTGCCGGCGGCCTCGTCTGCGCTGTCGTCTGCGGCAAAGCCCGTCACCTTCAGCCGCTCGACAACCGTGTCGACGATCAGGCCGCAGAGGTTGTGCGAGTAGAGGAAGTTCGCGTTCCGGGCGGTGAAGCCCATGAACTCCTTCTGCCGATCGGTCAGGTACACTCGCTGGTCGCCCTTGGCATAGTCGCGCAAAGTGCGCAGCCACTGCTCATTCTCGCTGTCCTCAGTAGCCAGCCACGACAGGTATGCGATTCGGGCCGAGGTGCGATAGTCCATCGGCACGCTAGTACTCCTGCACTGTCATACTCGAGCCGCCACCTACCATCTTGGCTCCCGACAGCGCCAACACCCATGCCCACCAACGGTCGGCGTGGTGCTTCTCGTTCGCCTCTGTATCAAAGACCATGTTCTTGCTCGGTGTGATATGCCGTTTGATGCTGTGTATCTGGTAGGCCAGGTCGCGATTCGCCGGGATCAGCGGCTTGCGCTGCTGGATCAGCATCTTGGCGTCGGTTGCCCACAAGGCCTTGGTAGCGTTCGTGAACGTAGCCGGCACAACCTTCGCCGGGAACGCCTTCGCCGCCGACTCTGCCAGGTTGCGGCCGATGCCATTCTGGTCGATCAGCAACCGAGCGATGGGTAGCTGCCTCAGCGCGTACACCAGCACCGACAACTGATCGTCGAAGTCCGTGTTATCCAACGTCACCGCCAGGCGCAACGGGTAGGTGTGCGTTGGCGAGATGCCCACCACGTAGAGCTCCGTCGTGTTGCGCGTACGGCCCACGTCCACACCCGCCGTCAGCACTAGCTCGCACCGGCCGGCCGGCACCCGTACACGCAATGCGTCGATGGCTTGTAGCCCCGAGTTGACACCGTTCACCATGAAACAGTCCAGGTCCGGCGCCGTGATGGCTTTGATCTCTTCCCAGGTGATCCAGGCCGTCGACTCGTCGACAAAGTCGCACTCGTATTCCTGGGCAAAGTCCTCTTCGAGCATATTGCCCTGGATCGACTGGATGCGTCCGTTGCCGAACCGCTCGACGCGCTCCGCTGTCGGCATGCCTGGCGCTGCAATCGACGCCCTGACAGGATCGACGCAGAAGGCGTACGTCTCCCACCACGGCGTCCGCTTGCGCTTGAAGCCTGGGTAGAGCCGCATGCTCTGGGCGTACACCTCCCAGAACACGCCCGAGGCGCCCAACGGCGACGAACCGATGCGCAGCCGCCCGCCCTTCGAGATCACCGGCAACGCTGCCGTGTAGATCTCGCGGTCGTGCTGCACGTGCGCGAACTCGTCCAGGTAGACGTTGCTGCGGCTGCGCCCGCGTGGTGGCGTCGCCGGGTGAGAGGTTAGACGGGCCCCGTTGCTGAACTCCAGCCCCAGCTCGTTGTCCCGCGTCAGTGCCGGCAACTGGATGCCGTGCAAGGACTCGTAGACCAGCCGCGCATAGCGAATCTTCTCTACCGCTTCCGTCAGATTGATGGACACGTAGATGCTGGACGTGCCCTCGAGCACCGCCTCGGCGATCCCCTCGGCCGCCACCGTCCAGGACCACGCTATCTGGCGGCTCTTGTCCTCGATGCGGAACGTCGAGTCGTCGCATAGGTGCGCGAGTTGGAAGTGCTCCCACCGCGCACCACCGACGCCGGTCGCCGCCTCGAGGTCGAGGTGGTCGACTAGCAACTGGCAGCGGTCTGATAGCACCCTCACGCATCACTCGCCCCGTCAGTCTCGAAGGCGTCTAGCGTGCCCTCTACCTCTTGGCGCCGGCGTGCTTGCTCAGCCTTGAACTGCGCTGGCGTGTAGCCGACGCTGTGGACGGGATCATCTTCCGTACCCGCAGCGCCCTGCCGCGGCGGCCCGTCGACGTGCGCATAAAGCCACTTCACGGTCTCAAGCCAGTCCTTCGGCTCAACATCAAACGTGCGACCATCGGGCATTGTCACCGAAGCCGACGTGATCACCTGCCACAATGCGCCAGCCAACCAGCGCTTACTGGAGACGTTCTTGCCGTCAACTAGGACTGTCTTGGCGCCAGCCCGTTCTAGTAGCGCGGTTAGGGCGCGGTGTTTCGGCGGGGTCCCCTTGGGGTTTCCGCTCTGTCCCGGCTGAAAGCTCGTTCGTGTCTTCGGCATTGCCTGTTTCCGCCTGTTCCGCAGGCTCTATACGTACTCGTAATACTCGCCCCCGCCATGCTAGCAGCGGCAGCGCGTTCAACAGTTCTGACTCTGGTAAGTCCAGTTTGATCCGAGCGCCGCCATCCCCGCTGATGGACCATGCTGTCTGTATGCCTGGCATGATCGCCAGGAACTCGGCACTATCTCTCACCGCTTCCCCACCCACCAGCGCCTCGGCCGTGGCAAACCGGCCTTCAGACGCCCGACCTGCTCGGCCACCGCAGAGATCTCCTCAGCCAACTTCTGTTCGGCCTCACCCTTCTCGGGCAGCGCATCGATCGCCTTGGCCAGGTGCCGAGCGGCTTTCGCCAACTGCCGGCGCACGGTCGTGCTTGTGGGGCGCGGGAGCTCGGGCAGGACGGCAGTGTCAGGTGCCATTCTGCCCACCATCAGGCGGCAGCGTCGCTGTCTTTGGCTGCCACGCAGGTGTCTCGCCTAGCTGCTCAATCTGACGTATGAGCATCCGGACACCCTTGCGCATCTCGATCAGCTCGCCGCGCGTCGTGACAAGTTCCTGGCGCGTGCTGGTCAACTCATGCCGGGTGCTCGCCAATTCCTGCCGCGTTGCCGCCAGTTCGCCGCGGGTACTTGCCAACTCTACGCGAGTTGCAGACAGGTCGACCCGCGTCTGCGCCATCTCGTGCTGCAGCGACAGCAGGTCGGCCGCGTGCGCCGCCACCTGGAGGCGTAGGTCGGCGTTGTCACGCCGGTACTGATCGAGTAGGCCACCTGCCGCGGCAGTGATCTTGTCCGCCGTCTCAGCCTCAGTGCGCCGACGAACGAAGGCACCTGTGATGATGCCAGCCGCTATTCCACCGATCGCCCCGATGATGGCTACGATGACAGCAGAAGTCATTC
>Ga0172380_10001732_pt1 | contig 36961 bp, 26 predicted proteins | sample Leawe162metaG_FD_119747 | JGI IMG/M metagenome (GOLD analysis project Ga0172380, IMG submission 119747) | Leachate microbial communities from a municipal landfill in Southern Ontario, Canada - Leachate well 162 metaG | ecosystem: Engineered > Solid waste > Landfill > Unclassified | place...
CACGGCTCACGCGGATACTCCGGCTGAAGGTCGACTCATTCCAATCGCTCTTTGTGCTCAGACTGTAGCTAATGTTCGGATTCGCGAGGCTCGTCCATTGATAGACAGGATCGTCATTCCCCGTTTGGGATTGATAAAAGATCTCTGCATCAAAAAGCGCGGCATACGCCACTTCCCGCTTGGCCGGGTCGAGGATGTCCTTGATCGCGGCTCTTACTTCCTGAAAACTGACTCTCCGGTTGCTACTGAAGGTCGCTTCACGGCCCGTCGCCAGCGCGGGATCCCCGACCGGGACATGGTTATTGATCGAAATGGAATAGCCGATATTCGCCGCTCCGGGATCGGTCGGGTCGGGCTTATGCGTCCACTGATAGACGGGATCATCATTACCGGCTTGAGACTTGAAAAAAGCGACGCCTTCTAAAAGCGCCCTTTGGGCTGCCTCTTTTTTCGCCGCGTCCTGGATCAGATCGATCTGTTGAACAACTTCAGCCCGGCTGACCCGGATATTACGGGTAAAAGTTGCTTCGATTCCCGTATATTGCACCGGGTATCCCACGGGAACATTCGTCTTTAAACTGATCGAATAACTTTCATCGGAATTGTTCGGATCCGTCCACTGATACACCGGGTCTTTACCGTCCGTCACCGCCTCGTAGAAAACCGTCCCGCCTACCGCGATCGCGGTTTGGGCTTCGGCCCGTTTTTTTAAAGTGTCCGCCTCATTCAATCCCACGATCGAGCCGACGATCGAGGCCTGCTGCATGAACGCGAGGCTCATACGATTGGTTTGCGTAAAACTCAGGGTCCGGGTATAGCTCGGATAAACGCCCGCGTCATTCGGGATCCCGACCGGCACGCGCGTGTCAAGACCGAGACTGTAGCTGCGGTTCGGGGCCGTCTCACTCGACCAAGAAAAACTGGGCTCATCATTTCCGGTCTGGGATCGGTAGAACATCTTTCCATCCGCAAGCGCCGCACGGATATCAGCCGTCTTTTGATCATAATTCGTTTTGAGTGTCACAAGGGCCGCTTCGATGGTTGTTCGCTCGGGACCTGCGGGCAAAAGATCCCGCTCGGTCTCGTACGCGTCCTTCAACGAAAGATACCCCGCGTCAAGCGCCCTTAGCTGGGCCGCGACCATCTCCACGCTCACCCGGGTATTACGATTAAAGATCGATTCGCCCCAGTCCTTTTTATCCTGAAGACTAAAACTCACATTAGGATCGGTCGTGCTCGTCCACTGATACTGGGGATTTTCGTCATTCGTTCCGGCCCGCGAAAAAAAGAATGTCGCGCCTTCCGCAAGCGCAAGCCCGGCTTCCGCGCGCTTCGCTTCATCCAGAATATTTCCGATGACGGTCCTGAGGATTTCGCCGGCGACACGCGTCGTGATGCTCCAGGTCGCTTCCCGGCCGGTGGCGGTGTTCGCCACACCCTCCGGAGCGCGGGTATTAAGATTAATGCTGTAACTGGTGTCCTCATCCGACGGATCCTGGAATTGATAAACGGGATTGATGCCATCCTGCGCGGATTCGCCGTCCGAAAGAACGCGCGTCACACCGGCAATGCCAAGGGCCGCAAGTTTTTCTGCGGCTTCAGCGCGGTCCGCCTCATCCACGATAAACAAAAGCTGTGCCCGAGCCTCTTCATTGCTCACCCGTTCACTGCGGGTGAAGGTGACTTCCGTCCGAACACCCGTTGCCAGCGTCCCCCCCGCATCACTTCCTGTCGGTACGGTCGTATCAAACGCCATGCTATAACTCGCATTTCGAGTCGTTTCACTCGTCCATTGATAGGAAGGCCCCTTCTCCCCCGGCGACATATAAAAGATCTTTCCATCCGCGATCGCGGCACGAAGCTTCTCGTACCGGGAGTCGTCCGTGGCAAGCTGCAGATTATCGAATTCTTTTTGAACGCGCTCGACACTCACCCGCTCCGTCCAATTGAAGACCGCTTCGTGCCAGGTGGGTTTGATCTGAAGGCTGTAGCTTTTATTGACATTGGCAACGCTCGTCCACTGGTACTGCCCGTCATCGTTACTCCCGGCTTGAGAAAGATAGAACGTGGAACCGTCTGCGACCGCCGCAAGCGCTGCCGCGCGGTCTTCTTCATTCGCGATCCATGGCTTACCCGTGGCGTCATTTTCGACACGCGCAAGCACGCTGGCTTGGCTCACACGGGTGGAGATATTCCAGAGCGCTTCGACGCCGGTGTTCGTAGACGGCATCCCGATCGGCAGACCACTCTTGAGCGTGATGCTGAAGCTCTGGTCCACATTCGACGGATCGGAGAACTGATACACGGGATCGATCCCGTCCGACAAAGATTCGCCGTCGGAAAGAGTGCGGGTCACCGCGACGCCTGAGATCGCGAGCTTCGCGCGCGCTTCGGCCTGGTCCTCGGGATCGGACATGAGCGAAACCTGGTCACTGGCTTCTTTGAAACTCACCCGCTCACTGCGGGTATAGGTTACTTCCGGCGGCACCTTGTAAGTTCCCGCGGTAAGCCCGGTCGGAACCTTTTGATCGAATGACATACTATGACTCAGATTCCGATCCGTCTCACTCGCCCACTGGAAGACAGGACCGCGTTCGCTCTCAGACATGAAGAAAGCACGGCCGTCCGCGATCGCGGCAAGAAGATTTATGGCCAGGGGATCGGTGGCGGCAAGACCGCGGCTCTCAAACGCGCTCCGGACACGCTCCAGACTCACCTGTTCCGTCCAACTGAATGAGGCTTCATTCCACCCGGCCTTGATCTGAAGACTGTAACCTTTATTCAAGTTCGCCAGGCTCGTCCATTGATACTGGAGATTCGTGTCGTTCGTACCGGCGCGAGACATATAAAAAATACCACCGTCGGCGATCGCGGCCGTCACTTCCGCAACCGTCGCATTCGCCGGAGGATTGGCTGAAAGCTCGGCCAGAGCTAATGATTTCGGTACGCGCGTCGTGATACTCCAGCTCGCTTCCGTCATAAATTGGGTGTATTGTCCCTCCGCATTACGGTTCCCCACAGGGATCCCGCTCCGGATCGTGATACCGTAACTCGTGTCAGGTTGGGCGGGGTCCGAGATCTGATAGGCCGGATCGATCCCATCGAGTGCCGATTCCGTATCGGTCAAAGTACGCGTGACCATCGCCCCGGGAATTTCGAGTTTTTCTTTGGCTTCCGCCCGGTCCTGGATATCCGCCATTTTCAACCGCTCGGCCATCGCTTCTTCGATGCTTGCGCGCTCGCTCCGGCTGAACGTCACTTCCGTCCGGAACCCGCTTGCCTGGGTTCCGTCCGGGAATTTCTCATTTAAGGAAAGACTGAAACTGATATTGCGGTTCGATCGATCCGTCCACTGATACGAAGGCCCCTTGTCCCCCATCGTCATATAAAAGAGATCCCCGAGAAGGATCGCGGCTTCAAGCGCTACGCGCCGGGAATCCGTGGCCGGAAGATTTGCATACTGGGCCGCGACATGTTCACGGCTCACGCGCCGACTCACGCTAAACGACGCATCATGCCAGATCACCGAGCGGCTCGTACCATCCGGAGCCACCCAAACGGCGGGTCCTTCTTTCACTTGAAGCGAGTAGTTGGCATTCGGATCGTCACGGTCCGTCCACTGATAGACCGGGATGTCACTGCCGGATCGTGAAAGATAAAAAGAATCGCCCTTCAGAAACGCATCGTGAGCTTCCTGCCATTTTTCCAGCGTTGGGAACCAGCTGTCTCCCGCTACATACGAATCGCCGATCCGGGCCAGGACATCGGCACGGCTCACACGCACGCTTTGGCTGAAGGTCGTTTCGACCTTGTGGCTCGGATAATTCCCCTGCGCATCGGGGATCCCCACCGGCACAAGCGAGTTCACCGCGAGCGTGAACGATTCGTTCGGGTTTCCGAATTTCGTCCACTGATAAGTCGCCTCATCCGTTCCCGCCTGGGAACGATAGAAGATCGCGCCGAGCAAAAGCGCCGCCTCTGCGGCCTGCTTCTTCGCCGGGTCCTGGATAAGTGCGATCTTTGCCGCGATCTCTTCCTTGCTTACACGGACGCTCCGCGCAAACGAAACTTCCCGTCCGGTCGGAGCGTTATTCACCCCCACCGGCACATGCGTATTAATAGAAAGCGTGTAGCTGATATTGGGATCTACCGAACTCGACCATTGATACACTGGATCCTGATCGCCAGTCACGCTCATCATCACCGTCGTCATCGGATCGCTCTGAAGAGCCAGAAGGGCCTGCGCTTTTTTGTCGGGATCGGTGAAATCCGGACTGTTCACGATCGCAAGCGCCGCCGCTTGGCTTACGCGCTCGGACCGGGTAAAGCTCGCTTCCACGCCGTCCGGCGCATTTCGATTTACCGAAATGCTGTAACTCTTGTTCCCGTCCCGAGAAGACCAGGACCAGGACTCTACCGCCGCAGACTCGCCGTTCACCCCGGTCTGGAATGAAGTCGTCCGGTAAAAAGTGGCGAATTTAAAGGCCTCCGCGTTTAAGGTAGCGAGCGCTTCTGCCTGGGCACTTGCGGGCTCGATCAAAGGAATAATGGCCAGAAGATCGCTTCGCCGCATTCGCTCCTGCACCTGATAGGTTGCGACGGTGCGGTAGCCCGTCGGCTTGTCGGCGACCGGATCGTAACCGGAAGGAACGCGATCATCGATCGAAAGGGTATGCGTGAAATCGCCATCGCGGGAACTGACTTGATAACTTTTTCCCGTGATGACCCGAGCTCGGCCCTGGAGATTAAACGCGTCCATGGAGGAGACCACGAGATTAAAAACATTATACTGGAATGCGGGATTGTTAAAGACCGCTTCGAATGCCGCGCGATCGGCCGGGAGGATCGTAATATTGGGATCCGTTAAAAAAGCCTCGATATCCGCCCGTGTGACGCGTGTGGATTCGGAATAGCTCACGCGCGGCCCGGCGGGATGATAACGATCGATCGAAAGCGTTCGGGTGATCTTCCGGTCGCGGGAAGTCGCCTGGTAATATTCGCTATCGATGAAACGGTCCGTCACATTGAACGATTCGCGGGAACTGGTAAAATAAAGAATGCTCCTCGAGCTCCAGTTCGGATTGCCCAGGACATCCCCCAGAAGCGTATCGCCTACGGAAATGCCGTTGACCGTGATCGTGTCGTACGCAACCTTGATCTGCTCCACATAGTTATAGAAGACTTCTCCTTTCACCGCATCCCAGTTGGCCGAGCGCGTGATCTTTCCGCTCGCGGAAGTGATCTGGTAGGATTCTCCTTCGAAACCATTTGCCACAGTCTTCGCCGTATGCGCGCTATTAAAGTCCGTCGACCAGGTCTCAGTCAGGGTTACCGGCTCGTCCACCCACGCCGGGTCACGGGCCAGGCCCCCCAAAAGAAGTTCGCCGATCGAATGCGTCCCGTCATAGGAAAGAGTGCTGTGGGCAACTTCCTTGGTTTCGCTATAAGTGATCTTCCCGGTCTGAGCACCATCCATCACTTCGTAATTTCGCGTCCGTGAAAGCGTTCCATCCCCATAAATATCGATCGAGAAGCTGTGGTCCATTAAAAGCTGGGTCGTGTTAAAACCACCGGCATAACTCCAGGATTCGAACATCGCCTCTTCCGAGGTGAGATCGCCCAGGATCTTTTCCCGGACATTCCCGAATGTTTCACCGGCCCCGAAAGAAGCGGCGAGATCTTCACGCTTAAGCTGACGGTTATAAGTCAGGATGTCGGTCAAGATATCCCGCGAAACACTGCGCGTTTCGTTCTCATCCCGGCTGGTCACCGAATAACTCTCGGACTTAAAACCGCGGTCCTCTTCGGCCTGATCCCATCCCAAACGCCAGGTTCTCGAAAAACTGTAATCCTGACCTTTGAACGCCTCGAGTTCCGCTGCCGTCAAATTCCCCAGAAGGGATTCGAAAAGGGTCCCCTCATAACCCGGATCTCCGGCAACGCGTTTTTGGGTTTCGGTATACGAAACCTGCGTCATCTCGACCCCGCGGATAAATTTGAACGATTTTGTGCGCGTGACAGAACCATCGCCATAAACATCGTACTGGATCGAGTGGCTCTGGGGATCCGAGAAAGCGCCGGCGGCGTACGCTTCCTTATAGCCGTCCTTGTGTGTGTAACTTGCGGCCAGCGCCTCATATTCATAGACCTCCGAACCCCATTCGACGCGGGTGCTGTCCCCATCCAGATCATCTCCGACCTCGACCGCGCGTGAGACGGTGAAGGTGTCGTCGGTATTATCCTCGGTAAAATCATTCCCGAAATCATGCGTCACCGTAATTCCGTCCGCCACTTCCTCCGTCCTGAAAACGCTTTGAAGTTCGTTATCCTCAAGATTATTGGCGAAGACAAGGAACCGGCTTGTGAAATCGATGTCATTGGTCCCGGCAAGATAAGAAAACCGGTCGAAGGAGACCGCTTCACAACCCGCGAAACTTTCGCCGCAAACCGTGGTCCCCGTGAGGTTCTTGTAAGTGATACTGCGCATAAGCTGGAACACGGTATACTGCTGCAAGACGGAGGAAAGAAAACGGGGCTCTCCGCCAGGCGTAAGCGGTTTTAGATAATTTTCCGTGTAATCCACGAGGCCCATCCCAAGATAATCGAAACGGCCGAGCGTCGCTTCATTCAGAGTCGACTTGAGATCCTCTTGCGGAGCTTCCGCGTGTCGCGCGAGATAATGAACCCGACTTTCCAACGTCCCCACCGTCCCGGTGATGTCTCCCACCAAACGCTTGTTCAGGTCCGCGACGCTATAACTTTCGACCAACTTCAGAAGCCTGTAATCCTCATTTTCCTTATCGGTGGAAAAATACGTGTAGATGCTGTGGCTGACGATCTTCGTACCGCCTTCATCGAAGCGATATGTATCACTGACCCGTCCGTCCGCATCATTTTTCGTCACGCTCGCAAGCGTCCCATCCGCCCTGAGTTCGATCGTCTGCGTGACCTTCGTCCCCTCCAGCTGACTGATCGTCACGCGCCCGAATTCGGAAATACTGTAAAGACTGTTCGGGATCTCCTGCCACTCGGTTTTATCCCGCGGCGCATAAAACGCGATCGTGCCATCCGCCCGAACTGAAAAATCAAGACCCGGATCCCCGGCTTTGATATCCGGCGCCGCAAATTTTACAGTGCCGGTATCCACTCCCGTTTGTGGCAAGGCGTCGATCGCGGATTGGATCTTCCCTTGCGAACCCTCAAGATCGACCGCTTGGCAAGCCGCGCCCATGCTGGCACCGTAGTAACAGTAGGTTTCAACCTCACCCCGAAGATTGGTCGAACGTTGGATCTCATAGAACCCGGCCACCTGGGAATAAACACTCATGCGCCCGTCGTTGTAGCGCAAGGTCAGGTCCCCGGTTTTGGGATCGGTCGTCTGCGTAAATTCGATCCCCAGCGGATCGCCGATCCACACGAGCACCGGACGATTATCCTTCATCTGATATTCCAGCATGATCCCGTTCTCATAGATCACCCGGTAGTTCGAGCATCCTGAAGCCGAGTTCTCAAGACATATCGACACTTTGGCGAGCGTCCCTTTCCCTTCAAAATTAACGTCCGTGAGTTCGCCGGTCACAGGATCCACAATGTGCGTATAGGTCCGGAGCATTGTTCCGTCACGCTTCACGACGGAGAGGATCACACCGTCCTGAAAGAATGTCGTCACGCCATCTTTATCCGTCACCGAAGTCACATAGCGACCGCTGGGTGATGTGACCGCGGCGCCGGTCGAAAGATCCGTCGTGGAGATCAACTGCTCCGCCTCATCCCATTTCCGTTTGATCCCGTCCCGCTCCTCTTCAATGAGCCGGGCAAAACTGAAATCCCCGGGGTGATTGTCATCGAATTTATAGATCTGCTTGAAATAATTGCCGCTTGAGGTGATCGTGACGGTTTTCGCCGTATCGTCATAGGTATAACGAAGCTCATCACCCGTATCCTGATTCTTATAAATGAGGACACGGCCTTGGGCATCATAGGTCTGTTCATAATGAATCTTGTTCACGGCGTCATACGCCTGAACATAGGTCAGAACATCATCCGAAGTTCCGAACGTTCCATCCGCACCCAGCTTATAGATCATCTGGCTTTGCAAGGTCCGCTCGGTGCCTTCTATAGAGTAGGTGGAAACTGTAACGGTCTGACCCGCAGCCGCCTCACCAGTACCGGTTGCGGGCTCTCCGGTCCAGGCATAGCTGATCCACTGAGGCACGAGATCTTTGGCGGCCTCTTCTTCTGTCATGGCGATCGTGCCATCTTCGCGAACGAACCGGCCGTCCGCATCCACGCGCGGGACTTCAACAAGCCCTTTCCACAAAAGAATGCGGCCGGTGTCATCAAAAAGTTCCGAAAAAGTCTCGCCGTGGTAGATCCCTGAGGCATAGACGTTGCTCAAGGAGACTTCGGCGCCGTCTTTCGTAAGAGAAATGAGACGGCCATCCGTATAGGTTTGAACGTAAGAGGAACCGTCCTGCTCGAACTTTGAACTCAAAAGCTCCGAAGAGCCAAACGGATCGGACTTATCGCTATAGGAGTATTTGTACTCTCCCGAAAGCTTCCAAGTGTCGTCCGCGGGATCCAGGTCGTAGGCCTTGACCGAAAACTCCTGGGACGCGTCGTCATAGGTATATTCCGCCAAAAGATTCCCGGACGCGTCTTCCGCGCGGCTCAACCGGCCGGCGGCGTAATACCAGGTGGTCTTGGTCGCGATCTCGGTCACTTTTTGAAGTTCATCATCGCCGCTCCCGAAAATACCGTCCACTCCTGCGGTCCAATCCTGCACAAGCCCGTTGAGAGAGATCGTGGCGGCGGTCCTGGCGTCATTGGTGTAGGCCACTTGAGCGTTCGGATTGTCGATCGGCGCGCTTCCCATCCCGGCCAGGGCTGCGACATACGCCGGCGCCGGTGCGGGATTATGATAATTCAGATCGTTATCCCCATTCTTGCCATTTCCGGGACCGCCCAACCCCCGGTACTGTTCGTCCTCGATCTTTTTCTGGAGGCCGCCAACCGAATCCAGCATCTCCTCGCACTGGATCGCCATGCTCTCCCGTAAACGAAGCCTTTCTTCCGCGCACTCCTGATAAGTCCGGAATTTCGCCTTAAGTTGCCGGATCAACTCGTCGAGGTTTGTGTTTTCGCCGCCGCCGAAGCGACGACCTTTTCCCACTTGGGGACCGCGCAGGGGACGGGTGGTTATGGCATCATCGTTTGTCAGCGCAATGCCGTCCGAGCCGTAGGTGTACCATTTGGCTTCGGTATCGCCAGGGCCCTGAACCGAGTAGATCTTGTTGGCATCATCATAAAAGCCGGCACGCAGGGTCTGACCGATCGATCCGTCCGCATTTAAAGCCACAACCCTCAGGGTGTGCGCCAGGCCACGATCCACGATGATCACTTCCCCGGCTACTTCATAACGGTAGGTCACCTGAAGTGTCAGCGTCCCGTCGGCAACTTCCAAAGATTCACTGATCATGCGGCCCTCGGCATCATAGCCGACGATTTTAAAAGTCTTCCCATCAGCGTTCGACGTGCGAGTCCTCACAAGAATCGCTACGGCGTTCGGATCGATGGGGATCATGCAGGTGTAGCTATATTCCACATTCCCGGACTTAAGCACGATCGTGACAATATTCGGCGTGTTCGGATCTGTCAGAATGCGAAGATTTTGAATCGTTGCGGCGCTCTCCAAACGTCCCTGGAGCGCTGTCTGGGCGAGAGCGAAGGCTAAATCAGTATCATAAACAGAAGAAGGAACGTTGACGGGGCCGAGGATCTCGGCGTTGTAGGTCTTGGCGGCAGAACGGGAGAGAACATTGCCCGTATTATCGAGAACCATGGTGCCCTGCTCTAAAAGACGGGGCGTTTGAGGATCTTTCCAATCGTAAAGGGCGTAGCGAAGGTTGGTGACGTCGTAGGCGTAAACCTGACGGCTCGTGGTATCGTAGACGTAGCGATAGTCCACGAGGTTTGTTGCGTCAGGCGAAGGCGGCCCACGGCTCTGGATAATGCCTCCCCATTCGTCGCTCGGAAACGCCGCATAGACATCAAAGATCCGTCCGTCGTTGGGATCTGTGACGATCCATTCACCGCTCGGGGCCTTCTCAAGAAGCTTCTTATATTGAGGAGGCGTGGTCGCAGGCAGCAACGTTCCGGCTTCGAGTATATTCTGGGGACTATCGATCAACCCGCTCGATGCGTCCGGTGCCGTCCCTTCGATAAAGCTCATTTTGATATAAGTATTTTCTGCATAATTGAGAACGGTCATGGTTTCATGATTCGCGGCATCCTTCTCATAAACATATTCCAGATCAATGCCGGTATCGCGATAGCGAAGCACACGTCCAAAGCCGCCGTTCTCAAGACGCTCAAATACAAGAAGCTGGATCGGGTTCTGGGGGTAAGTGATTTTATACGTAGTTGCGGTAATGTCCATTCTCGAAAGAACTTTGGCGCCGACAAGTTTGCTTTCCATTTCTCCCACCGCCAAAAGTTCTCCGCGCTTATTCATATCCGTCAAACGATATTCCCAATAATTCACCGTTTCGGAAGGAGTCGTCCCGGTCTGGGAACGATCAATCACTGTCAGAGTGCCTTTTTCATCGTCGTAGCGAATCTCGATAGAGATCGGAGTCGTGGCCCCCTCAATTTTCTGATAACTCAGAAGACGGCTCTCTCCGGCCGGCAACTGCTCGTAGGTCCTTTCTACATAGTAGGAAGGATCCGGCGTCCGGTCATAAAGCGTCACGCGGTTCCCGTCGTAGCGAACCGAAACCGACTGGACATACTGATTCGTCGAATCATTTAAAAGCCAATAACCGGTCTCGATCAATTGGTCCAGCTGGCCATCCGCAAGAGTTGTGAACTTTTGATACGTGCTGAGCTGATCGCCCTGACCCACCGTGATCACACGAACGTACGAAACAGCCGCTCCGTTTTCGGAACTCGTTTCGTACGAAAACTGGCGGGTCTCAAGCGCGTAACCGGTGACTTTCCCCTGGTCATCCATCACGGGCCGAGTCATGTCGCAGATCTCAAGAATGGCATTGCTTGCATTGTTATATTTGAAATAAGTATGGTCGGCATAGCTCACCGTCGTGATGCCATTCACGTCAGTCTCAGAGGTGGCGCCTTCTTCGGTTTTATTAAGAAGCGGATTTTGGCCCGTCAAAAAAGAAGTGGAAATCTGAGGCGTCTGGCCTTGTGGAATATCGCCGGCAAAAGGATTTTGCTGATTTTGACCCGGAGTGACGGCATTCAGAGGATTCTCGTTCGCCTGGCCCTGAAGATCCTGTTGCTGCTGTCCCAGATCCTGCATGAAATGGATCTTGTCATTTTTCCCAAGATCCTCGGCAGGCAATAACGGAGTTGCGCTGGGCGAAATGATGTTCGCGAAGCCAAGCTGCACATCACTCTGCGTCATGAGAAAGGTAAAGATCACAAAGAGACTGACCGCTTTAATCCCCCACGGTTTTCTCTCGCTGTGATACGCATTCAGCATAAACAACGTCCCCTTCCCAATTCACTTTTCAAATCAAAAAAACAAAACAAGCATAAAACACAGCTACCGCACTTCTCCATCTCCACTCTCAACTTTGCGTCCGCCGTCCATATATTGTATTCCCGCGTGTAGCCAACCTCTAAGAGAAGTGTAGCCGCATTGAGTCTCTTTGTCAAATTTTGACATGTTATAAATTGCTATATATTGATCTATCGCCATATGAGGAGAACGATTTTTAAAAGCCTCCTCAAAAAAACATCGCTTTAAAATTAAATTACTTTAAGGATTTGTCGATAAACTGTGTTTTACAACATCTTCTCCACTCAACCCGATTTCCATAGAATCGAGAACCGAGGCCTGACCCAAAGAGAGCCCCACCAACTTTTTTATTTGAGAGGGAACCGTGGAAAAAGATCCGTCTTGAGACAGGTCACATGATCGATAAAAAGCACGCCGCTCAAATGATCGACTTCGTGCTCCACGCAGATCGCTTCGATCCCGGTACTGATCTTCTCGAAAAATTCTCCGCGTTCGTCCTGCCACCGAAAACGAACCCACCGGTGACGCTTCAGAAATGCTGTGTAATCCGGAAAACTCATGCACCCCTCTTTCCGCGCCTCCGGCTCTTTTTTTTCCAGGATCACAGGGTTGATCAAAATGAGTCGCTTCGCTTTGGGATCACGCTTCGAAACATCCACGATCGCGACCGCTTTCGCGACGCCGATCTGAGGAGCGGCGATACCGATCCCATGCGGCTGGCTTTTCATGACGCGAACCAAAGACGCCACGAGCTTCAGAAGCGAACGATCAAAAACAACGACCGCCTGCGTTTTTTTTCTGAGGACCGGGTCGGGAAAAGTCCGGATCGGGAGAGGTTTCATCTGGGATTATAAGGAGACGCGTTCCAGCGGCTTGACCTGGATCTCGATCTTTAACTTTTTCGAGACCTTTGCCAAAAGGGCTTTCACTTTCGCCAAAGCTACCTTTCTCGGGACATCCACTTCCAGAAGCATGGCGTAGGTGGTCTTGGCGCCTTTGCCCAGAATGCGGCTGTCGAGATCTGTGATATTGACACACATCCCGGCCAAGGCACGGCTCACCTCATAAACGATCCCGGTGCGATCTTTGCCGAAGGCGGTGACCATATAAGGAAGAGAGCCTTTCGCATGTTTTTTCCCACGCGGAGTTTCCCCTTGAAGCTCGGTCAGGTGGCAATCCAGAGACCAGGGAGCTTCCGTAAGAAGCTCCAAGCCTTGCAGCACACGGGCCATAGTCCCCGGCAACGGCAGACAGGCCGTCATCATCATGGCAAACTGCCCTTCTAAAAGGGTCATGCTGATATCCTCGAGATTACACCCGCGGGCGAACAAAAGGCCGCTCACCTTGGCAATGATACCGGGCTTATCTTTACCGCTGACTGTGATCAGTATTTTTTTCATATAATTTTCTTGCGCCCCAGATGTTTGAAGAGCTTTTCAACCCCTCGATTAATAAGCTGGTCCGTCCCGGCCTGTAACAGCGCCGCGCCAATAAAGTTCAGATCGGGCTGGACCGTGGCGTCCGGAAAAACACCGCTGTAGCGGAACGGGATCGTGACCTGGCCGTTCCGATCCGCAATCATTTGCATTTCGCGGATCTTTTTCATCAGATAGGCGGAAATGGCCTTGGATAAAAGCAGCTGCAGGGAACCATCGACACGATTGTTTAGGATCCCATAGGTCCCCTGACCGGACAATTGATAGTTGGGATGGAGCAACTGAAAGTCACTAACCTTCCCGATCCCCGCTTCCACCCCAAACACCGCCTGCAAAGATTGAAACGGTGTATCACGTTCCCCCAGCATTGAGCTCAACTCCGGTGGAAGCTCGCCCCCCAAGGCGCTCGTCACCGCAAGCACCGGAGAAAGACGGTCAAAAACCTCCTTGATAAGGTTCCTGTTTCTAAGAGCTCCGTCCCGAATCTCCATCGTGCCCTGCCCCTTAAGCGACCGCTTGATCAGCTCAGGATTCGCGCCATCGAACATCAGTTGCGCCCTGGCGTTAAGACGGCCTGATACATATTCGCCCTTCTTATAGTCAGCCGGAATGACCGACTCCATATCCAGGTCACGCACCTCAAGCGTCCCTTCAAAATGCGGCTGGGTTTTGATCACCTTGAGGCGCCCTTTAAACACGGCCTTTTCGGGACCGTAGCGAAGTTGAAGATCGAGCGACTGCGACGCCAGGTCCAGATCCCCGTCCGCCTCAAGATTCGCTTTCGAAGAATCCAGGATAGATGCTTTTGCCGTAAAATGAAAAGGTGCGGCTGGATTTTTTTGATGAACGTCGATATCAAGCTTTTTAACATCAAGCCGGTAGGCGGGACGAACGGTCTCATCGATAAAATGGATCGTCGCATTCTTTACAAAGATCTTTCCGATCCCAAATTGCCACCCTTGGGAAACGCGGCTCGGCTCATTAAGCGACAGGCTTCCCGTTCCCTCCGAAGCCTCGGCTGTCGGGATAAGGCCTCCCTGGGAACGTTGGGACGTAGTAGCCGGGATAGGCGTCACAAGTTTCTTAGCCGGCTGCCAATTCCAGTCCCCTTCCGGGTTGCGCTTAAGGAAGATCTCGGGGCTTTGGATCACGACCTCGGACATGCTGAGGTGCTTTTGTAAAATCGAAGTCAAATCCGCATCGATCCGGACTTGATCGCTTTGCAGGATCTTTTCAAGAGTTTGGGGGTGGTAGATTTTGAGACCGTCCACCCGAAGTTGGGGTTGGGGCCTCCACTGGAGCTTGATGTCACCCAGCTCCACACGAAAACCCGTTTGCTGGGTAAGAACTTTTTCGAATTCCGCCCGGAACATATTGGGATCGAAGTTTCGAACCGCGAAGTAACCCACCACGCCAAGGATCATCCCGAGGATCACCAGCGCGGCAAGAAGACCGCCCAGAAATTTCAACGGACCTCGTAAGACCATACACCCTCGCCTTTTTTCTTGGCTTCCGCCTGAACTTTCAGGAACTTAGCTTTGTACCTGAAATCCTGGGCCTCAACTACCTTGGCGGCACCGATCTTCACCAGGAATTCATTAATGAGAACTTCCTTTTCGCCAGGAGTCTCATGGGACTTCGCCGGGAATCCCAAGGATTTCGCTTTGAGATATGCATAGGCAAGCTCTTTCGCCCCGGGGGCAGAAGGAGCGATCAATTGAAACTTCAGGTCCTGTTTCTGAACAAGCACCCGAAGGACCGAAATTCCTTCGGTATCCATCTGGATCCCGGCGAGGGCCACTTTCTTACCACTCTCAAGCACGAGCGTCCCATCCGTCCCGACTTCCGTGACAACCTCCGCATAGAGACTGGGCTGGAAGCCTGCCCACAGGACCAGGAGACCTAAAATGAGGATCTTTTTTGGGGAGTTCATCATCGCTCTCATTTTCAAAAAAAGTTATGCCGGAAAACGTTTATGGCGGACCATATCTCCCTTAGCGTAAATAAGACCCTGGGGAAATTTTTTTGCCGTAAGGTCGGGCCAATATTTAACATGGATCACGGCTTCCGCGTTATAGTCGTTCTTTGCATCTTTGAGCATTTTCTTATTCAAAAGGCCTTGAAGATAAGCCTCCCGGGAAATATTCTCACAGTGACCGAACGTAACCCACTCCCAGAGTTGCCCAAAAATCCGCCTGTAGGGAATGCGAGGCGCCTTACGTTGAACCTCGATCGATCCCATCGGCTCCGATGGCTCGCTGATCTCTCCCTGGGTCACCACAATTTTCTGAACCCTTGAGCAACCCGCACTCATGCTGAAAAGCATCGCTACCGCCAACATAAAAACAAATGAACGCTTCATTCTGGATTCCTCCTTTGTGTTGCTTATTATACCCACCATTTTACGATAACCGACCGATCTTTTGACGAAGCCAGGCAAGCGCTTCTTCCCGGGTCTTATGTTCTCCTTCCAACTGAAGCACATAAAGTTCTTCCAGGATCGGCTTCATGTCCCGGCCGGGTTTCATGCCAAGCTCCATGAGGTCATGACCATTCACAAGCGGCTTGGGTTTCAATTCCTCATGTTCGTATTCCTTAAGCTTGTCCCGGAGGAACGTGAGATTGTCCAACATCCCGTGGCTTGCGGTGCAATCCACGCGATGGAGCTCCATTTCCTCTTCGAAGTGAGGACGGCTGATGAATTGCTTGAGCTTCCCGGCCCGCATCTTTTGCACATCCATAAATTTCATATGATTGGCCACGCACTCAGCCACGCCATCGATCTCGGCATTCGAAAAACGCAGCCGCCTCATGATCTCACCTGCGATCTTCACCCCCGCTTCGGAATGCTCATAAAAAGTCAACCGGCCCTTGCGGATCGCAGAAGTTTTTGGTTTTCCGATGTCATGAAAAAGCGCGGAAAATGCGAGGATGGTTGAGACCGGCGGATGGAGATGTTCCAGTAAAAGTCGTGTATGTTCATAAACATCGCCCTCAGGATGGAACTTCTCGGGCTGTTCCACGCCGCGCATCGCTTCCACTTCCGGCAGGATCTCTTTCATAAGCCCGGATTCTGAAAGCAACACATAGCCTCGCGCCGCGCCGGATCTCGTAAAGATCTTTACGAGTTCTTCCCGGATCCGTTCGGGGCTCACTTCGTGGATCTTCGAGGCGTTCCTGCGGAGCGCCTCCCAGGTTTTGGTTTCGATCTCAAAACCCAATGTCGAAGCGAAGCGGATCGCGCGGAGAAGCCGCAATTTGTCTTCTTCAAAGCGCGCCGCAGGATCTCCGATGGAGCGTATGATTTTCTTGGGAAGATCCTCGAGGCCTCCGACAAAATCGATCACCTTCTCCGTGAAGGGATCATAGAACATGCCGTTGACCGTAAAATCGCGCCGCCGCGCGTCTTCCTCGGGCTGAGTGAATGAAACATGGGTGGGGTGCCGCCCGTCCTGGTATCCCCCTTCGCAGCGAAAGGTCGCAACTTCAAAGGGCGTCTCTTCCTCAACGACGATCATCACGCCAAATTGCTTGCCGACAGGGATCGTGCGGCGAAAGATCTTTTCAACCTCGTCAGGCGTCGCGGTCGTGGCAATATCAAAATCCTGGGGCTTTTGACCTCTCAAATGATCCCGGACACAGCCGCCCGCGAAATACGCGGTAAATCCGTTGTCTTTCAAGGTCTTCGCGATCGCGCGCGCCAGCCGTCCTTTCGGCTCACTAAGATCCATCGGTCCCGGATTCATATCACTCCGCTCTTAACGATATTAGGCACTTAAAAAATCGCGGGCGGCTTTGTCGCCCGCGGCTTTCTGATAATCCAGATAATCAATCAACAAAAGATCGGGCCGTTTTTCGGCGAGGCGCCGGGCAAGTTGGAATCGCTCTCCAGGGTGCGTTTCGAGACGACGGCTCGCGATATATTTGAACACCGTCCCGCATTGCGGGCAGGCCTTGGTCTCGTAAGCATTGATCCCCAGCTCATTGCAGGAGGCGCAATTTCCCGAGAGGTCCCCGATGATCAGGAGATTTTTTTTGACCTCTTCAAGGACAAACGGTTTGTAGGTTCGCAGGTAATGCTGGCCCATGCTCAAAAGCTCCTGAATCGTTACTTCTTGAAAACCAGATCGCCGGCGCGGACGCGAGACTTCACTTCGACACCAAAATCATCACCTTTCCTGGCGATCAGGACCGGCTGGTGGTCGATCTGCATCGAAATAACTTTTTGCTTAAAATCCGTGGTATGCCCTTTGAACAAAAGTTCATCCCCGACCCGGATGTCTCCGGTCTTGATCTTGAGGACCGCAGCGTTCACGTGCGGAAAATAATGCGTCACCTCGGCTGTCGGCATAGCCGCAAGCGCCACCTTGACCATCCTCGCTTGTTTCTTCGCCGGTTTGCCCTTGGCCTTGGGAGAAACTTTTTTGGAGATCTTCTTTTTTGAAGGCTTGGCTGCTTTTTTCTTGGCAGGTTTGGCCGTTTTCTTTTTGGAAGCTTTTCCCTTGGACTTTACGGCCTTCTTGGGCTTGGATGAACCGAAAAGCGCTTTACCGATCTTCTTGAAAAGTTTCATGGCTGTTTCCTCCGATGGATGACGAAACGGTTTACGAATCTTTTTCCAAAACGATCTCTTGGGGCACCGGCCCCGCCACCTGTCCCTGATGCTGCTCCAGAACGTTCAGCCGGTTCCTCAATTTCTGGAACCGCTGTTCGGTCTTTTCATACGCCGTACGGGCATGGGCGAGATGCCCGCCGATCTTTTCAAAATCTGTCAGGCACTGTTCGAGGTCCACTTCCAGCTGACCGAGGTTCTCCAGGATGATCTGCGCCGAGCGCTCGATCCTCATCCCTTTAAGCCCGCGCACGATCGACTGGAGATACACGTAAAAACTATTTGGCGAGACCGGGATCACCTTGCGCTTCATGGCATACGCCGAAAGGCTTTCATTCTGGGCATCATCCTTGATGATCGTCTCGTAGTAAATGCTTTCGGACGGAATGTACATGAGCGCGAACTCGAAGGTGCCTTCTTCGGGTAAAATGTACTTCGATCCAATGTCATCGATATGCTTTTTGACGTCCTTCCAGAACCCTTTGCGCGCTTCCGCCTGTTTCTCGTCGCTTCCGGCTTCTAGGATACGCTTAAAATTTTCGAGCGGGAATTTCGCATCGACCGGGATCAATCCCTCGCCAAGCCGGATGATGGCATCCACCTGGGAACCATTCGCGAAACGGTATTGAAGCGCGAAATGATCCTCCGGCAGGATTTGGCGCAAAAGTTCCGCAAGAAGCAACTCTCCCATCCCCCCGCGAAGTTTCGGAGCGCGAAGAATATCCTGGAGCGAGGCAATGTCCTTCCCGATATCCATCATGGATTGTGTCGCATGCTGCAAGATGCCAAGCCGGTGCTGGACATCGCCCATGACCTGGCGGTAATTCTGCTGGTTCTCCTGCAGGAACTGCGTGTTCTGCTTCATCTGATCGTTCATCTGGCGGGCAAGCGTTTGGATCTGGTCTTGCAGGGTCGTATTGAGATTATGGAGTTCTTGTTGAAGCTGGAGGAATGGCTGAAAGGTTTTGTCGTCGGTGGCGGCCCGTTTCGACAAATGCTGCAAAAGCCAGACAACCGCGACGAAAGCACAAAAGGACGCGACAACGGTTATGAGAACGACGAGAGATGCATTCATGGAGGGATTATAACTGAAAGAAGGAGTCTAGACCAGAGACAAGAGACAGCCTCTAAAGAACAGGGACTCGTCGCTCGCCCCTCGGGACTCGAAAAAAGAGTCGCGAGGTACGAGTCCCGAGTCCCGGGCTTTATTTTATGAACGTAATATTGATATCTTCGCGATGCGCGGTCGGCTCAGAATAGATCGCGATGCGACTGCCCGTACTTTTCTCGAGATACTGAAGGGCCTTCCGTTCCTGCTGGAGAAGCCTTTCCGAGACATCCGGATGCACGTACGCGTTGACGATGCGGTTCCTGGAATCCTTCAAGGACTTGCGCAATTCCCGGATCACCTGGATCGACATGGTCGCGGTCGACTTGATATTGCCCTTGCCCTCGCAATACGGGCAAGTGTCATAGACGGCGCTTTCAAGCGACGGACGCATTCTCTGGCGCGTCATCTGGATCAGCCCGAGCTCGGAGACCTGCACCAGATGCGTCTTGGCGCGATCCTTACTCACCGCCTCTTTAAAGATATTGAAGAGGTTGCGGCGATGCTGGCCCTGTTCCATATCGATAAAATCGATCACGATGATCCCGCCGACGTCACGGAGCCGGAGCTGGCGCGCGATCTCATGAGCCGCTTCGACGTTATTCTTATACACCGTTTCCTCAAGGCCCTTGCTGTTCCCGGTAAATTTCCCGGTATTCACATCGATCGCCACAAGGCTTTCGGTTTGTTCGATCACGATCGAACCGCCCGACTTAAGATGCACATTCTTCTGGAACGTGCGCTCGATCTCTTTTTCGATACCGTGCCGTTCAAAGAGACTTCCCTTTTCCTTTGCGAACTCAATATTAAGGTCCTGCCCCGGCATATAGACCGAAGTAAACCGCTTGAGCTTCTTGAAGATCTCGGGATGGTCCACCACGATCTTCGTGGTTTCCTCATTCACATAATCACGGACCACGCGCTCCACAAGGCCAAGCTCCTGATGGATCATGACCGGCGCTTTCTTGGCCGAGATCATGCCGTGGATCTTTTTCCACAGCCGGATCAGATAACGGATATCCCGCGTAAAGTCGGCGTCACTTTTACCTTCCGCATTCGTACGCACGATAAATCCGACGCCTTTGGGGATCTCCAGACTCCGGAAAATACCGCGGATGCGCTCGCGTTCGGTGCGGCTTTCCACGCGCCGCGAAATACCGATCTTCGATTCCCCTGGCATCATGACAAGATAACGCGCCGGGATTGAAAACTGGGTTGTCAGACGCGGGCCTTTGTTCCCAAGCGGCTCTTTGACGACCTGCACAATGACCTTTTGCCCGACCTTCAAAACCTCTTCGATCCTTGGCTTGCGCTGATGCGGCTGATGCTGATGCGGGGGCTGATTCCGGCCTCCCTGACGTCCTTGCTGATGCCTTCCACGTCCGCGGTCCCGTCCTCCGTGCCGTCCGCCTCGCCCTTGTCCCTGCCCTTGAGGTTGCCCATGCTGTCCCTGGACTTGGCCCGGAACTGGCGCCTGGCCCGGTACGGGAGGTTGCCCCTGAACGTTCCCTTCGATCACAACACCTTCGGGAGGCTTGACTTCGCCGGGGACTCCTTCCGTTTTTTTCTCTTCGCCTTCATCAAATTCCGCGTCGAGATCCAACGGCGAACGGAGCGCATCCCCCACATAAAGAAAACCATCCTTCCCGGTCCCGATATCCACAAAAGCGGCATCGATCCCCGGGATCACGGTCTTCACGATCCCTTCATAGATATTCCCGAAAAGTTTTTTCGAGTCCCCGCGCTCGATATAGAATTCTTCCAGCCGGCCATCTTCGAGAATGGCGACCTGTTTTTCATTAGCATCCTGTGAAATTAAAATTTGTCTTTCCATGAACTGTGTTTCCTTTCTTAAGACCATCTCCACCGCGTAGGTGTATGAGGTGTTCATTGTTGAAGGCGGAATCTGGGGAACTTGGGCGGGTGTAGAGCTTGGTGGGAAGGAAAAAGCGTCAACTTATTCCGAGGCGGAGCTTGAACGAACCTTACGGCCTGTCGAGGGCCTGTCCAAAAGAACTTTAAAAAACCGCGCCTGTTTCTAGGCCGGCTTGTCCTTGTTCGCGTCGTCCGAGACCACTGGCTTCTCAGAATCTTTCAAACCCGGAGCGGCATCCGTTGCAGCCGTTTTTGTCTGGGCCTGATCGTCTTGTGACTGGTCTTTCTTCCCGTCAACTTTGGCACCCGCAGGCTGTCCCTGCGAATCCACCGTAGTAACTGTTACAAAAAAGAGCGTTTCAACTTTTGATGTGCTTGGGTTGGCTGTGTTGGATGGATTTTTCGACCTAAATAACTTACCCACCAACGGGATATCCCCAAAATATGGAACTTTATCTTCCTTGATTCCCATCTGATCCGTCAATAAACCTCCAATAGCGATCGTTTGTCCGCTTTGGATCAATACTTGCGTCTTGGCTTTGGTCGTATCAAATCGAGGGGCTTCTATCTGGCCTGTGCCAAAACTCTGGTTCAGCCCCACCGAACTCACTTCTGGGCTTAGATCGACCAAAATCTCATCCGCCGAGTTGATGTGCGGCGTCACATTCAACACCACTCCAGTATTCCGATAATTGAAACCCGTAACCTCCATACTTCCCGTCGTTTCATTCCTCTCGAAACTTGGAACGGGAATCTCCTGACCGACCTGGATCGTCGCGGTTTGATTATTCAAAACTACCACCCTCGGGTTGGAAACCACCTTCGTATTAACCCGAGTTTCTAGAAGACTCAATATCGCTGAAAAACTTGAGAAATCCAAAGTGCCGTACGAAAAATTTCCTCCTGTCTGAGAAAGCGACGGATAAGGGAAAGCTCGATTATTTCTCACGTTAATTTCATCCCCCGGAGTAATCGCCCCTGCGCCCGTTGTCGTTGTTTTGCCCAGCACAGGAAAAAACTGTTCAATGCTTGACGGCATGCTTCCGTCGCTGGAATTGAATGGGAATGTCGTTGGCCTAGAAGCGCCTTTGGTAAGCCCTCCCACGACATTCCAATTAATGCCAAGCTTTTCAGTATTGGAAAGATCGGTCTTCACGATCTTGGAATCGACAAAGGCCTGTGAAGTGACTTTATCAAGCTTCTTGATCACTTCTCCGAGTCGATAAAGGTTGGTCGGAACATCGGTCACCACAAGCATATTGGTGCGTTCCGAGGACTTCACCTTGCCACGCTCACTCAACATATCCACGATCGACGCCTGGATCTCCTTAGCCTTGGAATAATTCAGAATAAAAGTTTTTGTTTCGACCGGTTCAAGCTTCATTTGGTCGCGCGATGTCACGCGGATAATATTCCCCTCGCGTTCATACACATAGTTATAAGTCCTCAGGATCACATCGAGCGCTTTTTCCCAGGGCACATTGTCCAGCCGTACGGTCACAAGCCCCTTCACTTCAGGGCCGGTGATGATATTGACATTACTTTTCATGCTGAGCACTCGTAGGACGCTTGAAATATCGGCATCCTTAAAATCCAGGCTGATCGTGTCATCCGCCGCTACCGGCCCGGCCGGCGTGACTACCGCAGGAGCCGGAACAACAGCGGGGGTAACAGGCGCCACATCCGCCGGAGTCGCATCAGGCGTCGAAGCCTTCTGCGCCACCGTAGGTGGAGTGGGATCTGCGGCTTCGGCAACACGCATCATGCCAAAAAGACACAGATATCCTGCCAAAAGAACCAGTTTATAGGATGGTCGTCTCATGAAGTTCACGTGGTCTCCATCATATCATAAAACCTATGTTTTTTCCTCTTCCCTTATCCAAAGCATCTTCTCTTCGCCGTCTACTAGAATAACGACATGGTCTTTGAGAATCTTAACGACCGTCGCATCTCCCACGGCCTCCCCCGCCTGATACGTCTTTCCGTTCAAAATAGCCATCGACCGCGCGCCCGGATCATAGATAATACCCTCCAACTTGACACCCGAGGAGGAAACAGAAACGGAGGTACTGTCTTCTTCGGTAAGTGGAATGAAGGGGTCCCGTCTGTTGCCGGAATCATAGATTATTTTTGAAACGGCAAACGAACTCGACGCCAACATCATCCAGGCCATCCCAAAAACAGCTGTAAGAATTATTTTATTTCTTGGCATTTTTCGCCTTTACCGCTTTTTTGGCAGGCACCGCGGCCTGGGGCGGCGCTTTCAGGATCGCCCAAAGTTTCAGCTCCGCAATATGCCGGCCCGGGGTTTTCCCATCCGGCGTGATCTCGAGGCTCCGTATTCTCAAAAGCTTGTCATAGTTTTCAATGCGGCTCGTCAGATTCCCAAGGTCATGATAGCCGCCTTGCACCGTAAATTCGTAGCCACTTGGCTGATATTTCAAATGATAGGGCGCCGGGAAAAAAGCCTTCTCGGTCAGTGGCCTCGAAGCCAGCATATCCACGCGCGATTCGCCCGCCATTTTTGAAATCTGCCCCAATAACATCCCCAAACTGTCTTCGGTAAACACGCGCTTTTGGGTCTCTTCGATCAACGAGCCAAAAATTTTCTGGTTCTCTTCCCAACCCTGCCGTTTCTCGTTCAAGGCATTGACCTGGCGAATCTGGGCTTCCATGCTTTGAATATCGCGACGGAGCAAAGGACGTTCGATCCATGCGGGAATGACCAAAAGGATCACGACCAGCAAGAAACCGACGGCCGACGAAAGAACGATGACCCAAGTTCTTTTTTCGACGGTTTTCGCGAAGGCGATCACATCAGCGAGATTCCAACGGTTGAGAGGTTTCATGGCTTGGGGGTCACTCCCCAGTCGAGGTGGGCGACAAAAGCGGTCCCCTCCGTTTTTTCTTTACCTTCCTTCGCCGTGGTCAAGGCGATCGCCGTTTGAGGCGGTAACTTGGCTTTTAATTTCTGGAAATATTCCTCGATCTGTTCAATGCCGGTCTGTGTGCGGGACGCAAGCACCACGCCCTTCAAGGTCAACCGGCATCCCTCGCCTTCCCGTTCTGCTTTGAGCTCCGTGAGCCACCCCTTCGGAGGCAGGAACTCACTCGCCCAGGAAAGTATCCGGGTCATGGAGTCCGTATTGAGCACGTTCTTTTCCAGAAAATCTTTTTCCCCCTTCATTTCAACTTCGATCTTGGTCTCCAGCGCCTTCAATTGCGCCATAGAAGGATTCAACTTCGCCCATTCTTTCCGCACGTGGTTATAAGTGATGCGAGCCCTGAGATAATCGCCATAGAAAAAAAACGTCAGAAGAAGAAAAAGCACTCCCCCCAGAATGGCAAAAGGAAGATACGGGATACGCACCACCGTCTTCTTTCTTTTCCGGAGTTCCTGGGGCAAAAGGTTGATCCTGATCATTCTTCGCGAAGCCCCAGACCCATCGGCACAGGCAAAAGAGCCGCATTCGCTTTAAGAAGCTCCGGATCGATACCCTCGGCCCATTTGATCTTCGAAAGGATGTCCATACACACGACCGGGATACGCAATCCTTCGCTCAAAGCCTTCAAAACCACAGGATGAGATACCCCGCCGCTTAAGAAAAGCTTGGTGACAGGTTTCGATTGCCCGGATTGATCATGATAGTAGTCAAAAGAAACACGCAGATCCCCGATCAATCCTTCAAGACTTTCCGTGATCGCTTGCGTCTCCTCGGGAGTCGGGGCTTCATGCTTCTCGAAAAGTTTTTCGATCTTTTCGTCTAGAAGGTCGGAACGGGTCTTGAGTCGCTTGTGAAGATCGTAGACCCCGTAAGAAATATCTCGAACAAAACGCGGCTTTCCGTCCCGGACGATCCCAAGGGTCGAGATCTCGGTCCCCAGATCGAGAAGACCGGCATGTCCCATAAAATCTTCCGGGTGAAAATATTCCAAGGCAGCCATCGCTGAAAGAATGTTGACATCCACCACCGAGAGACGACATTCCAGATTACGGAATATTTCAAGCGTCGGCTCAAGATCGTGCCGTTTGACGACCACCAGCATGACTTCCATCTTCTCGCCTTCCTCGGTCCGGATGCTCTCCTCCACCACTCCAAAATCAAGCACCACATCGCTCAGCTCAAACGGAATATACTGCTCAGCCTCGTATTTCATGGCGCTTCGGAGATCTTCGATCTGCATTTTTGGAAAACGGATGAAACGGATCACCACCCCGTGCCCCTTGAGGGCCACACGCACTCCGTCCTTCTGGAACTTTTTCCCATCCAAAAACGGTTTTAACACCAGGGACGGCTTCTGATCCTGGGGGGCATTTTTGATAATATCGATATGATGAATAAAAAGATGGTCGAGGCGCTTTTCTAGCTCCATCAACACGGTCGACGTGCGGCCAAGATCACACACGGTGACCTTGGAAACAATCGTTTTCTTCGGAAGAACCTTCGATGGAAAACCGCCCCAAAGACCTGAAAGCTGTTGAATCAGCGAAGGTAGCCTGACAGGATCGTTATTCATAGGAGAGAGATTAGCAGAAAATCATTAAGAAAACAGCCAAAAAAAACCCACCCTGCTTAAAAAAGCAGGGTGGGTTCGAAAACACTTCTTCGTATCCCTGATGACTAGCCCGTAATCGCCGTACCGAGCGTGCAACCCGTATCCGCAGCCTGCGGAATAGTCGCAGTGCCATCCACCGTCGATCCGGTCACAACCCCGGTCTGGTCGATGCAATACGTGTTAATGGCGGCATTCGGTACCGGTGTCGCCAACAACGAGAACGTACTGTCTGTGCGAAGGAAGGTCATGGTAAAACCATGCTTCACGCCACCTTCCACCCATGATGCATCAATGTACGTCGGTGTCGCCGTTGTTAATGCGGCGATATCAGCCGGATAGACCGGAGGATTCTGCGCTGCGCGGAAACTTTCGCACGCAGAGCTGAAAGTTCTCAGATCCGACTTGACAGCACCTTCGTTAGCATTGATACGCGCACGAAGGAGATTGGGGATGGCGATAGCCGCCAAGAGCCCGATGATCGCGACTACGATCATGATCTCCACGAGCGTAAAACCTTTTTTATTTAATTTGATAAACATGTTATTCCTCCTGTTTCTATGTTTGCCACTGCCTACTCGTAGCTTAAACTACTTTAAATAATACGACAATACCTTCGAGAACTAAACTAGTTTTTTTGGTACCCAAGCTATATATCCCATAACTTTAACAAGCACCTTGGAGAACTCCTGGGCCGTTTTCCATGGATTTCGAAGAAAAGAAGGCTGTTTCTTATTTTATCGCCTGGGTAAGCGTCAGGATGGGCAAAAAGAGCGCGACCACAATCCCGCCGATCACGACCCCAAGAAAAGCGATGATCAGCGGCTCGATCAGCGAGGTAAGCCCTGAAACTGCGGTATCCACCTGCGTATCATAAAAATCCGCGATCTTCGTGAGCATCTCTTCCAATTCTCCGGTCTCCTCCCCGATCGCGATCATGCGGACGACCATGGAAGGAAAGATCTCACTTTTTTCGAGCGGGCCGGCAATGCTTTCTCCGCGTTTCACGGAACCCATAAGATCCACGATCACTTTTTCGATTCGGGCGTTGCCCGAGGTTTTGGAAACGATCTCTAAAGCGGCGAGGATCGCCACACCGCTCCGCACAAGGGTCGAGAGCGTGCGCGAAAACTTACTGACCGCAACCTTTAGAATGATCGGACCGAAGATCGGCATGCGCAAGGTGAAGGAATCCCAAGCAAAACGTCCGAGCGACGAACGGATAAATTGCAGGAACATGAAAATCCCAAATCCGAGGACGCCCAGGATCCACCACCAATTTACTGCGAGATAATTACTGAGATTGATCAGGATCTGGGTCGGCACAGGAAGTTTTGCGTTCAACCCTTCGAAGATCGTCGCGAATTTTGGAATCACAAAAGAAAGCATGAAGAACGTGATCATAAAAGCCATGATCGAAACAGCTAAGGGATACATCACCGCCGCTTTGACTTTTTTCTGAAGCGCGCTGGATTTTTCAAAATAGTGGGCCACGCGGTCCAGGATCTCCTGCAATTTCCCGCTCATCTCTCCCGCACGGACCATATGAATGAAAAGCGCCGAAAAAACCTTTTGGTGCGTCTGCATCGCTTCGGAAAAACTCTTGCCGCTCTGCACGTCGCTGTGCATCCTGTGAAGCACCTGCCGGAATTTTTCCTTATCCACCTGCCCGGCCAGAATATCCAGAGACTGGATCAAGGGGATCCCCGCCGCGACCAGCGTGGCCATCTGCCTTGAGAAAACCACGAGATCGTCCAGTTTGATGCCCCCGGACTTTCCGCGAAGGCTCCGCACCGACGGCCCCTTCTGAATGCTGAGCATGGAAGATCCTTTTTGGGCCTGTTCCACACGGATGATCATATAATCCTGCGCCTTCAGCTGACGGACAAGCTCTTGCGCGTCCTGGGCATCCTGGACGCCCTTCAGATCTTTTCCCGTTTTGTCTTTAACCCAATATTCGAACGATGGCATAGTTACTCCTGACTTGAAACACGCAGGACTTCCTCAAGCGTGGTCACACCGGCTTTGAAAAGCCCCAAGGCATTCTCGAAAAGCGTTTCCATTCCCTTTTCAACGGCAACCTGATGAATAACATTACTCGATTTTTTCTGGATCACAAGCTCCCGGATATCCGGGTCCACAAGCAACACCTCGCAAGCGCCGGTCCTGCCAAAATAACCGGTCATGTTGCACTTGGTACAGCCCTTGCCCCGGAACGGAGCAAGCTTGTCCAATTCCGGTTTAGAAAGTTTACAGCGAAGCAAAACCTCCGCCGGAATGGTGGCTGGCGCCCTGCAATTCGGACAGATCTTTCGTACGAGACGCTGGGCCGCAACGCACACAACGGAAGACGCGATCAAAAAGGGCTCCACCCCCATATCCATCAGACGCGTCATCGCGCCGGCCGCGCTGTTCGTATGAAGCGTACTGAACACCAGATGTCCGGTAAGAGCGGCTTTCACCGCAATATCCGCGGTCTCCGAGTCGCGGATCTCTCCCACCAGCACGATATCCGGACTTTGGCGCAGGAGCGCGCGCAGACCACTTGCGAACGTCAGCCCGATCTCCGGCTGTACCTGCGTCTGAGTGATCCCCTCAACCTGGTATTCGACAGGGTCCTCCACGGTCATCAAATTCTTTTGCGGCGTGTTCAGGGAATTCATGATCGAGTAAAGGGTGGTGGATTTTCCGCTACCCGTCGGCCCCGTCACCAAGATCATCCCATAAGGTTTCTTGACCGCTTCGGCAAGCGCGCGAGTCGGTTTCTCCGTAAACCCAAGCTTGTCGAGTCCCGTCCGGATCCCGCTCCGGTCCAGAACGCGCAGCACCAGTTTCTCGCCAAAATAGGTCGGCAGCACGGAAACACGGAAATCGATCTGCCGGTCCTTCAAGATCAACCGGAACCGCCCATCCTGGGGCAAACGCTTCTCTGTGATGTCCAAAAGCGAAATGATCTTGGTGCGCGCCACAAGCGCCGGATAAAGATCCAGCGTATGAGAAAAGGATTCTTTCAAAGCGCCGTCAACACGATACCGGATACGGAATTCTTTTTCGTAAGGCTCAAAGTGAATATCCGAAGCGCGGGATTTGAGCGCTTTTTCGAGAATGAAGTTGACCATCCGGATGACCGGCGCGTCATCGACCCCGACCTGCACAATGGATGGAGAACTTTTCGCATCTTCATCCACAAGTTCCAGGCTGTCTGCGTCCTTTTCCGAGATAAACTCATCAAAATTTTTACTTTCCGTGTAATAGTCGTCCATGGCAGCGGCGATCCGGGCCGGCGGAGCCAACACCAGATTCACATCGCATCCCGTCAGGTGCTTGATATCATCAAAGACCCTCAATTGAAACGGATCGCTCACCGCCACCGTGACAAGCTTCCCGATGCGTCCGACCGGAAAAACCTTGTGCTGTTCAATAAATTTTCTGGGAAGCATCCTCAGGGCTTCACTATCAAATTGCATCCCGTGAAGATTCAAGGTAGGGATCTCAAGCTGGCCGCTCAAAAAATCGATGACCTCTTCTTCCGGCAAAAGCTTTTCTTCGAGAATGATTTGAAAAATACTTTCACCGCGCTTCTGAGCGATCGGCTCCAAACGGTCACACTCCCCGTCAGGCAGTCCCAGCTTTTTAACCCATTCTCGAACGATCTTTTTGTCGATCATGTACCACTCCCTAAGGGCCGCGAGACGGCATCCGCGATCGTGACGCGAAAAACCTCTTCGAGCGAGGTTTCACCCGCCAAGGCTTTTTGGATCGCCGACTCACGCAAAGTGTTCATCCCGTGTTCCCGGGCCCGCTCCTTGATCAGATCCGCGGACGCGCCCTGCATAATCATCTCCAGAATATCCGGCTTCATTTCCAGAATCTCGGTGATCACGCTACGGCCCTCATACCCCATTTGACGGCACTGAGAGCAGCCCTTGGCTTTCCAGAGCTGTATTTTTTTATGCGGATCCAGATTCAGGAATTTATACATATCCGGCTCAAGATCGTACGGAACACGGCAACGCGGACAGAGGTGACGGACCAGACGCTGGGCTGAGATCATCAGAACCGTCGACGCGATCAGAAACGGTTCCAGCCCCAAATTCGCCATACGCGTGATCGAACTCACGGCATCATTGGTGTGGAGCGTGCTCAAAACGAGATGGCCCGTCAGCGCGGCTTTCACGGCGATATCAAGCGTTTCCGCGTCACGGATCTCCCCGATCAGGATAATGTCAGGATCCTGACGCAGGATCGAACGAAGAGCCGCAGGAAATGTCAGCCCGATGGCTTCACGCACATTCACCTGATTGATCCCGGTCATTTGATATTCCACAGGATCCTCGACGGTCGTGATATTCACCTGCGGGGAGTCCAGATACTGGAGAACGGAGTAAAGCGTGGTTGTTTTTCCGCTTCCGGTCGGCCCCGTTACCAGGATCATCCCGTGCGGTTTTTTCGCGGAAGCCCGGATCACTTTCTGCTCCGACTCTGTGAACCCGAGTTTTTGAATATCATGCGACTGCGCCCCAGTGTCCAAAATACGCAAGCAGACCTTCTCGCCAAAGCTGGACGGCAATATGGAAACGCGCATGTCCACCTCGTGGCCCTGGGTCCTCACTTTGAAACGGCCATCCTGAGGCACGCGGTGCTCTGCGATATTAAGCTGGCTCATGATCTTGATACGGGAAACGATGGCGGCGCCAAAACTCTTTTGCGGCTTGACGATCTCCTCCAGGATACCGTCGATACGCATGCGGATCCGGACAAAACCCTCCCAAGGTTCAATGAAAATATCACTCGCGCGGCGGCGCACTCCTTCCACGAGCACCATGTTGACCAGTTTCACGACCGGCGCCTGGTTGGCCTGCTCCATCAAGTCCGCAACCTGTTCTTGCTTATCCAGGTTCGCTTCGCTTTCAACCATGTTGGCAAGATTCACGAGATCTTCGGTCCCCTCGTCGGGAACAACTTCTTCCGGGACTGGGGCATCGCCCTGGTAAGTCTTCTGGATGTAATCCTTAAGCTCAGAATATTCCGCGACGGAGGTCCGGATACGTTTCCCGGTGATCGCCTGAAGCTCATCAAGGATTTTTATGTTGGTGGGATTTGCGATCGCGACCGTCAAAGTCTTTTCAAAAAGAGATATCGGAATACACCCATAAGCCTCAGCGATCTTCCGCGGGATCAGCTCCAGAACTTCTTTGTCAATAATAAGCATTTTGAGACTGACGATGCGGTAGCCGTACTCCTCACAAAGAACCTTCACGAGTTTTTTCTCGTTGCATTTTCCGCCCTGAAGAAGCGCGTCCAGAAAATGGGTCTTCTTGGAGCTCTTGGCCTGATCCCGGACCGCCTGCTGGAGATCCCCGGAGCTTACGACCCCCGCCCGAAGAAGAGCTTCTTTGAGATCCGGCAATGAACTTCGCGTAGGTTCGATCATGATCGCCTACCCGTCTTGAAAATAAATATATCCATCAGAGCGCCTCGTGATAGATGAAATAGATCGCGTTCAAAATTTCCGAGATCCTGGCAAGAAATACCTGGGGAATACGGCCGGTCAACGTCCGGATCTTTTCAACAGCGGCATCACTCATGGGATCCGCCACGGCGATATAAACCTTCTTGGCGTCGCAATCAAACGCCACGACCATGTTTTCATGGCAAAAATCCGCGCTCAGCATCCCCGCCATGTCGGGATTGATCGCATAGTTCCTGAGGGGAATGTAAGGGACCTTGAACTGCTTGCCCAGGGCGCCGATCAAGGACTCCTCGTCCACGAACTTCTTCTCAATGAGGATCTTCCCGATCAAGCCGCCTTTTTCCTTCTGAAAAGCAAGCGCCTCCTCCAGATGAGCTTTGGACAAAAGCCCATCCTCGATCAATATCTCCCCGATCTTTCGTTTTGTTCTCGACCCCATCTTACCCCCTAACTTACTTATGTATATATAACGGCAGAAGTTGCAAAGAATTTTGCACTTTTTACCTGCTTCCCCCAGGTTGCAGGCCCGCCCCAGGCGCGCATGTCAGAAAAATCGCTGGAGAGGACATTTTTCGCAGCGGGGCGTCTTCCGGCAATAATCCTTCCCTATCCGGACGATCTGAGCATGAAAATCGTTGTAAAGATCCCGGTTTTCCGGAAGCGCTTGCGTGAAGATCTCCCGCCATCGCTGGTAAGTTTCATGGTCTTTGGCCAATCCATGCCTTGAGAAGATCCTTCGCGTATAAGCGTCGATCACAAACGAGGCCTTATTCAACGCATAGAGCAGGATGGAATCTGCCGTTTCAGGGCCCACGCCCTTCACCGCCAGAAGTTTTTCGCGCAGCGCGGGCATCGTTTTTTGTTTCAGTTTCGAAAGATCGCCTCCGCATTCCCGCGCCAGGAAATCCATAAAGCATTTAAGCCGGTCCGCTTTGACATTAAAATATCCGGCAGGCCGGATCAATTGCGAAAGCTTTTTAGACGGGATCCGGCGCATCGATGCGAACGAAAGCTTCCCGGCGTTTTTGAGATTCAGGATCGCTTTTTCGACATTCGTCCAGGCCGTATTCTGCGTGAGGATCGCCCCGACCATAATCTCAAAAGGCGTTTCTCCCGGCCACCAGTTTTGATGCCCGAAATTTTTCCGGAGCGCTGTGTAGACCCGACCGAGCTGTGCGGCTTTGAGTTTACGCTTTTTTTGAGAACGGATAGGTTTTGAGGATCTCATAACGCACGCCTTCCGGGAGATAGTGACTTTGATAGAGAGCGAAATGGTCCGCGATTTTTTCAGTCGTCGTCCATGCATACCCCGCCTTCGCCAGGAGAGGCTTCAGATCCCGACTTTTTCTTTGAACACGACCGATCGTTACATGCGGCTGAAACGGCCGCGCCTCAGGCTTAAATCCGAGCGTCCGGACTTCCCCTTGAATTGCCTTCTGCAGGGAAAGAAGTTGGCCCGTCGGCTCCCTGACCCCGAGCCAGACAATCTCCGGCCTTTCGAGATCCGGAAATCCACCGATCTGGCCCAGGCTCACCTTAAGCGGCGAAAAAAGCGAGGCTATTTTTTTTGAGGAAAGATGGATCAGTTCAATCTCTTGAGGGGAAACGATTCCGAAAAAATGAAGCGTCAGATGGACTTGCCGGGATTCGACCCAACGGACACCGGGGATCTCGCGGCGAAGCGGGCCGAGAAGGTTCTCTATTTCTTGATGAAAAATTCCATGGAGAGGGATCGCGAGAAAAACACGCGCGGGGGCCGGTTTTAACGGATCTTCCGCCATAGGTATTCAAGCGCTTTCGTCGCAGCCTTGTCCTGGACCTGCTGGCGCTCTCCCCAGAAAACATGCTTCCAGGCACGTGCTGTTCCGTCGGGAGATGCCAGACCGATATAAACAAGACCCACCGGTTTCTTGGAACTGCCGCCCCCGGGTCCTGCAACTCCCGTGAGACCGAGGCCGAAACTGGAACCCATCCGGATGCGAACTGATTTCGCAAGCTGAATGGCAACCTGCGATGAAACTTCCCCATGCTCTTTGATGAGCTTTGCCGGAACGCCCAGATTCATTTTTACGTTCGCATGATAGGCGACCACTCCCCCTCGGAAATAAACACTGGCGCCGGATAAAGCGGTCACACGTGAAGCCAAAAGCCCGCCCGTACAGCTTTCCGCGACAGCAAGCGTTTGCCTTTTCCGGGTCAGGATCTTTCCAATCGCCGCTGAGAGAGGGGTTTCATCCCAGGCGTAGATCCGGTCTTTGAGCCGGGTTGCGACCTTCTTTTTAAGCCGCCTGAGAACCTCCGGTTTGTCCGCAAGAATGCGGATCGCGATCTCACCGGCGGAAGGATAGATCCCGAAATCGAACGAATCGTCAAAAAAATCTTTCCCGAGTTTTTTCATCACATCCGGCTCCGAAATGCCGGCCATTCTCACTATTAGTTTCTGGCTTTTGAAAAGATCCCCGTATTTTTTCTTCAAGAGCGGCAGGACCACGTCAAAATACATGTTCTTGAGCTCTGAGGGAACGCCGGGAAGCGCGATCACGATCTTGACTCCCGTCTCGATCGAGAATCCAAGCGCGATCCCGAAGCGATTGATGAGGGGTTTGGCGTTCTCGGGATAAAAAGCTTCGCGCTTCACGAGCAGCGGCACACGTTTGCCGAAACGTTTGTAGACCTTCTGGAGGCGGCGGAACTGTGGGGCTGAAAAAACGAGCGGGACCTTGAAATGTGCGGCGATCCCTTCGCGGGTCACATCATCGGGTGTCGGCCCGAGCCCGCCCATCACCATGATCAGATCCACACGCCGAAGCATCTCGCCCAACCGGAAACGGATCGCTTCCTGCGAATCCGCGCAAACCGCGTGCGAGATCACCTCAAATCCAAACCCCGAAAGCTCGCGACCGAGGAACGCGGCATTCGTGTTAACCACACTCCCGCGCAGGACTTCATTGCCAACGGAGAGAATGGCCGCGGTAGGCTTCATTTAAAGATCACGAACAGAATGATCCAGGCATAAAGCCCGGCGCCCAGATCATCGGCCATGATCCCCCAGTAGCGAGGAATACGCTCAAGCGAGCGCACGGGAAAAGGTTTGAATACGTCAAAAAGGCGGAACAGGACGAAACCCAGGATCGCCGACACCCAAGTCATCGGGATCAACATGAACGTTACAAAAATACCGCAAACCTCGTCGATCACGATGTATTGCGGGTCCGGATCGGCGTCCGTGATCCGCTCGTAAGCCCACGCACCCCAAACAAGCAAAAACACAAAAACCGCCCCGTAAAGCCCGTCATTCCACCGCGTCAGAAAGACCAAAAAAACACCGAGCAAACTTCCCCATGTCCCGGGAGCTTTCGGAAGTAGCCCCACGCCCACGGCAAGAACATATTTATTAAACGCCTCGGATGCAAAATGAGCCCGTTGGTTCCAGAGGAACATACCCCCGGAGACAAGCGTCAGCACAACCGTCGTGATCACAAGAACCGGAAGAAGATAATGGAGGATCCCCGTCACCCCATCAAACGCAGGATAAGGGTTCAGAAGCAGATAGATAAAGGCGATCCCCACTGTAACCGTCTGAAAACCGAACTTCAGCTTCCCCATCATCTCGGCTCCCAAGGACTTGCCACCGAGCAACCAACCGGTCCGGCAGAACGTCACCAGGATCTCGCGGATAAAGATCGGGGCCACCCACCAGATGGAATAAAAATGGAGTGCGGCAAAGGCAGCCATCGGCGCAAGGATCAGGATCTTGTCATTAAAGGGATCGATCCAGCGGCCAAACGCGGATTCCATTTTGTACTGACGGGCGATCCAGCCATCAAAATAATCGGTGACCGCTCCGACCATGAACAAAATAAAAGCCCAAAGATGTCCCGAAGGGCCCGGGCGCAAGATCAGGAACGGAAGGGAAAGCCCGATCAGGCCGCGCGCGACGCTCAGCACATTCGGGTTCAGGAAGGTGTATTTATATTTGGCCCACGAGGTCATAGTCTTGAGTATCCGTGATCTTGACCGTGTAAAATTTCCCGGCCGTTATTTCTTTTTTCGTTCGAATAAGAACACTGCCATCCACTTCCGGCGCGTCCATGGCAGAACGCCCGACCCACAAACCCGGATCTTTCTCATCCCGCGTTTCGACCAGGACCCGGAGTTCCCGGCCAAGATAACGGCGATTGACCTCGCGCGCGATCTCCTGCTGAAGCTGCATCGCCCGGTGGAAGCGTTCTTCTTTTATTTTTTCAGGGACCTGATCGGGAAATTCGGCCGCCGCCGAACCTTCTTCCTGAGAATATTTGAAGATCCCGAGCCTCTCGAACTTCATCTCGCGCATGAATGCCAGAAGTTCCTCAAAATCCTCGTCCGTCTCACCCGGGAATCCCACGATAAAACTCGTCCGGATCACTACCTCCGGGATCGTGGCCCGCAATTTCTCAATGAGTTCCACGGCCTGTTTCCGGGTATGCCCCCGCCGCATCGAGGTGAGTATTTTATCACTAATATGCTGGAGGGGTAAGTCTATGTAGCGGCAGATCTTTTTGGACGCCGCCATGGCCCGGATCATTTCTTCCGTCAAAGTTGAGGGATAGGTATAGAGGAGCCGTATCCATTTAATATCCCGGACGGCCCCCAAGGCCTCCAGAAGCTGCGGCAAAAGGGCCTTGCCGGCGTAATCGCACCCAAATCGCGTGATGTCCTGGCCGATCACGACGAGCTCCTTGGCGCCCTCCTCGACCAATTGTTTTGCCTCTTTGACAAGATCCGCGATGTGACGGGAACGGTAGCGGCCGCGAAGCCTGGGGATCACGCAAAAAGAGCACGCGTGATCGCATCCTTCCGAGATCTTGAGATAGCGCGAATGCCGGGGCGTCAGGGCGATGCGTGTTTCGTCGGCATCGGCAAGATAACCGGCTTTGTGAACGCTCGTGAATTTCTGCCCGTCGGTGACCTTCTTCAGGACTTCGGCGATCCGCATGTAATCCCCAGAACCGATAAAGGCGTCGACTTCGGGAAATTCTTTCTGGAGCTCCTCGACATATCGCTGGACCAGGCATCCCACCACGATCACCCCAAGCAGTTTCTTTTCTTTTTTCAGCTCGAGCAGTTTCAAAATAGCCTCGATCGATTCCTCTTTGGCGTCTTTAATGAACCCGCAGGTGTTGAGTAACACCACATCGCTTTTCGCAATGTCGGTTGTGATCACATAACCGGCGCCCTGGGCCTTGCCCAAAATGACCTCGCTATCCACGAGCGTCTTGGGACACCCCAACGACACAATTCCGACTCTGATCTTTTTTTCATCCGCCATAACACACCCTCAAAAAAAAGGGCGGGGATTTTTCCCCGCCCTTGAAATCCGTTTTAAAAAAGGTTTTACGATGCCACAGGAGTCGCCGAAGAGGCTTCCGAGCGGATCTTCTCGCGTTCCGATTGGCTCTCAGTTTTCTGCTGCTGCCGGAAAGCCTTATTGGCAGGCTTCTGGGATTGGAAATGCGCCCGGATCGCTTCCCGTTTTTGTTCCTCGGTCATCGCGGGGTCACTCGCGAGCTTCTGAAAAAAATCCGCGTTCTCACTGCGCCGCTGGTCTCCATACGCCTTATTTTCAACGGCTTGTTTTTCGCGCGCCGCAAGGATCTCGTTTTTCTGAGCCTCGGAAAGCTTCGTATTCTTCGCCAACTTCGCCTTTAATTCGGCCATTTGTTTGTCATGCATGGCCTGCCGAAAGGCCTTGTTCTCCGCAAGCTGGGTCTCGCGATGAGCCTCGATCGCCGCCTGCTTTTCTTCAGGGGTTTTCTCTTTCAAAGTTTTTTTGAATTCCTGGTTCTCTTGCTTTTGTTCCACCTTTTGGTTTGTTTTCTCTTCCTTATTCTTGTTGCCCCATCCCCATCCGGCCTGAACCGTCGCCGGCGCCATGCACAAAACCACCATCGCCCACAAAATCATCTTTTTCATCTTCATGCTCCTTTTTAAAAATCGACCCCGGGGCGATTCCCCGCCACAAAGCGCTGGCGGGTCCGTCCAACAGCGCTTTGTGGACAGGTCCGCCGCGCTGTTTGGCGGAGAACTGCCGACCCTCAGCTTATTCGCCAGAGGCGAATCCGTCCTTCGCTGGATTCGCTTCGCGGACGAATCCGCCGAAGGCGGAGAAGGTTCATCACTTCTTCTTGATATAGCAAAAGAACGCGCCTGCCGCGATTCGAACGCGGGACCCCCTGCTTAGAAGGCAGGTGCTCTATCCACCTGAGCTACAGGCGCAAACCTCATTGATTTTTCTTCCTATAAGGCCTGTTTGCGCCAGCCCCCTGTGGGGGCAGGCGCTTGCGCGTTCGTGCTCTACACTTTTCGGGCTTCGCCCTTC
>Ga0172380_10001733_pt1 | contig 36959 bp, 32 predicted proteins | sample Leawe162metaG_FD_119747 | JGI IMG/M metagenome (GOLD analysis project Ga0172380, IMG submission 119747) | Leachate microbial communities from a municipal landfill in Southern Ontario, Canada - Leachate well 162 metaG | ecosystem: Engineered > Solid waste > Landfill > Unclassified | place...
CCCTTTGCCCAGGGAAAACTGGCGCTCGGGGACACGCCGATCAATCTCACCGGCAACCTTGAAGGGAGGGGGATTGAAAAAATTTCCGGCAAGATCGTGGGCGACTCCCCCTGCCTGCTCGTGAATCCCAAAGGTAAAAATATTCTGCTGAGCTGCGGGGTTATCGATCTGGCCTTTACCAGGGACGGAGACGACTTGCTGTTGGCGCTCAATGAATTTGAACTGCGTGAACCTGGGCTCAAACTCGCCGGTACGGTCCGGAGTTCTGCTGCAAGCAAGGCAGGCTCTTCACCGGTGTGGCAGATCGATCTGACCGGCGAGGAGCTTGACCTGACCAGGATTCGCGCTGCGTTGCTCGCCATGTGGGGGGAGAACGAAATCGTCAGGGAGATCGGGAAAATCGTGCAGGGCGGGACGGCTGGCAAGGGTAGCTACAGTTTTAAAGGCACGGCGGCCGATCTTAAATATGTGCGCAACATGCGGATCAATGCCGAGGAGATTGACGCCACCATCAAGATCCCGGCAGGAGATTTGCTGCTGACCGACACCACGGGCCGAATGCGGATCGAAAACGGTCTGCTCATCGTGGATGCGGATAAGGGCCGGATGGGCAACAGCCGTGGGCGTAACGGCCACCTGATTCTTGGCCTGCCGGATGATGATTTCACCTTCAAGCTCGATGTTGATCTGGACGCCGACCTGGCCGAGCTGCCGGAAGTACTGGGCCGCCTCGTCAAACACCAGCCGTTTCAGGAGGAGCTGGCTAAGTTCAGCGGGGTTTCCGGCCGGGCGAGCGGCCATCTGCATCTGGGCGATCACCTCAATGATTTCCAGATCGCCCTGGAGGTTGCCGACATGAAGGGCAAGGGGCGCTACGCCCCGTTGGCCTGGAATTTTGCCATCGAGGGCGGAGAGATGTCCCTTGCGCCTCCCTTGCTGCAGTGGCGAAACGGGCGTGGCGCCTATGGGCCCCATGTGGTGAAAAAAACAGCCGGACAGGTGCGTTGGCCGGACGATGTTTTTCTGGAGGTAAGCCAGCTTGAGGCAGTGCTGGCCGCAAAAGAGCTGGAAAAGGAAGACCTCAGCTATTTCAAGGCGATAAGCGAAAACCTGCGCCGCCATGTAACCAGGGCCGACGGCAGAATAGAACTGCGCAATACCACCATTTCCGGAAAGGGTTCCAAGCCTGAACTATGGAATGCAGCTGCGGATATCCAGGTGCAAAATCTTGTCGTGGAGACGCCATTTTTTCCGGAACAGCTCCGAATAAAAGAAGGAAAGGGGCGTCTCTCAAACAAGGAAATCACGGTTTCCTCCGCCACCGGCGCCATTTTCGGCGACAGCTTCACCATGGGCGCCGCCCTTACCCACCAGGCCTTTACCTCGTTGCGCGGGAAAATATCCCTGCAAGGCAGAGTCGGACCGGAGCTGGGGCAATGGCTTAAGGAGCGGCAGCTCATTAAGCCCGCTCTTTTCCCGCAGCTGCCCTTTCAGGTGAAGTCCCTGCAAGTCGACCTGCAGGAAGAGGGCACCCTGGTTAAAGGACTAATCCAGCCGGATGGGATTATCTTCAATCCGCCCAAAGCAGATTTTTCCCTGGCACTGGCCAAGGACGATTCCTTGAAAATGGCGGCGCATGTTTACGACGGGAAGGAAGAAGCCACGATTACCATGGATTCCCCGGACAAATTCAGGGAAGCCTTTCGCTTCTCCTGGAAGGGGGAATTATCCAGGCAAACCGTTGATCAGCTGCTGGAACAGAAAAACCTGCTCCGGGGCAAAATCAGCGGGGATTTCCAGCTTAATCTGCCTTTGGACCCCAGCCAGGTTTCCTTCAAAGGAGAGCTTGAGGCCCAGGATCTCCGCTGGGTTCTGGACGAGAAGGCGGGACGTTTTGTTGATATCAAGGAGCTTGGCCTTGCCGGGGTTGGCAAGGATCTTAAGGTGAAACACCTGGCCTGCGCCTTGAACGACAAGGAGTCCGTCACGGTTAAAGGTCTGGTCTCGCGGGTTGGTGACGGATTTGTCCTGAACCTCGATCTCGCCTCCCCGGCTCTTTCCCAAAAAACACTCCTCGATTTTCAGGAAAACCTGAAACAGTTCAGGGACAAGCACAGCAGGCCCGCTTCTGCCGACCTATCCCAACAGCCACCTCCCTGGTGGAATATTACCGGCACCGTGGCCTTTGCGGTTGATGAGTTCACTGCCGGTCACGCCCCCGGCAAAAGCGCGGCGGCTTCCACCCTGGTCTGGCGGCCGTTGGAGGGGGAAATCAAGATTCACCCACAGGGAGGATTGTCCGCGCTGATAAGCAATGGCCGCCTCTGCTGTCTTGGCACCACCGGCCAATGGTTTTCTGTGCCCGAGCTTGGCAAAAGCCATTTTGCCGTGAGCAACGCCTGCCCAACCCCGCCCAAGTTTGAAACCGTTCTCCCCTGTCTTGGCTACCCGCAGGATATCATTGTTGGGGAATTTTCTCTTGATGCGCATCTGGAGGGAATGCTGGACAACTGGCAGGACGGGCATCTCCAGATAGAATCCCATCAGGGGCGGATTCTGCGCCTGAAGCTGCTTTCAAAGATTCTAAGCGTGGTCAATATCACGGATCTTTTCAGCGTGGGCAAGGGGGAAGATGGCTCCGAAGCATCTACCCTGGGATTCCCTTATAAGGATCTTCTCTTAAAGACCCATGTGCAGGATAATGAACTTGTCATCGACGAGGCGGTGATCCGCGGCGAAGGGCTTAATCTTTTTGCCAGGGGCAAGATGAATCTCGCCACCTTCGATCTGGATGTCGTGGTCTTGATCTCCCCGTTTAAAACCCTGGACGCCATTGTCAGTAAGGTGCCGCTGGTAGGCAGGATAATCGGCGGGGAAACCGCGACCCTTATCACCTTTCCGGTTGGGGTTACCGGCAGGGCAAACGACCCCCAGGTTACCCCCCTGCCTCCCAGCGCGGTGGGTGAGGGGTTGGTGAATATCATCAAACGAACCCTGCTTCTGCCGTTTTATATTCTTTCCCCGATCCTGCCAGAGGAGGCACCGGAACCTGAAAAGAAGCCGTAGTTAGCGGTTTATCCCGGCCGTAGCAGGGATTTGTCGGCAAGTAACCGTTCCCGGCAGTGAAGTTACTTGGAAGAAAACAAGGAGCGGCAAAGATTGCCGTAGGACGCATTTGCAGAAAATGCCGGGCTAACCACGCCGGAAAAGTCTTCTCAGCCAACCCCCCTGTGGGGGATAATGGGTGGCAAGAAAGGCTTGCAGTTTGATAATGTTGGAATCTTCCGGCGGGACTAGAAATTCCAGCCCCAGCTCAAAGTGTGTGGCCGGGCCGGAAAAAATGTGGTCGAACCAGACAGGGTGGGCGGGAATAATCAGCCTCTCTCCCTCTTCATCGTCGATCACTTCAAAATGGATTACCTTGGCCGGATCATCGTAACAGGCATAAAAAAGATGGTAGTCGTCGGTACGGATATAAGGGAGGGAGAGGCGGGTTCCGTGGCGAGATATGTCTATCATGGTACCCTGCACAGGGTCGGTAAGAACCAGTCTGCTTTTTGAATCGCGCAGGATTAGCGTGACCGCCATGCTGACTTTGAACCGTGTCGAACGCCGGTGTTCCTGCCTCATACAAATTCGTCCCAGAGGTATACTTCCCCCAATCCCAGGTATTGTCTCCTCTCCTCTCCTCCTCATACCCCATATCCAGAATATCCATGCACCATCTTGATGTCAAAGCCTTTTCCCGGAGCAGCAAACCTGACTCGCGGGGAAAGGAAGTCAGTTCAACTTCTTGTCCTGGATTTCCTTGATAATCTCGCTGACCATTTGGCCGTTGGGCGCCGTAGCCATGGGGTTCATGTTGACCAGTTCCTGCCAGGTGGCAAGGGCGCCGGGCTGATCCTTGAGATCATAGAGCTGGACAATTCCTTTGTTGAAACGGGCCGTTTCATGTTTGGCGTTTACCTGAATCGCCCGATCAAAGGAAGCGATGGCCTGCTGCGGATCGCCGGTCTGCCGGTACATGACCCCGAGATCGGTGAGCACATCGGCATTACCAGGGGCCAGGGCCAGGGACTTATTGTAAGCGTTAATCGCCTTCTCTGCTTGCTCGGAGTCAAAGTAAAGATGGCCGAGTCTGGTCCAGGCCGCGACATTTTCAGGATTCTTCTGCACCTCCAGTTCAAGCTGCAACAACTGCCTGGCTTGATCTGGGCTTAGTTTTCCGGGCTGGGCTTGCGGCTGCCCCCCGGCAATCTGAGCGCTGCCGCTGCCTGCCGGGGTTTTGTAGATACTGAAAACTATTCCGGAAAGAAAGCCGATGATCAGGCAGCCCAAGCCTATGAAAAATACGGTTTCTTTTTTATACCCAGAGGGCATAAGTTTCGCTTGAGCAGACAAGCTGCTCGGCTCAGCTTTAAAGTTTCCTGCGGGAGATTGCTCTGTTTGTGATGCCATGGGTGATAAGTCTCCTTCTTGAATTAGGTCCTGATACGGTTTATCGGCAAGGTTAAAATCCTGCCATGCTTGTCTGACACGTATGGCATGGCAAATGTTCCTGAAGAATGCATGATTTTGTCATGTCCCCAGTTCATGAATCCGGAGGCATGAGTCCGTGGCAAGCCGGAGCGCTTCGTCAACAATCCGGCGGTGATGGGTAAAGAGGATGATCTGGGATTGGGCGGCCAATTCCCCAAGAATCTTGAGGACGGCCCGGGAACGGGCATCGTCGGCATTAACCAGGATGTCATCTAGGATAAAGGGCATGGGCTCATGGCCGGTCAACCGCCACTCCAAAGAGGCCAGGCGCAGGGCAAGGTAGAGCTGGTCACGGGTGCCGGAACTCATTCGAGCCAACAATACCCTGGCGCCGTTTGGCCTGGTGCCGACCAGAACCGGCTCGCCCTGATCATTTTCATCGCTCAACAAGCCGGCAAAGGAGCCCAGGGTGAGTTCGCGGAAATAACGGGAGGTAATGGCCAGCACCGGGGTCTGATTTTCATTGCGAAACCGCTCGATCTCGCTTTTCAGGACATAGCCGGCCACCTTGAGCTGGGTATAGCGCTCTGCCAAACGCCTGATTCTGGCAAGCAGCTGGGCGCCCTCTTCCGCCGCTTCGGCGGCCTTGGCGTTGCCGTCCATCTGCCGGAGCTGGTTTCTTTTTTCTCCGATGACCACGGATAAACGTTTGCCTTCCGGGGCCAGTTCCAGCTCGATTTCCTGGCTCAGCCGGCCGATGTCTTCAGGGAGTTGATCCGGGTCGATCCCTGCTGTCTGCCCCTCCAGCTCGGCAAGGGTAAGCCCCCCCGCTCCCTCAAGCAGGATTTTTTCTGTTTGCGCGAGACTCGCGGCCAGGCTCCGATACCTGGCCGATCGTTGCTCCACCGCCTCCAGCTCCTCCGGCAAGACCCGGCCGGCCAGGCGGCAGAGTTCCGCACGCTGCTGCTCCAGATCTTTCCGTTCCCCGGCCAGAACAAGCGCCTCATCTGCCTCTTGTTTCTCTTTTTCGAGATAACCTTCCCGCAGGGTTCTTTCTGTCCTGGCCTGATTGAGCAGAGTCTTGAGCTGCGACACGATCTCGCTTGCCGGCTGGTTAATGCTCGCCGGGGAAAGCCTTTTCGCCAAGACCAGCGCGGTTTCCTCGAATCGTATGGTGTCGCGGGCTATGCCGTCGATACGCTTGCGCAGATCCTCGGCTTCCCTCAATTTATTGAAACAGCTGTGCAGTTTGTCCAGCAGATCTCCAGCCTCGGCTGGGATGATTTCCCGACCGCCGCCAAGATCGCCGGCCACCTCCTGCCATTCCCGCCGCCAGGCCGTCTGGCCCTGGAGAAAATCAGCTTTCTTCCCTTCGAGCAGACCGGCATTTTTCAAAAGATCCGCTTTTTTCTCAAGAAGTCGGCCGCGCTTCTCTTCAAGGGCCGTAAGCCGCGCAAGAACCGCCTCACCCTGGAAAATAAGCGGCTCAAGCTCGCCCTCGCCGGTCTCGGCTGGAAGCTCTTCGGAAAGCGGTGTCAGCTCCCTGGCCAAAGCATTTTTCAGCCCCTGGCGCTCGAGATTTTTCCTGGCCAGCTCCCGCTCCTCCGCCTGAAGCTCATCCGTACCGCGCCTCAGTTCGCCTGCTTCAACAAGCCAGGCCAGCATCTCCTTCGGAGACAAAGGGGTGATTGCGCACGGCTCCCATAAGATGCGCCACTCCGCGGCAAGGGGGTTGAAGGCAAGAATGTTTTGGTCTTGTTCAATTTTCAGTTCAGCCAGAAGCCCGGTCAGGTTTTGCTCCTCGGCCCGCAAGGCTGCGAAGGCCTGAACCCGGTCTGCTTCGTAACGGAGACGATCCGCCAGCGAATCAACCTGCGCCACCTTTTTTTCGTAGGCTTCCGGTAGGGGAAGATCCTGTCGGAAAGCGGCATCTTCTCCGGCGAGGTCTTCCCCTTTCAGCCACTGGCGGCAGAGAAGTTCCCAGCCCAGGTCGCGCTGGGACCGGAGAGCAACAAGCTCTTCTTCCGTTGGCGTGTTTCCGGAGGTTTCAAGCTGCCGGATGGTGGCCCTGGTCTCTTTTAACCTTTTGTGCAGTCGTTCCCTTTCCTTTTGAATATCTCTCTGCCGCTCATCATGGAGCTGAAAAAACTCCTCGAATTTTCGCACCGTTTCGGGAAGGGGCAAGCGCAGGGCAAGAAACCGGCTGAGATCGCCGGACCAAAGGGCAAGCCGGTCCATGGCGACTAGGCAGTGGCGTTTTTTATCATCAACAAGTTTCGTCCTGGCGCGCAAATCCGCATCGAGGGCGCCGCCCTTTCTGGCCATCCGGCAGATCTGCTCCAACCCTGCCGCCACCTTTGCCTGGGGCAGCCGGGCGAGCTCTTCGTCGATCAACACAATTTCCTGCTGGAGATCCCGCAGCTCTTTTTCGGCTTGGCCAAGCCCCTCCTGCAAGCCCTTGTGGCGGATGGCAAGATTCCCGATGATGTTTCTCCGCCCGGAAACAGCCCGGAGAATTTCCACCTGTTCCAGAGAGATGTCCTGGCGCACCATTCTAAGAAATTCCGCAGCCTCCCGCTTGCAGCTTACCCGCATTCCCTCTAAATTGGGCTGATCTTCCCTGGCCTTGTTGTAGCCGCCCAACCGCTCTTGCAGCTCCTCAATGTCAGCCTCCGCCTCAAGCACCTCCTGATATGGGGAAAACGCCGCAATTTTTTGGCGCTGGGCCAGCTTGCCGGCAAGGTCTGTCTCCCGACGGCTCAGGGTATGAAGGGCTTTCTCCACCTCCAGGCGCCGGACGGAAAAATCATCCGGCAGCACTACAACCTCGCCCAGCTCGGCAAGCTGCTGCCGGAGGGCATTACGCAGGGCAAGCTGGGGGAGCAGCTGGTGGATGCGCTCCAGCTGCCGCCGTCGCCGGTCTTTTTCTCCCTGTTGCTTTTCGATGAGCAGCAAGGCTTCCTGCGCCTCTGATAAACTGTGGTTGATCTCCTGCCACTCCCGGCTGGAAAGGGAGGCCTCGCGCACGATCCGCTGGGTTTCCCGGTAGGCGGCCAGGGCCTCGTTGATCTCCTGCTTTACCCCGCGCGCTTTGAACAGACCCTCGGCCTCGCTTTCCAGCCCGGCGAGAACCCCGCGCAAAGAAGAGATCCCGGCCCCGGCGGAAAACAGGGCCTGGCCGACCTCGCCCTTCTGGGCCAGGATTTCATCCCCGCCTTTGATAAGATCCTCATGGCTCAGGCCATACAGCGATTCAAAAACCGCCTGCTCACCGATGGGCATGAAACCGGCAAGTATCCCGGCCTCCACGGGATTGCCTTTCGAGTCAAGGACATCCGCCTTTCGCTTCTTGCGCCGGTAAAAGGCAAGCTCCCGGCCATCTTCCGCTTGCAGGCAGCCGCCTACCAGCAACTGCTCATTGGCGTGGAGGAAGTTGTCGTGTGTTCTTTCGGGAAACCCGAAGAGCCAGGCCTTGAGCGCCCTGAGGGTGCTGCTTTTCCCTGCCTCGTTGGGGCCGTAAACGATGTGCAGGCCGGGGCCAAGCTCCAGGGTGTGGTCGGTGAACGGACCAAAGGCCTTGAGTTCGAGGCGGGTTATCCTCACCGGCTTCCCTCCTGCCCAAGCAATCTGGCGATGAGCATCTCCTTGACCTCTTCGGCCAGGGGAGCAGCCCCTTCAGGGGAATCGGCAATAAGTCCGCCTTGCTGGAAGAGTTCCGGCGGCAGTTTACTTTGCAGCACCCCGATCTCCGGCACCAGCTCCAAGAGGGTTGCCGACTCGAAATTCAGCCGGTCAACAGCCTTAAGCAGATCCGCCATGGGCGTTTCTGCCCCGAGGCTTTCGGAAAGGGGTTCATGACGCTCGGTAGAAAATTGCACCTTCTCCAGCCACATCTCGCCAAGGCCCACGGCCAGGGCGCGGAATTCCTCAGTCAGGGATGCACTCTCCCGGTGAAGCACGGCATGGATCGGGCATTTTCCCACCAGCTGCAAACGGAGCGCCAGGGGCCTTCCCTCGGCGCGGGCCTGTTCACCCTCCATGCCTTGCCGGACCGCATCAATGGCCAGATCAAGCGTGGCGCAATCCGTGAGATCGACCCGGCACAGGGCCCAGCGCAGCACGTCAAGATCACGGTGTTCGACCGCCGTGAGGCCCCCCTCTTCCACCCGCACCAGGGTGGCTCCCTTGCCGCCGGTTTCCTTAATATGCCTCCCCTGGATATTGCCGGGGAAAACGATCCAGGGATTTCGGCTTACTTCCTCACGCTGATGGACATGGCCAAGGGCCCAGTAATCATAGCCTTTGCCCTTGAGATCGTCGAGGGCGCACGGGGCATAGGGCTCATGGCCTTGCCTGCCGGTAAGCGAGGTATGGAGCAGGCCGATGTTCAGGTAATGCGGGAGAGCCTGGGGATAGTTACGGGCGATATTCTCGGCCAGAGCCCGGGTATGGTAGCCCTGGCCATGCACCGCCACGCCCAGCTCTTCAAGCACCATGGTCTCGGGATGTTTGCTGGAAAAAAAGTGGACATTGTCCGGCAGACGCAAGGCTTTGGTGATCTGGCTGGCCGCGTCATGGTTGCCGGAGGTCAAAAAGACTTTGATCTTCTCCTTGCGCAGCCTGGAAAGCCGGTCGATGAAAAACAGACCGGTGTGGTAATCCTTCCACTCCCCATCGTAAAGGTCGCCGGCCAGAAGGACAAAGGCGACCTGCTCCTCGATGGCCAGCTCGATCAGGTTGTCAAAGGCCCTTCTCGTTGCCTGGCGGATCTGCGCAACCGGGGCGTCAGCGTAGCCCTCCAGGCCGCGCAACGGGCTGTCGAGATGGATATCCGCGGCATGGAGAAAAGTGAACATGGCTTACTTGACCAAAAGCAGAAAGGAGTCGCCGCCGGCCAGGGTATTGATAAACCCGGTTTCTCCCCCGCCAAGGACCAGCAGAAAAATATTAGGCACGAAAAAAACCTGCATCCAACCTCCCGAAGTCATTGACTTTACTCCCACAAAATCTCTCTGTACCACATGCTTGATCAATATGCCAGCAAACATTGACTCGCCCCGCATTCCCCCTTTCTTCTTGACACAAACCCTGCGGGGCAGATATCAAGAGATTCCCTCGAAGTATAGACAAGAGCGATCCGGGAGAGCTTATGGATACACAGATGACCAGACAATTGCAGCAGTTTCTTGAGGAAGACATCGGCCAGGGCGATATCACCACCGATTCGGTGTTTGGCCCCCGGCAGGAAGGACAGGCCGTATTTGTCGCCAAGGAAGGGTTCGTGGCGGCCGGGCTCGACGAGATAGCCCCCCTGGTCTTTACCACCCGCAACCCTGCAATTGTCTGTTCCTCCCTTAAAAAAGACGGCGACACCGTCTGTTCTGGTGAGCGGATCTTTATCGCCCATGGTCCGGTGCGGGATCTGCTCAGCGCCGAACGGCTGGCCCTCAATCTGGTGCAGCGCCTCTCCGGCATCGCCACCCTGACCGCTGCCTTCGTCCGGGAGGTCGAGGGGCTGCCGGTCCGGATTATCGACACCCGCAAGACTACCCCGGGCCTCAGGGTTTATGAGAAATACGCGGTCCGGGTCGGCGGGGGGCACAATCACCGCTTCAGCCTGGCCGACGGCATCCTGCTCAAGGACAACCATATCGCGGCAGCAGGCTCCATCACCATGGCGGTAAAGATCCTCAGGGACAAGGCGCCGCACACCCTGAAGATCGAGGTCGAAACCGAAAATCTCGCCCAGGTTGCAGAATGCCTGGCCTGCGGGGTGGAGATCATCATGCTCGACAACATGGCCCCTGCCCTGATGCGGGAGGCTGTGGCCCTGATTGGCGGCCGCGCCCTGGTGGAGGCCTCCGGCGGGGTGAACCTGGGCAATGTTAGGGAGATCGCCGAAACCGGGGTTGATCTCATTTCCGTGGGGGCGCTCACCCATTCCGCCAGGGCCGTGGATATCAGCATGCGGCTGGTTGACAAAGAATCTCCTCTATACTAATCTTTTCAGAGAGGAAACTAAGCTCCCGGATACTAAGTTTCCGCTTATTTTTTCGTCTTCAATCTCTTTTCTTCCCCGAGGCTATCCCATGGACCATCTTATCAACGAAAGCCTGAAGCACTCCATTGCCGCCAAGGAGGCGCTGGTCGCCACCCAAAGGGACTCCATCAAGCAGCTGGCCCAGTGGCTGATCGATACCATCAAGCGGGGCAACAAGCTGATGATTTTCGGCAACGGGGGCAGCGCCGCCGATGCCCAGCACATGGCGGGCGAGTTCGTCAACCGCTTCCTGATCGACCGGCCGCCCATGGCCGCCATCGCCCTGACCACGGACAGCTCGATCCTTACCTGCATCGGCAACGACTTCTCTTTCGACGATATCTTCAGCAAGCAGATTCTGGCGCTGGGCAAGGAAGGCGATCTGGCCCTGGGCATCTCAACGAGCGGCAACTCGCCCAACGTAATCAAGGCGGTGGAAGCGGCCAAGGCCCTTGGCATCCAAACCGCGGTGCTCACCGGCAAGGATGGTGGCAGGCTGATCGGGCTGGCCGACCTGACCATCAACGTGCCCTCCCAGTTGACCCCGGCCATCCAGGAGGCGCACCTCTGGCTGGAGCATCTTCTCTGTCAGATCGTGGACGAAGCCCTGTACGGACGCGGCGTTTCGTAAGCGTTTTGGTCTAACCTTTTGTGGTTAACTTTATGAAAACATACCAGCCCCTGGATTTTTCCGGCCTCAACACCTATTCGATTCACGGACGTTACAGCAAGGTCACGGTGGACAACTTTGCCAAGCCGCTTCCCCCCGGCTCCACCCTCAAGGAGTTCATCGCCTCCTTGCCGGAGCAGCTGCTGGGGCTGGATTTTCCCGAACTAGTCGAACGGCTGGCCGCAAGCCACAAAAACAACCGGCCCATCGTGGTCGGCATGGGCGCCCATGTAATCAAGGTTGGCTTGAACCCCATTCTCATCGATCTCATGGAGCGGGGGATCATCAGCGCCATCGCCCTTAACGGCGCGGGCATCGTCCATGACACCGAGATCGCCATGGCGGGCCGCACCTCGGAGGAGGTGGGCGACGTTTTGGGCAGCGGCGCTTTCGGGGCGGCCAAGGAAACCGGCGAGGTGGTCAATGCCGGAATAAACCAGGCTGCGGCGAAAGGGCTGGGGTTGGGCGCGGGGTTGGGCGAGTACCTGCTGACCCGGGATTTTCCTTACAACAATATGAGCCTGCTCGCTACGGCCAGGCGGCTTAAGATTCCGCTCACCGTTCATGTGGCCCTGGGCACCGACATCGTTCATATCCATCCCTCCGCCAGCGGCGCCGCCATCGGCCAGACCAGCCATCAGGATTTCCGGCTCTTCTGCGCCCTGGTCGCCGATCTCGAAGGCGGGGCCTACCTCAACTTCGGTTCGGCCGTGCTCCTGCCCGAGGTCTTTTTAAAGGCCCTCACCCTGGTCCGCAATCTCGGGCATGTGGTGAACAACTTCACCACCGCCAACTTCGACTTTATCCGCCACTACCGGACCATGACCAATGTGGTGAACCGGCCCACCATGGGCGGCGGCAAGGGCTACAACATCATCGGCCATCATGAGCTGCTGATTCCGCTGCTGGCCGCCACCCTGCTCGACCACCTGCAGGAAAGCTAAACCGGCGGATGACGTGCACCAAGAGGATATAAGTTTCGTAAGAGCAGCCAAGCTGCTCAACTCAGCTTTATCTTGCACAATCAATGGAAAAAAGATAAATAACGGAGTCGCGGTCACCCCTTTGGCGGGCCGCCTAACATTAGAGGAGCTGTTGATGCAGAAAATAATCAGAATCGGCACCAGGGCAAGCCTGCTGGCCCTTACTCAGTCCAATTGGATCAAAGGCTTGATCGAAGTCCAGTACCCGGAGACCTCCGTGGAGCTGGTAAAGATCATTACCAAGGGCGACAAAATCACCGACGTGCCCCTGGCCAAAGTAGGCGGCAAGGGGCTGTTCGTCAAGGAGATCGAAGAGGCCCTGCTCAGCAACGAGGTTGATATCGCGGTACACAGCATGAAGGATGTGCCGGCCGAGCTGCCCGAGGGTCTGCACATCGGCATCATCACCAAGCGGGAAAACCCTTTTGACGCCTTTATCTCCAACACCTGCGCCTCCTGCCGCGAGCTGCCCCAAGGCGCCAAGGTGGGCACCAGCAGCCTGCGGCGCAAATCCCAGCTGGCCAGGATCCGGCCAGATCTGATCATTGAAGACCTGCGGGGCAATCTGGACACCCGGCTGCGCAAGCTCGATGAGGGCCAGTTCGAGGCGATCATCCTGGCCGCCGCCGGTCTGAACCGCTTGTCGCTCAGCGACCGGGCCAAGTCTTTTTTCAGCGAAGAAGAGATGCTCCCTGCCGTGGCCCAGGGCGCGGTGGGCATCGAATTGCGGACCAGCGATGCGGAGCTGCTGGCCGGGCTGCTTTTTCTGGATGACCAGGAAACCTCTCTGGCGGTTCGGGCGGAGCGCGGTTTTCTCCACCGGCTGGAGGGCGGCTGCCAGGTACCCATCGCCGGTTTTGCCCGGCTGGTCGCCAAAGATATGCTGCACCTGATCGGTCTGGTCGCTTCCGTAAGCGGAGAGCGGATAGTGCGGATGGAATTGTGCGAGGACACCAGCGATCCCGAAGGGTTGGGGGTGCGGCTTGCGGAAACGCTGCTGGCCGCAGGCGGCGGGGAGATTCTTTCCGAGGTTTACGGTCACACCTTGGAATAATTAAACGCTCCTTAGCATCGGGCGCCAAACCAAACCGGCCTAGCCGGTTTTTTTATTTTTACCACCTTCGGGTATAAGTTTCGTAAGAGCAGACAAGCTGCTCAACTCAGCTTTATCGAGAAAAATCATGACATCACACAGCAACAAAAATACGACACGTTCCAAGGGCAAGGTCTACCTCATCGGCGCAGGCCCGGGCGATCCCACCCTGATTACAGTGAAGGGGCTGGAGCTTCTGAAAAGAGCCGAGGTTCTGGTCTACGACTATCTGGCCTCCCCCAAGCTGCTCAAGTTCGTGCCCAGAGAGGCCGAGCTGATCTACGCCGGGAAAAAGGGCGGTCAATGCCATGCCCATACCCAGGAAGAGATTAACCAGATGCTCGTTGATCATGCCAAAGCCGGCAAGATCGTGGTGCGGCTCAAAGGTGGGGATCCCTTCATCTTCGGCCGGGGCGGCGAGGAGCTTGAGGAACTGGCCCGCCACAACATCGCCTTTGAGGTGGTGCCGGGCGTCACTTCGGCCACTGCCGCCGCCACCTATGCGGGAGTGCCCATTACCCACCGGGATTACACCGCCTCGGTGGCCTTTATCACCGGCCATGAAGACCCCACCAAGGAGATCTCCAACATCGCCTGGGACAAGATTGCCACCGGCATCGGCACCCTGGTTTTCTACATGGGGATCAAGAACCTTTCCTTAATCACCGAGAATTTGATCAGGCATGGCCGCGCCCCGGAAACCCCGGTGGTGGTGGTGCGCTGGGCCTCCACTCCGGTGCAGCGCTCGGTGGTAGGCACACTTGCCACCATCGCCGAGGTGGTGAAAAAGGAAAAGATCACCCCGCCCGCCCTCATCGTGGTGGGCGAGGTCGTCAAGCTGCGCGATACCATTAATTGGTTTGAGAAAAGGCCGCTGTTCGGCAAACGCATCCTGGTGACCAGAACCCGCGAACAGGCCAGCGAGCTGGTCCGGCTGCTGGAAGATCAGGGCGCGGACTGCGTGGAAGGGGCCACCATCGCTCTGGCCCCGCCGGACAGCTGGGAGGAACTGGACGCCGAGTTGAACCGGCTGGGCGATTACCAGTGGCTGGTGTTTACCAGCATCAACGCCATCCGCTTCTTCTTCACCAGGCTCTTTGAACTTGGGTTGGACTGTCGGGCTCTGGCCGGGCCGAAGATCGCCGTGGTAGGCACAGCCACCGCGGAAATCCTGAAGGAATACGGGCTTGCCGCCGATCTGGTGCCCGAGGAATTCACCGGCGAGGGATTGGCCGCCGGCATGGTGGCGCAAGGGGTAAAGGGCTGCAAGGTTCTCCTGCCCCGTGCCAGAAAGGCCAGGGAGATTCTGCCGGAGATCCTGCAGGAGAACGGAGCCGAGGTGACGGTGGTGCCGGTGTATCAGAATATCCGGCCCGAGGATTACGAGATGGTCCGCCAGGAGCTGGCCCAAGGAGGGATCGACATGGTCACCTTCACCAGCTCCTCCACGGTGACGAACTTTCTGGAGATGCTGGGGCCGGAGCGGGATACCCTGCTGGCCGGGGTCAAGGTGGCGACCATCGGGCCGATTACCGCAAAAACCGCGGCAAAGGCCGGGCTGGCCATTGATGTGCAGCCAAAAACCTATACCATCCCGGCCCTGGTGGAAAGCATTCTTGATTTTTACGAGAAATAACCCGGCCTGCCGGCCTCTTCGCCTCCCCTTTTAACAAAGGGGGGAATTAAGCGATTTTCTCAAATGCCCGTTGATTGGCGCCGCACACCGGGCATTTTTCCGGCGCCTCGCCCTCGCAGGTGTAGCCGCACACCGAGCAGACATGGAAATCGGTTTCTTCCCGGCTGCCCAGAGCTTCCAAAGCCCTCTGGTACAAGGCGGCATGAATCTTCTCCACCTCGTTGGCATAGCTGAAGCTGCGCTCGCCCGCCTTGTGCCCTTCTTCCCTGGCCGCGGCAATCATAGCCGGATACATCTCCGTAAACTCGTGGGTCTCGCCGCCGATGGCCTCTTTCAGGTTGGCGGCGGTGTCGCCGATGGCCTTGAGCGCCCGAAGATGGGCGTGGGCATGGATGGTTTCCGCGTGGGCTGCGGCGCGAAATAACCTGGCGACCTGCTTGTGCCCCTCTTTCTCAGCTTTGTCGGCAAAGGCCAGATACTTGCGGTTTGCCTGCGATTCCCCAGCAAAGGCCTCCCAAAGATTCTTTTCGGTTTTCGTCATCCGGCGTCTCCTTTTCCTTGCTGTTTTTTTGTTGAAAATGGCTTTTAATGCATACCAATTATTGGATAAGTGCTCCTTACATTCCTTAGCGTAAAGTATTCGCCAAAATCAAGGAAAAGGCCATGGAAAAAAGTCTTCTTGCCGCATCCATGCTCTGGGAAAAGCGAGTACTTCGCCTCGGTATTTTCCTCGGCCTGAGCCTCTGTCTCACCATGCCCGCTTCGCTTTTGGCCGGGACAAGGCAGAGCCTGGAAAGCCTGGTGGAGAACGGCGGCCTCATTGTTACCAGAAATGGGGCCACCATTTACGAGCAAAACGCCGACCGCCAGTTCATGCCGGCCAGCGTACTGAAGGTCGGCACGGCCCTGGCCGCCATCCATATTCTCGGCAATGATTACCGCTTTGCCAGCCGTTTCTATCTCAGCGGCGACCGCGACCTCCATATTCAGGGACTGGCCGATCCCCTCCTGGTTTCCGAAGAGGTGAGCCTGATTGTCGGCGCGCTCCGCAGCCGCGGCCTTGCCGCCGTACGCAACATCGTAGTGGATGCCAGCGGCTGCCGGCTGGAAAACGGGACCGATGGGGCAGGCAGTACCTTGAATCCATACGATGCCCAAAACAGCTGTCTGGCGGTGAACTTCAACACCATCAATCTCAGCAAGGGCGCCGACGGCAGTGTGCGCTCCGCCGAGGAGCAGACCCCTGCCCTGCCGCTGATGCGGGAACTGGCGCAAGGGCTGCCGGCCGGCAGCCACCGGATCAACGCCACGGCCACCGGCAATCAGAGCCTGCGCTATGTCGGGGAACTGTTCGCTGCCACTTTTAAAAAACAAGGGGTACCGGTGCAGGGCGAGATCATCCCCGGTCCGGTGCCGGATGGGTTGACTCCCTTTTACGAACACGCCTCCAGCAAGAGCCTTAACGAGGTGCTGACCGGGCTGCTCAAGTACTCCAATAACTTCATCGCCAACCAGATTTTTCTGGCCATCGGCGCAAAAGATTACGGCTGGCCCGCCACCTGGGACAAGGGCCGCCGGGCCATGACCGCTTTTTACCGCCACGAGTTGGGGCTTTCCGAAAAGGATATCGTGGTCCGGGAAGGTTCCGGCCTCTCCCGGCAGAACCGGGTAACGCCCAAGGGGATGCTCGCCATCCTCGAAGCGTTCAAGCCCCATGCCGGGCTGCTTTCCTTTGAAAATAACTGCCTGCGCAAGTCCGGCACCATGACCGGGGTTTACGGCTATGCCGGGTATTTTGCCGGAGAACGCGGACTGGACAGCTTTGTCCTCCTCCTCAATCAGCCGAAAAACACCAGGGAACAGGTGCTGGAACTGCTTGGCACCCTGCACGAGACTAAGGGAAGGAGCAAGAACTGATATTCAATAAAGTCCGACTTCAGGGAAATTGCGAATCGTATCGCACCCTGATTACGTCTTTGTTAATGCAGATATCGTGGATGCCGACCAGGGCGGTTTTGTTTTTGGTTATATTTATTGCCTCAACGGGCCCTTGGGATACTTTAGCAAATTTAACGATATCGTTCAGATCGAAGCAAAAATCCGGCTCATTATCCATTGGCGAGAACACCACGTATTCATCAGCGCCTTTCTTGCCGAACAGATAGCGTGGTGATTCACTTGCCGGGAAGATTGATTCTATTTGGACTTTCATCTTGCTCCTTTTTTTCTGGTTATAATTATGGGGAGGCAATAGGCTCCTTCGGAGTATAATCTAAAATTATGATCTGTAAAAAATATTTGCGGCCAGAAAACTTATAATCTGAAGCACCTCATCCCCCTTGCAGCTCCCCGGAATTTTCAGGTACTCATCCCGGCATAACCGGCAATGATCTCCTGCCTGCGGAAACAATCCACGCTGTGGTCGTTCACCATCCCGATGGCCTGCATATGGGCATAGCAAATCGTGGAGCCTACGAATTTAAATCCACGCTGGCGCAAGTCCTTGCTCATTGCCTCTGATTCCGGGCTGGTGGCCTGGTAATCGCTCAACGTCCTGATCTCATGGACAATCGGCCGGCCCTCGACAAAGCGCCACATGTAGGCGGCGAAACTGCCTAATGCTGCCTGGATCTCGAGAAACTTTTGCGCGTTATTGATGGCGGCAAGAATTTTTTGCCGATTGCGGATAATCCCGGGATTGTCCAGAAGCGCTGCCACCTGCGACTCGTCGTAGCGCGCCACCTTTTTCGGGTCGAATTGCGCAAAGGCGAGGCGATACTGTTCCCGCTTGCGCAGTACGGTGTGCCAGCTCAACCCTGCCTGGGCGCCTTCCAGGATGAGGAACTCGAACAAGCGCTGATCATCGTAAACGGGAACACCCCATTCCCGGTCGTGATAATCGAGGTAATCCTGTTTGCTGAGATCAACCCAAGGACAACGGCTAAACTGTTTTGGCATCGGTTCCCCTTCATATTTTCCATGAGCGGAAGGTACAAGATAAAGGTGTTGGGGGATTTAACGGAAATTTTTGCGGTTTGTCAGCAGAATAATTCAGGTTATATGTCTCAGGAATTCAGTCAGAAAGATCTGCTGAGTCCGATCCCGCTGGTCCAGTCCGGGGCGGCATCGCTAAGACCTGCGGCGAAGGCGGCCCAGGTTCGCCATCCCCAGCCCATCCGCCACTCCAGGGAGAGCGAAGCTTCGTGGAAGTCGTCGGCCGTATCCGTGATTTTTTGTCGGAAAGAGTAGGTCCCGGTCGCGTCAAGGTATTTGCCGAGGATAAGGGTGGCTCCCAGGGAACCGTACGGGACGTCATTGAGGGTCATCAGGCTGGGATCGCCGGTGATGGTGTAACCCAGCTGGACAAAGGGCTGGAACCGGCCGGCTGGTAATGACACCGCTGCCTGGGCGCTGTAGTCTGTCTTGCCGGTGCCAAGGCCTCTGTCTTCGTCTGCGGTGGGGAATTTTACTCTGCCGCTGATTTCGACGAGAACGCCGGAATCCCCAAAGGTGAAAAAGCCGTAGCCCGCTTCAGCGCTGAGATCACCGAGGCCGGAAACCGTCGACCGTTGCTGTTGGCAGGTTGTGGCGGTTCCCATATTTGAGCCGGGGGAGGAATTGCTGCCGTGGCTATATCCGCCGGTCATCGCCCCGGCCGCAGCACTGTTGATCTGGATCGGGCCACCGGCACCCATGGTCACGTTGCCGAAGCCGCTGAGCCGGACTGAGGGGATGGATACCGAGGCGAACCACGGACCTCGGGCATAGTCGACGGTGAGAGGAATCAGGTCGATACGGGTGTCGTTCTCAAGACCGTAGGTCCCGGAGGAATGGCTGTATGCCACCGAAAGTCCGAGCAATCCTTCCTTCGTTTCCGCGGCGCCCACCGGGACGGATGAAACCAGCCAGGCAACGGCTACGGCCGCCAGGCCGGCTCGCATGCGCCGCATAACAGGATTTCGGGGCATGAATTCCACCCGCTTGCTGATCGAGGAAAAGACGGTTGGACGATCAGAATAACTCAATGCGGAGAGCCGCCTGGAGGAAATATTCCTCGTCTCGGTCGCCCCCGCTTTCGTGCGCGTAACGGGTTCTGACATCAAAGAAGAATCGGTCCCCCATTTCCCAGCTGCATAACAGACTGCCCTCGTTGAGCAATGAATCTTCGTTTTCCGAGTACTCCATCTGGTATTCAAGTTGAACGCTCATTTGGGGGATGGGTCGCCACTGATGGGCAATGGCCAGATTGTAGATCTTTTCCTGTTCTTCCGTATAATAACCGGTGCCGATGCTGATCCGCAAGCCCTGAAGAAAGAGGGGCCAATGGCTGAGCTGGACGTTGGCGTTCCACTGGGTCGGCCGCGCGGTGCCATACTGCTCGTGGTAGAGGCTGCCGCCGATCTCCCACTTGTCGGCCAGCATGATCCCCGAGGCCAGACCGCTGAGTTCTTTGGCACGAATGTTGAGGGCCGCACGGTTGTTTGTTAAGTCGTACTCCGGGTCAGTTTCCCGTTCCCTGGTATAGTTGGCCGCAGCCCAGAAACCTTCCCCCAGATAGTTGATGGCCAGGTAGCCGGTGGCGAGATGGGCATCGTCGTTGATCCGATAAAAGCCGGAGTCATCCCGATCCGTGAAACGTTCGTCGCGGGCCCTGAGGTTCAGGCGCAGGGATGGCGGCAGGGCCAGATCGTAATCGAAAAAGGGTCCCTGCCGCCTGAGGTTGAAATCGGTGTCGTTGAAAAAGTTATTTTCCTGCCGGATTCGGCCATCGAACCAGCCCAGCGACACCGTGTGTCCCTGGCGCAGGGGAAGGCTCAGTCTGGTTTGCAGGGTCGTTTCCGACCAGGTGGAAAGAATGTCTCCGTAAAGAGGGTGAAAATCCTCTTGGCCGTACAGAGACAGGTAGGAGCTGAGGGTTGCCGACCTCTTCTGACTTTCAGGTTGGATCCGTTTTTCTGCCCGGCCGACCGCCTGGCCGCTGCTTGAGGAGAGCGATGGAACGCCGCTTTCCTCAAGATCAAGGGTCCATGACGACTTTGAGAGGATTTCCTCGGTACTCTGCGGCGGATCCGGAATCGCGCTTGCTTGGTTCTCCGGGTCGGTTGCGGCCTGGGCCTGCAGTACAGACACCGGCGTCAGCGAAACGGCGAGTAGAGCGAGTGAGAAAAAAATTAGTTCAGGGGCACGGTTGCGCATGGGATGTTTGGTCCGAAGAGAGATGAAAGCCGGGGGCGGTACACGCCACCCGGCTTTCTGTTTTTATGGGAGGATTAGGGGCCGGGGGGGATTACCGGCGACCTCTGCCGCCGAAGCCTGATCCCATCATGCCTGTTCCGGCAGGTACCCCGAGGGGGGGAGTGCCCAGCGGTTGACCGGTGATGTCATTGATGCCGTCGCCGTTGGCGTCCATATTGTCGTTGTGCCCATCACCGTTGGCATCGACAAAGGCGATTCCTTTACCGGTTCCCAAGGGAAGTCCGGTATAGTCGTTGATCCCGTCTTGGTTGGCATCCATCCGAGCGGCGCCAAGGCCTGGACCGCTGACCGCTCTTGGGCTGGCGGCGCCGCGGAATCTGGCCGCCTGGGAGTCCACCGCGGTCAGCGACAGCATGGCTGCCGCCAGAACTGCACAGGACAGAGAAATTCTCATCAGTTTCTTTTTCATGGCCGTACCTCTTTTGTTGGGGTTTATTTGTGCGGGAAAAATTCCCACGGATTTGATTTTAGGATACGTGTGTTTTTTTCCCACGTCAAATTATTTTTTGTGGTATGGTAAAAAAAATCTTCGGGAGAGGACGCGCCTCTTCCAGCGGGGTTTCCTTCCCGGCCTTGACGCATATATCAGAACGAGAGAATCAAATGATCGAAACCCAGGTTCCCCAACTTCCCGAGTCATTGGTGATGGCGCTTTCGCGACTGCTTGAACCCCTGGTCCGGTTGCTCATCGGACGGGGCGTGACCTACCCGATGCTGTGCGAACTCCTGAAAAAGTCCTATGTGGACGTGGCTGAAGGACGTTTTCCGCTGTCCGGCAAACAGCAGACCGACAGCCGTATCCACATCCTGACCGCGGTACATCGCAAGGACGTGAGAAGGCTGCGGGCTGAGCGCCGGGCTACAGTTCCCAAGGCGGTGGCAACCAGTTCTCTGGGGGCGCTGCTGGTTTCCCGCTGGACCGGCTCCCCCCGCTATCTTGATGACCAGGGTCGACCTCGGCCGCTGTCTGTTGCCGCCACCAAGGAGGAATCTCCTTCCTTTACCGATCTGATGGAGGAGGTGAGCACCAATGTTCGGCCGCGGGCCGTTCTGGACGAGTGGCTCCGGCTGGGGGTGGTCCGGCTTGGCGACGATCGGAAGGTGTATCTGAACACGGAGGCCTTTGTGCCGGAACAGGGCTTTGAGGAGAAGTGCTATTTCCTCGGCGAGAACGTTCGTGCTCACCTGGAGGCCTGTGTCAACAATCTCCAGCGGGAGGGGGCTACGGCGCCGGAACGCAACGTCTTCTACGGCGAACTATCCGCAAGCTCAGTGGAAGAACTGCGGAGTATGGCCGCTCAGGAGGGCATGCGGGCGCTCCAGGCGATCAACCGGCGCGCCCTCGAACTGCAACAAATGGATGCCGACACAGAGGAAGCAAACCAGCAGATCCGTTTCGGTTTTTACTGGCATCAGGAACAGGAAGGGGACGAACAATGAAGAAGATCCGAACCGGCTGCGCCCTGTTTTTTCTGTTGCTGTTTGCCTCCTGTGTGCCCGCAGACTATTCCGGCTCCCTGGCCGATCGGGGGGAGTCCGGGATCGGCGGCACCGGTCAGCTGGCCGACAAAAAGACCGGCATCGGCGGCACCGGATTTATAGCCGGTAACGATGGGGAGGTTTTAGGCATCGTCGGCCGGATCACCGGTTTCGGCAGCATCCTGGTCAATGGGGTCAAGGTGGAGTTCGAGCCGGCCACCCCGGTTTCCCTGGCCGGGCGCCAGGCCACCTCCGCGGATTTGTCGGTGGGCCAGGTGGTCGAAGTGCTGGCGGTGAACAGCAATGGCACGGTCCGGGCGGAATCGATCGGTATCCGGCCCGAGGTCATTGGTAGGATCAGCTCCCCTGCTCCCGACAAAACGGCCTTTCAGATCCTTGGTCAACAGGTGGTTATCGGGGCTGATACCATTCTCCCCGCCACCTGGACAAACGGTCCTCCGTCCGGCGCCACCGTGCGGGTGGGCGGTTTCCGCGATGCCCAGGGACGGATCTTCGCCAGCCGTATCGAAGAAGGTCTGCTCGATGAAGCGGATTTTCTCATCGGGGTGGTCCAGTCAAGGTTCGCCGGGGGTGCGGTGGTGGCCGGCCTGCCGGTGACAATTGCCGAAGCGGCCGATGATTTCCAGGTTGGCGATATTGTCAGGATCAGCGGCGGGTACCGCCAGGGAACCCTGGTCGCCAAGACCGTGGAGAGGGACAGGCCGGGTTTGTTTCAGGTTCGGGTGGATCGGCTCCTGGTCGAGGCCGTTCCGGTCGTCGGTCCAGGCGGAGGTTTCAGGTTGGGAGTCCTGCCCTTCCGGGTGAAGGATATGTCCGGTCTCGACCCAGACCGTCCGCAGGTGGAGGGAATGCCGCTTTTGTTCATGGGCGTTATGGACGCCGACGGCGGCTTCAACCTGCAACGCATATCGATGGGACCTGCAGTGAGCCGTGGCGCGGCGCCAGCCACGATGGGGCAAGGGAGATCGCCTGGGTCATCCTCCACCGGAAAGGCTCCTGTCCGTTCGCCCTTGAGTGGCCCCGGGTCAATCCGGAGAATGGGCCGGTGACCGCTTATTTGGGTATACCCTGTGATCTGGCAGGTTGAAAAAAGTTGACACCAAAGCGCCGTTTCTTTAAACAAAAAGCGGAGGCGGCAAAATGGAGCGAATTCCCAAATGAGGAGGACCAGTCATGAATCAGTTTCGTATCGATGAGGAGCGCTGCATCCAGTGCGGCGAGTGCGCCCTTGACTGCCCGTCCGGGATTATCGTTTTGGACCCCTACCCTAAGATCAGCAACCAGGCAGGCTGCATCCGCTGCCAGCACTGCCTGGCCGTCTGCCCAACCGCCGCGGTTTCGGTCCTCGGCAGAGACCCGGACACGAGCACTCCGCTTCAAGGCAAGCTGCCCGATCCGGCCGCGCTCAGCATCCTGATCAAAGGCAGAAGGGCGGTGCGCCGTTATCTGGATCAGGATCTGGACCCGGCCCTGATCGACGAGCTGCTTGAAATCTCCTGCCATGCCCCCACCGGGGTCAACGCCGCTTCGGTACTTTTCACCGTGGTCAAGGAGCGGGCGGTGCTCCACCGGCTGCGGGAAGAACTCATCGACCGCCTGGCAAGTCTCAAGGAAGCAGGCAAGCTGCCGGGGGGCCGGGCCGGAACCTACCTGGGCCTGGTGGTCAAGGCCTGGCGGGAGGAGGGCCGGGATATCCTCTTCCGGGGCGCCCCCCACCTGGTCATCACCAGCGCCCCGACCTACGCCCCCTGCCCGACCCAGGACTGCATCATCGCCCTGACCACCTTCCAGCTGATCGCCCATGCCCGTGGGATTGGTACGGTCTGGGACGGCATCTGCATGATGGCTCTGGCCGCCTGCCCGGAAGTGACCGGCAAGCTCGGCATCCCGGCCGACCACAGCCTTGGCTATGCCATGGCCTTTGGCGCCCCGGCCGTGGAGTACCACCGCACCGTCCAGCGCGACCCGGCTTTGGTAAATGTGGTGAAATGATAGAGGGAGGGGGATTAAGAGACGGCGGCTGGAGGGGCGCTCACCTATCCCTCATAGGGCTGGAGGTCGAAACCCCAAGTCCATATGGCCCGAGCTTTCCATATTTCAGCCGCCTTCTGACTTAAAAATACTCCCCATGCTGGGCAAAGGCAAGGTCCATGGCTCTACCTCCTCTCTGGTTGATCAGCGGCCCGGTCCGGGCTTCATGCTCCCAGGATTGAAGGGCGTCCGGCCCAGGAGTTTGCCCTCCGGGTCAAGGATCCGGAGCTCTCCCTTCACCGCCGGGATGTCGAGTACGAGTACCCCGTTATCGCTCTTGAACCGGCCACCGTGGAGCTTGCCGTCCTCGCCCATGTAGTCGGCGAAGCCCCAGCGCGGGTCACTCAATCTGCCGCTTGCCAGTACCTTGCCGAAAGGACCGCACAACTCCCAGATCAATGGGTCGTGGACCTCCATCTGGGGCCGATCCGTCTCCGAAGATGGCTGGACCCAGTCGATACGGATCTGGTTCGCCTGGGAGCTGTCGATGATCACCTCGATGGTGGCCCGTCCCTTGGGTAGGGAGGCGGTGCAGGCGGAAAGCAGGACGAGGATGAGGGCAGTTGATTGAGTCAGTTTCATTTTCCCCATTATTGATCTAAAACCTTCAAAACTTTCTGGATCAGCAGCCAGCGATAGAAAACCAATAGCTGAACACCTTAAGATGACACTCCCCTACTCCCGCTCCAACCGCACTATGGTTTCCTGATGGGCAGTTTGCGGAAACATGTCCACCAGACGAACCTCGGCCAGCCGGTAGCCAGCCTGGATAAGCCCGGCCAGATCACGGGCCAGAGTAGCGGGATCGCAGGAGATGTAGATGATCAGTTGGGCCTTGAGGCCGGGCAGCAGGGGGATGAGTTCGGCGCAGCCGGAACGGGGCGGATCGAGGAGGAGGCAGTCAAAGGTGGCCTTTTCGGCGAGCAGAAATCTTGCCGCCTTGGCGGCGCTTTCCTGGCTGAACCGGCAACGGTCACCAAGCCCGGCGTTTTCGGCGTTGCGTACCGCACTGCGGATGGTGGAGCGCTGCATGTCCATGCCGGTCACCTCCCACCCATGCATGGCCAGGGGAAGAGAAAAGTTTCCCATGCCGCAGAAGAGATCCAGCACCCTGCCGGGCTTCATCTCCCGGGTCCAGTCCAGCAGCAGTCCGATGCAGTTTTCATTCTGACCGAGATTAACCTGGCAGAAGCCCCCCGGCTCCAGGGCAAGAGTCAGGATGTGGCCGCAAAGCTTCGCAGGCAGATTAAACTCCACCCGCAGCTCGCTGAGTTTAATCTCTCCTTGCTCGGTGAAACACGGCCCCTTGGCCTGGCCTTCCACGCTGAAGAGTACCGCATCCAGCAGGGGCAAAGCCTGACACAAAAGTTTGGCTGCCTGGTGCTCGGTCGGTCGGGTTTTTCTTGGGTAATGAATGAGCAGGATCACCGAGTCGTGGGCGGGATTTTCTAACAGCTCGATGGCCGAGGCCACATTCAGGAAGGTCTGAAACAGCCTGCGGGCGGAAAGACCGGCAAGCACCGAATTGAGGGCTTCCCCGGCCAGGGGGCAGAGGGAAACAGGGGTCAGGCTGTGGCTCTGGCGGCTGAAGTACCCCACCCTTCCCTCTGCCACCTGCAGCCTGATCCGTTGCCGGTAGCCAAAGGGCTGGGGCGAGGCCAAGGGAGAACCCAGCAGCGCGGCAAGCTCCTCCTCCCGGCACAACCCGGCCCGGCAGAGGGTTTCCCCCAGAATAGCGTTTTTCAAGCGGAGCTGCTCAGCATAGGTGGCGTGCTGAAAATCGCAGCCTCCGCAGGCGTCGTACACCGAGCAGAGCGGAGGTATCCGCTGTGTCGAGGGCACAAGCACCTCCAGCAGATCCGCTTCCTGATACTGCGTGTGTTTGCGGCGCAAATGAACCCGCACCACCTCTCCGGGCAGTACGCGCGGCACCATGACCACCTGGCCGTCCGACAGGCGGCCCAGGCCAAGGCCTCCCTTGATTACCTTGTCAACCGTGAGTTCCACGGATTTGCTCATCGGCTGCTCCGCACAAAAATATTATTCATCCTGGAATCCGGACGATTCCACCTTTCCCCCATTTGTCCTGCCACGCCTCGCAGACGGGCGGAAAAGACGCGGGAACTGTCTGAGGGCGAAGCCCGAGTTTTTCCGCGTCTTTTCCGCCCACGGCGAGAAGTAAGGGAAGCCCGCAGGGCCAGTACTGGCTGGGGTGCCTTTTTCTTGTTTCTTCTTTTGGGCACGCAAAAGAAGAAGGAAACAACGGCAGAAAGAATAGCGCTATCTTCCTGATGAACAAAAAAAGAAATGCCGGCACAGGGCGACCACCCCATACCGGCATTCCGGGTGTAAATCTCCCGGCTAAAATCTAATAGTTTTTGTCAGCATAGGCAAGCCAACCGCCTGCTTCCACGAGGTTTTTGTCAAACTCATTCAGAGTGAAGGGGATAACCACCTTCCTGTCTCCCTGGGCGGTAATCGTGCAAGCGGCCAGATCCACTCCAACCTCCACCTCTTCTCCCAGACTGAAGAGGGTCTCGATATCCTTTTTCGGCAGCTCGATGGCCAGCATGCCGCAGTTGTACATGTTCTGCCGGAAAATGCGGGCAAAGCTTTCGCCGATGACCAGGTTGATGTCGTTGACCTCAAAGACCCAGACCGCGTGCTCGCGGGAGGAGCCGCAGCCGAAATTGGCCCTGGTGATGATAACCCCCTTCCCATCGATGTCCCGGCGCGGATCAAAGCCCCCCAATTTAAGATCTTCAAGGATATAGGGCTGCAGGGCCAGCTTGGTGTTTTCGGTCAGATACTTGGCCGGAATGATCTCGTCGGTATTGATGTCGTTTCGGTCAAGAAACAGCGCTTTGCCGCCAAACTCTTTCATTATATTGAACTCCCTTGTCGTTGGATTCGATGGTTACAAAAGCTTCCGCGGGTCGGTGATATGCCCTTGCACGGCGGTGGCCGCGGCGGTGAGCGGACTCATCAGATGGACGATGCCGCCCTTGCCCATCCGGCCATTGAAATTCCGGTTGGTGGTGGAAGCACAGATCTCCCCTTCAGCCAGAACCCCGTTGCTCATCCCCAGGCAGGCGCCGCAGGTCGGATTGGTCACGCAAAAACCAGCCTCCATGAAGATGGCGATGAGCCCCTCTTCCAGAGCCTGGGAATACACCTTGGGGGTGGCCGGAGAAAGAATGCCACGCACATTGGCGGCGATCTTTTTCCCTTTCAGGATTCGGGCCGCGGAGCGGAGATCCTCGATGCGGCCATTGGTGCAGGAGCCGATATACACCTGATCCACCGGGGTGCCCTCCATCTCGACAACGCTTTTCACCTCATCCGGCTTGTAGCCGAAGGTCACCTGGGGCGCCAGCCTGGAGACATCGAGAGTCATCTCCTGCACATAGATCGCATCAGGATCGGAATGCCACTTAAGAAAATCTTCCACCGCCAGATCAATGGAGGCATACTTATGGTTGAGAAACGGCCAGAGATATTTGGCGGTCACCCGGTCGGGCAGACAGATGCCGCAAGTGGCTCCGGCCTCGATCGCCATGTTGCACAGGGTCATCCGCGCTTCCATGCTCATCCCATCCACCACCGGGCCGACAAACTCCATGACCTTGTCGGTAGCCCCGTTCACCGTCAGTTCCTTGATGATGAAAAGGATCACGTCCTTGGCGGAGACACCGTCCGACAAGGCGCCGGTGATGGTGATCCGCATGGTTTCCGGGGTGCGGAAGGAACATACTCCCTTGAGTATTCCCACCTCCAGATCGGTGGTGCCGACGCCCGCGGCAAAGGCGCCGAAGGCTCCGTGGGTGCAGGTGTGGGAGTCACCCATGATTACCGTGTAGCCGGGGCGGATAAAGCCTTTTTCCGGGAAGAGCGCATGGCAGACCCCGTTGGCGCCGATATCGAAAAAATCGCGGATCTTGTGCCGTCTGGCCCAGTCGCGGATGATTTTACCCTGAGTGGCGGTTTTGGAATCTTTGGCCGGGGTGACATGATCGATAACCGCCTTGATTTTGGCGGGGTCAAATACCCGGTCCATGTCCCGGGCCTCCAGATCGGTGATGGCGATGGGCGTAGTGATTTCGTGACACAAAACAACGTCAAGGTTGAGAATGACGTTCTCGGGAGTAGGAGTGTCGCGCAGATGCGAGGCAAAAATCTTTTCAGCTATGGTTTTACCCATTGGTCATGAGCCTCCGTACGGGGATTGTCTGATTTTTTTTTGGTATGATTTTTTTGCCCAAGGCAAATAAGGTTTTTTGTAACTATCCAGCCAAAGGCCGTAAACGAACAAAACCACCCCAAACCGTAACTATCCAGCAGTGCCGTAGCTGCTAGGCAGAAGCCTGCGAAGTGTGCTGGTGCCCATGAGCAGGCTGATAACAACGCAGATGCGGTGTTGCTGGATAGTTACGGTTTTTTACCACATTCCGGCAGCCCTTAGCCACGATAAATGCATGACCAGTTTGAAAAATTTCCTAAATTATAAAGGAAACGCTGCTTTTTAATACTTTGCGTTTGACCTGGGTTCCCATGCTGGATATCATGCTTTGTATTTTATAGTTGTGGCCCGTCTGCAAAATTATTTTTGAAGGATATAGCACAGGCATATGGCACAAAAAATGACCAGGACCCCTGATCGGCAATTGTCTGCTAACCAGACCGACAACCAGCAAAGCATCGATCTGATTCTCGCCATTTCTCTCGCTGAATACGGAAAGCTCCCCCCCCGTCTTGCCGAGCTGCTCGAGGATGTGGCCGACCTGTACGCCGGTCGCTGGTCAAGCCACGAGGCGTGCACCGTCACCTACCATAATTTCAGCCATGCCCTGGATGTCTGCCTTGCCGCCGCCCGCATGCTTGCCGGCTGGAACAAGGCTGAGCAGGCGCAGCCTCTTAACAAAAAATACTTCCAGCTTGGCATGGCCGCATGCCTGTTCCATGACGCCGGCTATATCAAGGACAAGGGCGATCTGGCCGGAGAAGGCGGTAAATTCACCCTGATCCATGTCGATCGGAGCATGAAAATTGCACGGGAATACCTGACCAGGAGGCAGTGGCCGACAAAAGAAGTGGACGAGGTTGTCCGCATGATCGCCATCACCGATTATGCCAAACTGCCGGATCTTGTCCGCCTTTTCAAGGATATCAGGATGAAGACCGTGGCGCAGATGGTGGCCACCGCCGATCTGGTTGCCCAGATGGCGGCCCCTGACTATGGGCAGCGCATGGCCGACCTGTTTGCCGAGTTCAAGGAAGTCTATGAGTTTGAAAACCGCGAGGCCCTGATTAAAAAAGGGGCCAAGGTTTACAAGACCTCCCAGGAGATCAAGGACGGCACCATTGCCTTTTGCGAGCAGTTTGTCGTGCCGACCCTGAGAAAGCTTGGCCGCATGGATCGTTATCTGAGCAGTTTTTTTGGTGAGGATATAAATCCGTATCAAAAAAACATCGCCGCCAATCTTTCCGGGCAGCTCATGTCCGTCCATTCCCAGTGGCGGAGGCTGGGCGATATCCTCACCGACCTGGGAATGGTTTCCAGCGAACAGATTGTCAGTGCCCTGTCCAGACAACAAACTCTTCCTGGACATAAAGCCTGCTCCGTAAAGAAATATAACACCAAGCTTCGCGCACAACTGCTCCCCTGGTTTGCCAGCCATTCCCAGGGGGGCCGCTGTCTGGGCGATATCCTGATGGAGATGCAGGCGGTTGAGCCAAAAGCCCTGGCCAAAGGATTGCTGGCCCAGATGCTGCCTGATTCCCTGTATAAATCGCTTCCAGCCAAGGAACTGCACTTTTTGCTCCAAACCGCCATCCTCCTGCCGAATATCTGCAAGGGCCCGTGGATTCTGGAAGTAGTACTGGAAATGGTCAACGAAATCCTCGACTGCGAAGCCAGCTCGATTCTTATCGCGGATATCGAAGAAAAAGAGATGTTGGTCACTCTGCCCACCGGCCCCCAAAAAAAGCTGATCTTCGGCAAAGGGATTCCAATCGACCAGGGCTTTGCCGGCTGGGTCTATCGCAACGGCCAGCCGGCGCGGGTGGGTAATGTCCGCAATGACACCCGCTTTCATGAAAACATTGACACCGATAGCGGTTTTGTGACCCGCTCCATCCTGGCCGTACCCCTGCATGTAAACGGGGATTGCCTGGGCGTGGTGGAGGCGATCAACAAAAGCGATGACAATTTCACCAAGCAGGACATGAGTGTGCTTTCCATCCTGGCCAATATGCTTGCCAATGTCATAGTTGGTGTTTTATGCGACCATAAAAACCAATAACCGCCCTTGCCGATGAAAATTTTCTCCGCCCTGCTGGCCTTCGTCATCATCCTGCCCGCTTTCGCCTTTGCCGCCCAAGGAATCAGTATCGACGGCAAGGTCAAATACCCGCAAGGCTTCCGCAAGTTCGCCTATGCTTCAGACCAGGCTCAAAAAGGCGGCCAGCTGGTGCTCCATGATCTGGGCAGCTACGACAAGCTCAACCCCTTTACCCTCAAAGGCACGCCCCCGGCGGGCCTTGACGAGCTGGTTTTTGAAACCCTCACCGTGCCGAGCCTGGATGAGCCCTTTGCCGCCTACGGCCTGATCGCCAAGGATATCATCCTGGCACCGGACAAATTATCGGTCACCTTCACCATTCACGAACAGGCCCGCTTTTCCGACGGCACCCCCGTCACCCCGGAAGATGTGAAATTTTCCCTGGACACCCTGAAAAGTCCGGCAGCAAGCCCCTCCTACCAGATCTATTTTCAGGATATCTCCTCCGCCGAGGTTCTTGACCAGCACCGGGTCCGCTTTCATTTTTCCCAGCGCAACCGCGAGCTGCACATGATCGCCGGCCAGCTGCCGGTGTTGTCCAAAAAATTCTACACCGCCCACCCCTTTGCCGACCCGGACATGACCCCGCCGGTCGGCTCCGGGCCTTATCTGATCAAGGAAGTCATCCCCGGCAAGGCCATCACCTATGTGCGCAATCCGCAGTACTGGGCCAGGGATCTCAACGTGCGGCGCGGGATGTTCAACTTCGACACCATTATCTACAAATATTTCAAGGACCAGATCGTGGCGGTGGAGGCGTTCAAGGCCGGAGAATTCGATTTTATGCCGGTAAATATCGCCAAGCAATGGGCTCGGGATCTGAACGGCCCCAGATTCAAGCGCGGCGAGCTTGTCAAGGAAACCCTGAGTCATAAGAATAATGCGGGGATGCAGGGTTTTGTCTTCAATCTGCGCAAGCCGGTTTTTCAGGACGTCCAAGTCCGCAAAGCCCTCTCCCTGGCCTTTGATTTTGAATGGACCAACGCCGCCCTCTTTTTTGACCAGTACACCCGCTGTGACAGCTTTTTCAGCAATTCGGCCCTGAGCGCCAAGGGGTTGCCGGCCGGCCTTGAGCTTTCCTATCTGGAGCCCTTTCGCGCCAGTCTGCCCCCGGAGGTGTTCACTACCCAGCCCGGTCCGTTCAGCACCAGACAGCCGTCCAGCCTGCGCGCCAATCTACTTCAGGCCAGAAAAATTCTCAGCCAGGCGGGGTGGAACGTGAAAAACGGGGTGCTGACCAACCGCGCCGGAGAAGCGCTGGAGTTTGAAATCCTTTTGGTCGGCGCGGGTTTTGAGCGGGTGATGGAGCCCTACATCAACAACCTGAAAAAACTCGGGGTGCGGGTACATTCACGGGTCATCGATCCGGCCCTCTACAGCCGCCGGCTGGATAATTTTGATTTCGACATGACGGTAAATGTTTTTGGCCAGGCTCAATCCCCGGGCAATGAACAGCGAAATTACTGGCATTCATCGGCCGCGGACCGCCCGGGTTCGCGAAATCTCATCGGCATCAAGGAACCGGCGGTGGATTACCTGGTGGATAAAATCATTTACGCCCAGACCCAGGAGGAGCTGCATGCCGCCTGCAAGGCTCTGGACCGGGTACTCTGGTACGGCTATTATGTGGTGCCCAACTGGTATCTGGCCCAGCACCGGGTCGCCTATCGCACCATCTTTGCCCGGCCGGAAACCCTGCCCCTGTATTACTCGCCCTTTCAGGCCCTGATGACCTGGTGGCGGATACCGGAAGGACAGCAGCCATGACCGCCTATATTATAAGACGCCTGCTGCTCATGATCCCCACCATCTTCGGGATCATGCTGGTCACCTTTGCCGTCACCCAGTTCGTGCCGGGCGGGCCGGTGGAGCGGATGCTCGCCCAGTTGCAGGGGCATGACCGGGCGGGCGGCGAGGTCCGCGCCAGCCGCAGCCTGGATCTGTACCAGGGCGACAAGGGGCTCGACAAGGAGCGGGTCGCCCAACTCACCAGGCTCTACGGCTTTGACAAGCCGCCGGCGGAGCGCTTCCTGACCATGATGAAAAACTATCTGGTTTTCGATTTCGGCACCAGCTATTACCACCACAGCAGCGTGGCCGGGCTGGTCATCTCCAAGCTGCCCGTCTCCATGTCCCTGGGGCTGTGGTCCTTTCTCATCGTCTACGGGGTCTGCATCCCGCTGGGCATTGCCAAGGCCATGCGAGAGGGCTCCCGCTTCGATGTCCTCACCACTACCGCCATCCTCATCGGCTACGCCATTCCCGGCTTCGTTCTGGCCATCGCCCTCATCGTTCTTTTCGGCGGCGGAAGTTTTTTCAGCATCTTCCCGCTGCGCGGCCTGGTCTCGGACAACTGGGGCGAGATGAGCTTGGCCGCTAAGGTGGCGGACTACCTCTGGCACATGATCCTGCCGGTACTCTCTTCCACGGTGGGCAGCCTGGCGGTGATGACCCTGCTGACCAAAAACTCCTTTCTCGAAGAGATTCGCAAGCAGTATGTGCTCACCGCCCGGGCCAAGGGGTTGAGCGAAGGCCAGGTCTTGTACCGCCATGTGTTCCGCAACGCCATCATCCCCATCATCACCGGCTTCCCCGGCTCCTTCATCACCGCCTTTTTCACCGGCAGCCTGCTGATCGAAACCATCTTCTCTCTCGACGGCATGGGGCTTCTGGCCTACGAATCCATTCTCAACCGCGATTATCCGGTGGTGCTGGGCACCCTCTATTTTTTCACCATCATCGGCCTGATTTCTCGGCTGCTCTCGGACTTGAGCTATGTGGTGGTGGACCCGCGCATCAGCTTTGAAAGTGTGGAGCCCCGCTGATGTCCATCCTCTCAAAAAAAACGGGAGGTAGCCAGAAGTGGCATTGTCGGCCAGTTGTTGCGGGTTCGGCTGCGTCGTCCTGCCCAGAGACGGGCAGGATGCCCGCCGATAATGAGCAACAAGTGGCCGGCAATGCAACTTCTCACCGGACGCAAAAGCTCTCCTCCCGGCGCTGGCGCCGCTTCAAAGCCAACAAGCGGGGCTATTACAGCTTGATCCTCTTTTCCCTTTGCTTTCTCCTCAGCCTTGGCGCGGAGATTCTCAGCAACGACAAGCCGCTCTTGGTTTCCTACCAGGGGAACTTGTATTTTCCCCTGCTCCAGGAATACCCGGAAACCACCTTCGGCGGCGAGTTTGCCACCGAGGCCGATTATCAGGACCCCTTTGTCAAAGAAAAGCTCACCAGCGGCAGCAACTTCGCCCTGTTTGCGCCCAACCCGCACAGCTTTGCCTCGATCAACCTTACGCTCAATCAGCCGGTCCCCTCCCCGCCCGACCGGAGCAACTATCTGGGCACCGACGACCGGGGCCGCGATGTTCTGGCCCGGCTGCTCTACGGCTTTCGCCTCTCGGTTGTTTTCGCTTTTGTCCTCACCTTTATCGGCACGGTCATCGGCATCATCACCGGGGCGGTGCAGGGCTATCTCGGCGGGCGCACCGATCTCTTCATGCAACGCTTCATCGAGATCTGGAGCGCCATGCCCGAGCTGTACCTGCTGATCATCTTCGCCTCGATCTTCAAGCCCAGCGTCCTGCTCCTTCTGATCCTCCTGTCGATCTTCGGCTGGATGGGGCTGGCCGACTATGTGCGGGCCGAGTTCCTCAAGGGCCGCAACCTCGATTACGTCAAGGCGGCCAAGGCGCTGGGCGTGGGCAATATCACCATCATGTTCCGCCACCTGCTCCCCAACGGCATGACCCCGGTGATCACCTTCCTGCCTTTCCGGTTGAGCGGCTCGATCCTGGCCCTCACCAGCCTCGATTTTTTAGGCCTCGGCGTGCCACCTCCCACCCCGAGCCTCGGGGAGTTGCTGGCCCAGGGCAAGAACAACATCGAAGCATGGTGGCTTTCCCTGACCACCTTCGGGGTGCTGGTCGGCACCCTGGTGCTGCTGATTTTTATCGGAGAAGCGCTGCGGGAAACCTTTGATCCGCGGAAGGTGTGATGGTATCGCATACGGCTTGCCCCCCGGGAAGGGAAGATCCCCTCTCCCTCCGGGAGAGGGACAGGGAGAGGGTGCCCAAAAAGCTGCTGACACGGGCTCGCACCTTACGCCGACAATCCAGCGATGCTGAAAAAGTTCTATGGATGCACTTGCGGGCTCGTCGGCTCTACGGATACAAGTTCCGTCGCCAAGTGGTCATTGAGTCTTATATCGTTGATTTCATCTGTGTTGAGGCCAAGCTGATCATTGAGGCCGATGGGGGTCAGCATACGGAACAAAAGGCCTATGATGCCGTGCGGACAGCAAGACTGGAATATTTGGGATACAGAGTTATTCGCTTCTGGAATCATGAGATACTGGGTGAGCTTGGTGCTGTGCTTGAACGGGTTTCCGCTGTATTGATGGAGTTGCCCTCACCCCAACCCTCTCCCTGAGGGAGAGGGGGTTAAAGCTGAGTTGAGCAGCTTGCCGGATTTTATGCCCTTCAGGGTACAAACGAAACTTATACCCTTTGGATGTAAGAAAGAGACCACGATTTTGTTGACGCACCATTTTTTCAAACTGGCTGTCATTTGCCCTGAGCTTGTCGTAGGAACGATCCATGCTGCTTGAGCTGAAAAATCTCTCCGCCGGTTTTTACTCAGACCGCGGCTTTAACCCGGTGCTGGACCAGGTCTCCTTCGCCATTGGCCCCGGTGAAACCGCGGCCTTGGTGGGTGAATCCGGGTCCGGCAAATCGGTGACCGCCCTGTCCATCCTGGGGCTGCTGGAAAAAGAGGCGGCCAAGATCGAAGGCCAGGTTCTCTTCAATGGGGAGGATCTGGTTTCCTGTCCGGAAGATCGGCTGCGCCGGATTCGCGGCAACCGGATCGCCATGATCTTTCAGGAGCCCATGACCTCGCTCAATCCGGTCTACTCCATCGGCGTCCAGTTGATGGAGCCGCTGATGCTCCACCAGGGGGTTAGCAAAAAAGAGGCGGCGGTCAAGGCTGAACATCTCCTTGAACGTTGCGGGATTGCCGACGCGGCCCAGCGGCTGAACAGCTTTCCCCACCAGCTTTCCGGCGGCCAGCGCCAGCGGGTGATGATCGCCATGGCCCTGGCCTGCCGGCCGGACCTGTTGATCGCCGACGAGCCGACCACCGCCCTCGATGTCACCATCCAGGCGCAGATCCTGGCCCTGATCAAGGAGATCCAGCAGGAGCTGGGCATGGCGTTGCTGCTCATCACCCACGATCTTAACATGGTGGAAAAGATCGCGTCCCAGGTCCACATCATGCATGAGGGCAGGATTGTAGAAAGCGGCCCCACCGCCGAGGTGTTCAGCAACCCCCAGGATCCCTACACCATTAAGCTCCTGAACAGCGTGCCCCACGAACCCCCCACCCCCAAGGACAACCCGCCTCCGCTCCTTACCGCCGCCAGCCTCTCCTGCCACTTTCCCATCAAGGCCGGGGTCTTGCGGCGCACCGTAAATACGATCAAGGCGGTGGACGAGGTGAGCCTTACCATTAAGCAAGGCACCACCTTCGGAGTGGTGGGCGAATCCGGCTCCGGGAAAAGCACCCTGGGCATGTGCTTACTTAAGCTGGTCAACAGCCGGGGGACCCTGCTCTACAAGGGGCGCGATCTGCTGACCCTGTCCAACCGCCAGTGGCGACCCCTGCGCCGCGATCTCCAGGTGGTGTTTCAGGACCCCTTCTCATCCCTTTCGCCGAGGCTCAACGTGGGCCAGATCGTGGGCGAGGGATTGAGCGTGCATGGCCTTGGTAACCGAGAGGAGCGCAAAAAACGGGTGGCCGAGGCGCTGATCGAGGTCGGCCTGGAGCCGGAGATGAGCGAGCGCTATCCCCACGAGTTTTCCGGGGGCCAGCGGCAGCGCATCGCCATTGCCAGGGCCGTGGTGCTCAAGCCCCGTTTCCTGGTGCTGGACGAGCCCACCAGCGCCCTGGACATGACCATCCAGGCCCAGATCATCGAGCTGTTAAAAAGCCTCCAAGCCAGGCACAACATCACCTACTTCTTCATCTCCCACGATCTGCGGGTGATCAAGGCCATGGCCGACGAGGTGGCCGTGATGCAAAACGGCCGCATCGTCGAGTCCGGCCCGGCGGCGCAGCTCTTTGCCAACCCAGCCCACCCTTATACCCGAAAGCTTTTCTCCGCTGCTTTTGACCTGACGCCGGTTTGAAGAGCGATGACTCCCGGCTGCAAGCCGATTTTCTTTTTGCCTTTCATTGCGTTGCCACATAGAATCTAACTATTGAAATCGACGGAAAAATTGGGGCCTCCTTGGGGGGGGGGCTAACTCCATTGGAAGGAGATGAACATGGGTACACAAGAACTGGTGGCAATGGCTTTAAAACTCGATCCGGCGGAGCGTTTCTACCTGGTTGACCAAGTATTGCACAGTCTCGACAAGCCCGACCCGGAAATCGACCGCTTCTGGCTCGACGAGGCGGAACGCCGCCTGGCGGCCTACCGTGCAGGCAAGGTGCAAGGCATCCCCGCAGAGGAAATCCTCGGCAAATAATGATGCGCATACTCTTTTCCACTGAGGCGCATCGAGAATTTGAAGAGGCCGAGCACTACTACAATCGCCAAGCGCCTCGTATTGGCGACGAATTCCGGGTGGAAATCAAGGCTGCCTTGCCGCGCATTCAGTCTTGGCCCTTGTCTTGCCCGATCGAGCGGGGAGATATCCGACGCCTGACGTTGAGCCGCTTTCCCTACAAATTGCTCTACTCGGCTTTCCCTTTGCTGCATGAAAAAATTACAGGGCAACCCAAAAAACTGGGGAGTGTCCCTAATTTTTACGCCTGCGGTTTAGCCTAAGTTCACAGTAGATGCGGTGTACCCGCTTGTGATTCCACCTGTGCCCACGCCGACGGAGAATCTTGAAGTACTTGCTAAAGCCCCGCTCCGGGAAGCGTTCCGAC